>ERZ1026888.803-NODE-803-length-15759-cov-8.216378_pt1 | contig 15759 bp, 11 predicted proteins | sample MGYA00380174_ERZ1026888 | MGnify/ENA primary metagenome ERZ1026888 (study PRJEB33269, sample SAMEA4719810) | human gut metagenome | biome: human-associated habitat; feature: organic feature; material: feces | place: Cameroon | collected 2013-10 ...
AGATATTTCAGAAAGATGTTTATATTCTTCTTTTTTTCCAATCATATTCCTCTCTAATTCAATTATTTTTTCCAACGGAATCATATGTTCTTTAGTGCACTTATTTCCTTTTAAAGTTGGAAATAATTCCATGGAATACGAAAATTCTGCTCCATATTTTTCAGCAAGAGCTTGAATTGCAAAATAATCATTTTGGTTTTCTTTCATTCCAATATATTTTATTTCAAAATGTATTGAATTTTCCGAAAGAAGATTAATTGTATTTATTACCTTATCATACATGCCATGCTTACCCGTTACTTGATAATAACTTTCTTCATCTTTTCCATACACGCTTATACTTATAGATGCAGGTGGATATTGATTAAACATTTTAATAATTTCAGAATTAATCAATGTTCCATTGGTTAGTAATTCAACAATAAAACCTTTTTGCTTTGCATATATATATATTTCTATAAAATCTGGTCTGGTAAAAATTTCTCCACCTGTGAAATATAAGAATAATACTCCTGCTTCAAATAACTTATCAATAATATATTTAATCTCTTTCGTAGAAAGCAATGTTTCTTTCTTCTGGTCTTGCAAATAACAATGAACACATTTCAAATTACAATAAGGTGTTAATTCAATTCCACCTACATGTGGATGTCTATTTTTAATCCATACTTCTCTTCTAATTTGTTCAATAGAACTATCTATTTTTACACAGGATTCCTCTGCAAACATCATTCCACCTCCTGCAAATACCCACTCTGTTTAAGTCGTTCAACAAATCTTTTGCAATCTGAATAAATAACAGGATACATATCTGCACTATAATTTTTTATCAATGAACGTAAATTTGATACAATTCCTTCAAGTGTACAAACTCCATTGTTCATCACATATTCAATAATAGTTTTTCCCGTCTCATTTACAGAAAATAATGTTTTCAAATCATAATAATGTTTTTCATATATATCAATCAAAAAAAATACTCCTCCTATATCTCGAAGAATCAAACCTTTTCTCATTGAATAATACTTTTTCTTAGTTCTTATTTGATTTTCAAAATACATATTAACACTTGTACCTTTCTTAATATCTCCACTCGATATTTGTATTAGTCCACAACGCAAACTTGACATCTCCTGTACGCATCTCAATAAATTATTAATCAGCTCTCCATACTGTGGGTATTCTCTCAATTTCCATAATAATTCAATAATATCCGTTCTTTTATCTATTGGAGATAAATAATATTTCATTTTCATTGAATATACGTCTTCAATATCTACTCCTATACATCTTAAAGTAATTTTCTTAGTCGATATTATTTTCTTCACAATCTGAAAAGTTTCATCATTTCTTATTTCGGAACATTGTTCACAATAGTTGATATAATCAGAATCATTTTCAGCTGTTTCCTTTACTCCAAATGTTTTAAAATAAAAACGAATACTATCAAAATTCACTGATTGATATTTTTTTGAAAAGCCACAATAATATAATGAACGATAGTCGCTATCTTTCTTCGCAACACTCCCCATGTCACATAAATAATTTAAAATCCGTTTTTGTTCAAATGAGAATTTCCTTTTTTCATTAAAAAAGTTAAACAGTTTTAATTCTTGTTTTCTATTACTTATATTTACTCGTATATAAAAACGATCTGCTTTTTCACTCTCTCCAATCATTTTTTCAGATACACCATAAATTCCAACACTACGTGCGAAATCAATAAAACATCTATCTGAAGATGTTAATGCTTTTTCATACTCCGGATGTCCATCCAGATAATATATGTCATTATAGAGCTTCTTGGATTTTGATTTTATGCAAATGTAATCAATCAAGCTCCAATCTTTAATTTCTAAAATCTTTTTTCTATCTATCTCCATCTTTTCTTTCCACCTCGAATACGAAAGTGATTTTTTACAAGTGCATTAATTTCAGTAGCCATCATCTTCTAATACACCCTCTAATCGAAAGCTTCTATCTATATATTACATAATCTCATATTCAATCATCTTCTTTCAATATGTGCTTTCAATTGTGCCTGTACTCTTTTTCTCTTTTATTTTACCAATTAACAAAAAATTTTCTTCTACCTCTCTTGGTTACTCTTTTCGCCTTTTCTATAAATATATTGTGTTAATATATATATTTCTGAGTTTGATGGTTTAATTTGAAGCTTTTGCAGCAATTTTCTAACATCAATCATTCCATTTTTCTCTTGACAAGATTCTATGGTTTTTTCATCTGTCAAATAGGGACTATCATAAACTGCTTCTATCGATCTCAACTGATAATATATTTCGTTCTTCCGAATTTCTCTTGGATTTTTATAGGAATCCGGCATGAAAAAACCATTCGAATTTTCCTGATCATTCCATGGGTTTTTATAGTCTTCCATTTTCTGTGCTTCTATATCTGGCATCACTCTGGAAAGTCCCTGTTCTTCTCTTGTCTGTTCATCTAATTGTTTCCATTCTTCTTTTTCTACCGCAGTTAATTCTTTGGTATCTACTTTGTATGTAAATTTATTCTTCTGCTTATCTACTTCGAATATTTCTTTTCTTTTTACATCATTCTCTCTTGAATAATTCAAATACCTTTCACTAATCTTTACCATTCTCCCATCTTGTTTCATTTTGCCAAAATCACGGATAAAATATTGATTTCCCCCACCATCTCCATATTGCAAATTTTCAAGAGCTTTTCCTTCAAATACAATATCGCCTTTCGCCTCTTTTTTATTTTCTAATTCTGAATTTTCTAAACAAAGACCTGTGGAAGACCTCTTAAATCTATCTTTTGAATAATTCTCCTTCTTATCTCCACATTCTTTCTCATTTTTTTTCGATAATATTGTTGACATATTTTCAATATACTTTTCTGCTTGTAATAATCTTTTTTCAAACATATCATCTTCAACATCTTCTTCTATGTATTCTATTTTTTCCGCATCGCCAACCATTTCTGGACTAGCAATATCCATATGATTTTCAAACCGTTCCCTCGAATTTAATCCCATATAAATCTCCTTATAAATAATTAAAGAGTGTTTCAGTACACTGTCTGTCTCTAACGTACTGAAGCACTCTCAAAATGTTAATTAAACAACCTAACTATGTGAAACAACATAATCCATCGCAAGAATCGCTGCAAGAGCCGGAATCTCATTTTTTTCATCTTCGATTTCAAATACATATGTCCCTGTCAACGCAAGACGTTTCTTTTTTACTGTTGCAATCGTATTTTTCCCATCTAATATCGAATATTTATGATCAGCAATATCACCTTTAATTTTCCAATTAACCACTCCGCTTATATGATATTTAGCTCCCAAAAGTGATGCATCTTTAACTATTTCTCCAACTTTTTCTCCTTTAACAAAAAATGAAAATTTTTCTTTTAAAGCAAGTATCTTTTTATCAATATATGCTACTTCTTGTCCACTCATGTCTTTAATATGTAACACACCCGTATCTAAAATATCACCCACAACCTGATATTTATCATTACCATTTCCATCTTGAATCTTAAAACTGTCTCTAATAGAAAATTTCTTTTCCTTCATTGTTAATTTCATAAAATATTTCTCCATTTCTTTATTATCATTCAATTCTTATCTAAACAATCCGCCAGACGCAAGCCATATACAGAACTTAATAACAGCAATAACTACCTTCCACAGGAACTGAATAAACCAACCGCCAAAACGGGCCGCATATTCTCCAATAATACTAATAATCTTCTCAGCAGTACCCATTTCTCCTGTAATGTAGCTTTTATTAATCTGCCAATATGGTCTAAAACTAAAATAAATTAATAATCCATCAATAATGAGTAGTGGAATTCCCACATATGGAAATATAAAAAGTAAAATAATACCATAAATTGAAAGCGACTTAATACTTTCCATATTCCATGAATTCCATTCCTTGGTTCCATAATATTTTGCATTTTCTAACTGCTTCTGTGTATATTCATCATTAAAAATTTCCGATGCCTTAGTGCGCAATTTCATACATTTTTCATAAGCTTCTTTATCTGCAATAAATGTCGCATTTTGTGCTTCATCATAGTAATAGCAAGTATTAGAATACGAATCAATATCATAGGCAACACCGCGTTTAAAATTTTCATCTTCAGGATGCGCCTCTATATATTTATCAATCTCTTGAAATGCTAAATCTTCATCACCCTTCCGTAAATGTAAATAAATTTGTTCTGTATGACTAATAGCCTGATCCGGGGCAATTTCTATCAGTTTATTGACCCTCTGTTGTGCATCATCATAATCCTGCATCCCAATAGTCGCAATTCGCGCTCCAAGCCAGATCAAATCTATATTATCTGTATATATTGCAGTTCCTTCATCGATAGTTTCAAGTGCCTTTGAATAATCTTGCATATCAAAACGACATCTTGCCAAAATATCATATGCCATAGGATCATTAACTTTACCCTCAATTGCTTTTTCAGCACATTGAGCTGCAAGTTTAATATTTCCTTTACGATAATACTGTTTCGCTTCCTCTATCAGGCTCTTCATTTTAGCTTCTGTTTCATCCTTAATCTGCCCTTTTTTGTAAGCTGTATCAAGCGCCGTATCATATTCTTTTCTTTTTATTTTTTTTACAAGATACTTAAATCCTTCTCCAACTTTCGATAGAATATTATCTATCAGCATAAGTTGTTCCTTATCATTACATGCACTCTGTCTTTTTGTCCAAAGTCGCTGTATCTCCTTTAGTCTGCTTTTAATTGCAGTTTCATCCCATGAACGATCTAGTTCTAATTCTTTATAAAGGTCATATGTAATAACCATCTTCTATTTACTCCTTTATTCCCCACTGATATCTAATTTGCTAATTCTTGTCATATCCTGTTTAACTTCTTCATCTGAAAGATTAGATACTCTGTCTATATGCATTTCCCCAAGGTCTCTTCTTAAATCCTGATCAAATACTCTTACGTGAATAATCGAATTTTCATCACATGAAATTGTAACCTCAATACCAACCAATTGCTCGCGCGGTACTATTTCAATATCTGCTGTTCCTATTATAGTAACGTATTTTAAATCTTCTTCTTCGCCTTGAGTCACCTTAATTGCAAGTTTTTCCTGATATGGCACTGTTGTTTTATAATAATTCGTTTGTTCTGCAGGTACTTGAATATTTTTTGGTAGAATAACTGAATTTTCTTCTTCTCCATATTCATTTGTAATCACAATACCGATTCCATGAGATGTAACATCTGTAAATGAATATTGCTTTGTCGTTTGTGGAATATCTACACCAAAAACTTTATCTGAGGTATCACTAATCTTTTTGGCCTTCTCTTGCTGTGTCTTTAATACATCAATAACATGATATGCAGCACCAATAGCAACAGCCTCATCTGGATGAACCTCCGATGAAGGTGTTATTCCTGTCTCCTCCTGAATAAAATCTCGTACAATAGGCATTCTTGTTGAACCCCCAACGAGCAAAATTTTGTCTAAATCATCATATTCAAGTCCTGCTTCATCACATGCGTTTTCCATACTACTAACAGTTTTGTAAAGAAGTGGTTCAACAAGCTCAAGAAACTCCTCCCTTGTAATCGTATATTTGAATGGTCTTCCATTAACATTAATCATAATATTAGTTTTATCTTTTGCAGACAATGAACGTTTCGCACTTTCCGCTTTAAGTTGCAAATCTTGTCGTGCGGTAATATCACTGGCAATATCAATTTTTTCTTCTAAAGCCGCCTCTATTACTGTTTCAATTATTTTAGAATCGAAATCATATCCGCCAAGTTTTCTATCTCCCGCCGTACCAAGAACGGTTATATTATCACTTGTAAAACGCATAATAGTTACATCAAAGGTTCCACCGCCCAAATCATATACCATTATCGTCTGTTCTTTTTCGGAGCCTTTTGAAATTCCAAAAGCCAAAGCCGCTGCTGTTGGTTCATTTATAATAGCAACAACATCAAGCCCGGCTATTTTTCCTGCATCTATTGTTGCCTTTCTCTGTGCTTCATTAAAATAAGCCGGAACTGTAATAACTGCCCCATCAACAGTATCGCCTAAAAAACTTTCAGCATCTGCTTTCATTTTTGTAAGGATAATTCCAGACACTGCCTCAGGAGAATATTTTTCTCCACTTTTAGTTGTGAATGAATAGTCTCTTTCTCCCATATGTCTTTTCACAAATTGTTCAAAATTTTGAGGTTCAAAAAGACTTTGTGCCTTAGCCTCTTTTCCCACTATAGTAGAATCATCGTCAAACAAAACTGACGAGGGTGTAATATTATCCCCCTCACTACTTGGGATAATCTCTGGTTGTCCACTGTCATTTATGTATGCCATACATGAAAATGTTGTTCCCAGATCAATACCTATGTATTTTCCCATATAACTCATTTCCTCCTTTTCATTTAAAAAATAATCTAAAAAAACCTTTTGGCTTTTTCTTACATACACTAACGTTAAAGCAACGACTAATTTTATTTGTATTATTTTTCATCGTAATTGTTGCCGTTCCAACTTTTTTTGCATACATTGTTTTATTTACAACATTAACAATATTAATATCTGAAGATTCGAATGTTATTTCACCATCTATACAATCTTCTGGAATACATTTTATTGAAATCTTCATCTCTTCTAAGGGTTCCATATATATTCGCTCTTTTTCATCAAGTTGCAGATTTGTTTCAATATCAGATAAATACGGCTTCACTGTACACATACATTGAGCTGACACATTTTCTGCAATACATAATATTCTGCATTCTCCGGCATTTAATGCTACTATATTCCCATTAGAATCTACTTTAATAATATTTTCATCACTACTTTTCCATGTAATTGCTCTAATATTATCCGCATCTTCCGGATAATAATCCAATCCAATATGACCTTTATCATTTATTCCCATACTTAATGATTTTTCAGATAAAATCATTTTTTTTATCCGGTTTCTCTTAAATACTTTTATTTCTTGACTAAAAAATGGCTGCTTACTCCCCAATTTATATACTTCCAATACACATATACCTTCCTGTATTCCGTGTACAGCTAATCCATCACATGAAGCAACTTTTGGATTACTTACATTAAATATCAATTTCGGAATTTCCCCGACTTCGATATTCCTTAAAACTTTAATGCGAATACTCTTCCCTGCTTCCACTTCTTTTTCAACATTAATATCAATCAATGGTTCAATACAAGTAAGCTCCTCCAGATTTTTTCTTCTTTCATTTCCGTTTTGTATACTATATACGCATTTTCTAAAAGACATCCTCAACGGTATCTGTATGAAACAATCAAAAATTGTATTAAATAAAGCCTCTTCTGGTATTTGAATAAACCATCCATATTTCTTTATTTTCAAAATTTTTTTCTCATTTCCAGCTATTAATACAAATGCTGGTTTTTTCATCTTCAAATATTGAAGTTTTTTTTCTGCCTCTTCAACAGAATCTTCTAATATGAAAAGAATTGAATTATCTTTATCACCATATGAAGTCTTATATCCTATAGTATTCACCCGAACAGTACAAAACAAATTATTAATGTCAAGAGCTATAATTTCCTCTAAATAATGCTGAAATGAATTTCCCACCCAAAAAGATGCATCTATTATTGTTCGTTCATATACAGTTATTCCTTCATTTTTTATCATTTGATTCAACTGTCTCATCCGTTTAGGAAGATCATCTTTAACAGAAAATTCAATATGACGGAACCCTATGCAATGTGCACTATTTTCACAAACATACTTAACAATGACGGCATCCTGCAATGTTCCAGTAAATGTTATATAATAATCATCTCTGACTTCCAAATAAATGCTATCCATTATTTCATAAATCCATAACCAGATATCCTCATCGGAATACTGAATTAATCGGCTAAAATCCGGCGGTTGCCTGCCATTAATCAAGATCTGCACTTGTGGCATATATGGATTATATTGAAGTTCTACCAGACATGACATAACCTATCTCCCTTATCTTTCATGATCTTGTCTCCATTTTGCATCACTATAAATTGTTCTTTCACCATCTTCTCCATGTTCTTCACTTTTTGTTTCACTGTTATTTTCTGTATCGTCTGATTCGAATTTCTTATTTTCTTCTCTCCATTTTTTAGAATCTTCAGCTTGTTTTTCAAACGATGGAGCTTCTTTACGTATTTCATCCATAAAGCTTTTTCTTTTATCTGAAAAACTATTTCTATCTGTCTCTATATTTTCATTTCCTTTTTCTTCATTTTCTATATTTTTTCCTTTTTCCTTATGTGACAATAGATTTTTCATCTTAGTCAGTAAACTTTGCTTTTTTTCTCCATTTTCATTCATCCCGGCTTCTTTATTGTCATTATTTTCCATCCCTGACTCATTAGTCTCTATAGAATCCAGCTTCTTTTCAAATCCATCATCATATCTATCTGCCTTTTCAATAACTTGATTCTTAGTCTTTTCTGTATTATCAACATTCTCTTTAGTCTCTTTCATCTCACTGTTCACATCTTTTGTTTCATTAAAATTACCAATAGACACTTTTTTTCCCTCCCTCTATACTTTCTTCTATTTCAGCTACGGTATCTGGCAGTTTTTCCTCTTCTTTTTCTTCATCTGTTACTTCAATGAAGATTTAAAATCATCGCAAACTGTTATACAACCACTTCCTAATCCATATGTTTTCACTCCATATTTTTTGCATCCATCTTCAGAATCAAAAAATTCACAAAATCCACATGTAAAAAATTCAGACCCTATTTCGCTATTTCTATTTCTGAAATGTGGTGGCTTTTTCAAATAACAAATTTTTATTTCTGATGTGTCTATCCATATCTTTTCACGTTTTGAATCTTCGTAAATTCCACTAATCCCATTTATCAATCCCAATATTGCACCAATTATCATACATATTAAAATCAACCGTACACTTGATTCACTTGTTGGAAATCCTAATAATATTCCAAACGTCACATCTGCTATTATCCACTGTAAACTTTTTATTCCAATTCCGCTTAACGCGCCTATTACAGACATTACAATTACATTAAGAATAATATTTCCCATCATTTCTTTCCCTATATCCAATAAAGCCTTTTTCTATCTTTATACTGTCTTTAACTCAAACATTAATTTTACTTTCTATAGTTGAATATTAAACATTTTATACAACATACGACAAACCATCGCCAATCTATTTTTTCGGTTATACTTTATCTGACCGCCCACTCCTGAAATATAAATAAGAGCTAGAATAAGTTCCGTTCTAATTTCATCCGAATCTATAGTAAGATACAAAGAAAGTGCACTAAATATCTTTTCAAACCATACTTCAACCCCGCTCTTATATCGATCTACTAATTTTCGGAATTCCTCAGATTCACTGTCATATTCCATAAATTCATCGTATGTAGGAATACCTGTTAATGGAACCACATTAAAAAGCTGTTCGCATTCAACCAAATCCATTAAGAGTTTTCCCATATCTGTTTTATTTTCATTTTTTTGATAAGATATTTTGTCTATATAAGAAGAAATAATTTCATCCATTTCTCTTTTTTTATCATAAGTCAAATCTGAATTTCGAATAATTGAGCGTAATTTCATAGGCGAAAATCTTCCCCTATGATTTTGTTCTATTAATTCTGTAACGACTGCTCCTTTAACTAGTCTTAATACCGCCTGATCTGTGTATTCAATTTCGGTATTATATTTATCATCCCATTTATCAACTTTCATCAATACCGGAGATAACCATCCTTTTTGATATACAGCTGCAACTCCTACATTTAATCTAGACAATTCATTTGTTTGTTCCTCGTTCAAAGAAAGTGCGCTTCCAAGCTCAGCGCAAGCATCTTTAGCAGGTGTATTCATAATAATTTTAGTCGCTGTATTTTCAATCGCAGAACTATCAACGGCCATTGGCGATTGATCAATGATGACAAATCCCTCTCCATAGGTTCTCATCTCTTTAATTGAATTACTAATCATTTCAACAGATTTTCCAACCATATTAGCATCGTCTTGATTTTGATCCTTTGATGTCCTTTTTAATAAATTGTGTGCTTCTTCTAACACTGTTACATGCTGAAGTTTTGAATTAAGCAATAACTTTTCATTCAATTTTCTTTGTGATTTTCTATACTCATTTAATTTCATAATAAGAACACCCATTATCAAAGCAATCGCTTCTTCAGATCCCAATTCACTTAAATCAATAATTACGTTAGAATCAAACAGGATTGAATCATCGACACCCACACTATTTTTAAAAATCAGCCCATTTATACCTACAGTCATTGCCTGCACTCTGGTTACAAGCGCACCCTTATAATCTCCTTTTGAATCTGCCGAATAATCCGATGTATTTATAATTTGAGGCAAGATATCTAATACATCAGCAAATACGGGATATTTATGGTCACAAATGCCTGGAATCCAAATAGAGTTCTGAACATCCCATCCACATCTCACATATGCATCTACTACTGCTTGTTTCAATATTGCCGGCATTGCTGCATACAACGGCCATGATGCATTAAAAATCTGTAACAATTGCTCAATATGTGAAAGCAAATGGATATTTTCCGGAAATTGAAATGGATTTATCTTTAATACTCTATATGCATTTGTATCGGTTGTAAAAATTTTTACCCCCTTCAAGCCTCCAAATATCTGCTTATACTCTCCTTTAGCTGGTTCTATGATCATAATTTTTACATCATTCTTAATTACCGATTCAAGTAACTGATATGTTGCATAAGACTTTCCCGAACCAGAAGAACCCGTAATAAAACAGTGCGAAGCCAACAAATCCAAATCCATATTAACCCTGGTTTTTTCAGTAATTCCCATATGATAAATATTTCCAAAATCTATCTTTCGTTCTGGAATTTTGTTTTCATACACCACAGCTCTTCCAAACTCTGCCATTTGTACAACTGCTAACCCCGAAACAGACTTTTTAGGGAATCCCATAACTAAAGGTAGTTCATATCCACTTACGAGATTAGTTGGTGTAACAAGCTGTTTTGTATATCCTCCTTCAAAAGCTGGCATTTCGGCCTGTGGATGTGCAAAATGTAATATATATTCAAGAACTTTATTAATAGAATCACTTTGATTAATCGACCATACATTTAAATGTGCACTTTCGACATTTGAATTATCTCCTGTCATTAATGCTTTATATGTATTTCCAGCAAGAGCCGTAGTATGAATATCTCTGGACATAAAATACCCACAAAACTCCCACATTCCAAAAGATTCACATACTTTAAATCTTTCAAGTTCTGCTTGTGATCTTTCCATCAATATACTGACACCCTTATTTTCATAATTTAAAGTAATGGTTTTAGATGTTCCTTTTGTATCTGTTGTTCCTTCTGTTCTCCCTTCCGTACTGCTTGAACCCGTGCTGTCAGAAACTGATTGTGTAAAGGAATTTCCAGATGTATACGAATCAAAAGATCCATTCGAATATCCATTACTTCCTCCCCATCCCAGACTCCAACCATCACTAGAATATCCTCCATTATAGCTGCTACTATTATTACTACTAAAATTTGTCCCATTTGATCTAGATGTACTATTGGTATTAGAATTACTTACACTACGATTAACTGATTTTGAAAAACTTGCAGAAATACTTTCATTTACAGCAAAACTTTCGTTTTCTCCAAATGCCACTGATAATTTTACATGTGGTGATAAAGCCGAACACAATTCTTCGTAACCATGTTTTCTTTTTTGCATCGTTGTATTATCTAAAGGTGTTGCAATACAAATTGCTGTATATGCTTTTCCACTTAATGTATCTATAAACTTCTCGATACCTTGAACAAACGAATCTGTTTCGAATTCTTTCTCTCTCATTGATGGAACCATAGATACTGATGACAAGCTTTTTATTCCTGTTTTCTGTATTCCTTCTATTAAATCATCCGATTCACCAATAGATAATGACCGAATTCTTATTCCCGGAAAATTTCCTTTCAATGTCGATTCCAAAACATCCCCAGCTATTGCTGCATTATTAAATGAACGAATTCCAATAAAAAAGCGTATTTTCTTCCCATCACTATCTATAATTAAAGAAACTGCACTTTCTAAACTATGCAAAGCAGAATATACACTTTTTAATTTATCTATAAACTTTTCATTCTTATCATAAACAAGTTTTGAAATTTCAATAATTCGTATTTTCGAGCTATCTAATAAATTGCGACTTGCAGGAACAATTGGTGCTGCCGAAAAATTTTCTAAATATGTTCTATTTAAATATATATCAGCAACATTAAACCCTTGTGCCAATTTCAATTCTGTATTGACTCTTTTCTCAGATTTATTCCAAGCATTTTCATATTGAGAATATCTTTTTTGTTCAGTCATTATTTTGAACCCTTTCTTTGTTCTATTCCACATAATAAATATAATGTCATACTCTGTCTTCCCCTTTCAATATGTGCTCCTAATTGTGCTCGTGCACTTTCGCTGCCTTTTGTTCCGTTTTCTTGACCTTCGATTGATAAATGTACTAAACTGGACAAGTGGCCTGCACATATGTGCGCACATTATTTACTTTTACTAATACAAGAGGGGATAAATCATGTCAAAATTCAGTGAGAAATGTAAAGAATTGCTTACCGAAAACGGTTACAATGTATACCGTTTTTCCCAGGCAGCATCTCTGGAACGTACCACACTTCAGAGAATGGTTACTGGTAAAAGATTGCCCGGACCTGAATTTGTCGAACATTTCTGTCAGGCACTTCGGATTTCACTGCCTGAAAAGAAAGAAATAATGGAATTATATAAAATGGAAGCCATCGGTGAAACCGCTTACCGGAACCAGACCACAATCCTACATCTTTTCGAAAAACTATCTACTTTGGAAAAGAATAAAGGATTTAATAAAAGATCAATTGTTGATTATGGCGAAATGAAACTGATTTCACCTATCTCAAATGATAAATACGAGACCGAACTATTATTGCAATATGTTCTCAGGAAGACTATACAGGAACAAGAGTCTCCTGAACTTTACACTAATCTTCCAGGTACAGATACATTGCTTCCACATTATCTGAATCTTATGATTCCGCAATACGGTAAGACTATTCTGATAAAGCATCTGATCCATTTCCAGACGAATGCATCCTATGCTTATGAGAATCTGGAGATACTGCACCAGATTATTCCGCTATGTTTTTCAGCCGGCATTAATTACATACCTTTTTATTATTATAGTAAGCTTTCCCGAAACGATCAGCCGAACCTTCTATATCCGTTCTATATTATTACGGAAAAATATGTACTGCAATTGGCATCCGATCTTTCAAAAGGAATCCTTCATTCGGATCCTGCGATTTTACTGGAATATACAAAAGAATTTCAGAATTGTCTGGAGCATTCATCCCCGCTATTACAACAAAGTAAAAATCTTGATGAAACGCTCCAACTTTATATGACTTCATTTGATACAATTCAGGACATAACCAGTCTAGATGCCACTCCTTGTGACAGTGATTTCATGGATAATGAATATTTTTTTGATCGGGTAAAAGAACATTCTCCGGAATATGCTCCATTTATGAACGCATACAAATCTTTTTTAAATGTTATAAATCAAGCCAATCGGAATGACTTTTTTACCATCAATGGTTTTCAGAAGTATTGTGAATACGGGATCTCGTCAGGTACCAGTAGTATTGTCATTCCCAAATTTTCACCTGAAGAGAGAATCACCTCTCTTAAATATTTTCTGGAACACTTTTCAAACGAGAATCATCACATGCTGAATTCTAATTTCAGTTATCCGGATTCTTTATATATTGAATTACGCAATAATCGTTCACTGTTTCTTATCAACCTTGCTGATAAAACGAATATCTCTTTTATCATCATTCAGGAAAGCAGTATTTGTAATGCGTTTTCCGAATTTTTCCAATTATTGGCCGATTCGGAATACATAACTCCGGAAAACCAGACACGCACATTTATCCAGAAATACATCAGGCAATTGAAGCAACTGGCATCCGGTATTACCCCCCCCCTAGAAATTTTTTCATTTCTTTTTGTTCCTTTTTTGTTTTATCATTCCTTCTATCTAATATAAATTAAGGAGGTGTACATCTAAAACATACACCTCCTTATCTTACTTTCTCCGAATCCCTGCATACTCCGTATACTTCTCAAATGCCGACGGTATCGAATATTCTTTTTTTATCTGCTCCGGATGAATGAACAGAAAACCTTTCTCATTCGTCTTCTCCAATTCATCTACAATCACTTCATAACCAATCATATGCCATTCAATATGACTAAAAATATGCTTCGCCTCCGGAAGTTCCTGTACACGGACCGGCATCAGGCCAATCTTCTTGCTGTATTCTGTAACTTCATCCATTGAAAGTTTTCCTTCCAGATTCGGGAATTCATACAATCCGGCCAGCAATCCTTTTGCCGGACGTTTTCGGATTGCAATCTGTTTACCGTCTTTGAAGATCAGTACAGTTCTTTCTTCAATCTTTCTGGCTTTCGCTTTCTTCTTTACCGGGATCTCCGCTGTCAGATTCTCTGCATGTGCAATACAATACTCTTTTAACGGACATTTCTCACATTTCGGTCCTCCGTTCGGAACACACACAATTGCCCCCAGTTCGATCAGTCCCTGGTTAAAATCGCTGGCGGCATCTGTAGGTATCACCTGTTCCAGTGCACTTTCTATCTTTTTGCGGACGCTTTGTTTCATGATATCTTCATAGCTACCCGTAATTCTGGAAATCACCCTGAGCACATTGCCGTCCACTGCCGGTTTCGGAATTCCATAGGCAAATGCACTGATCGCCCCCGCCGTGTAATTACCAATTCCCTTCAATTGCAATATTTCTTCATAAGTATCCGGAAACCTTCCCGCATGATCAACCATGATCTGCTGTGCCGCTTTCTGCATATTTCGTACACGATTATAATATCCTAATCCTTCCCACAGTTTCAGCAATTTGTCTTCTTCTGCTTCTGCAAGATCTTTCACTGTCGGAAGTGCTTTTAAGAACCGGTCATAATATCCTTTTACTGCTTCTACCCGTGTCTGCTGCAGCATGATCTCGGATATCCATACCCTGTATGCATCCGGATTATGGCGCCACGGCAGATCCCGTTTATTCTCCCGATACCAGTTCACCAACGGCTTTACAATATTTCTAAAATCTGCCTCTGAGGACATCTTCGGTTCCTGCAGTTCTCTGTCTTTTTTTGATTTTGCTTCTTCGACTTTCACTTCTGTTTTTTTCACTACTTTATGTTCCATCTGTTTCTCCATTGTCCATTTGGGAAACAAGTGCCTTTGCTGTTGTTTCCTCACTTATTTTATTTTCGAACATATGGTTTATTATAACTTATCTCTCTATACAACGTCAAAGCCCTTTTCCTGGAAATGTCGTCTTGGGGAAGACACTTTCAGGAAAAGGGCTCTTAGAAGGGAATGTGGCTGATCCTTGCCACTAACAATATTATCGTTTGAATTTATTATATCCCCGTTTTCTTTAAATTACCAATTGGTTATTCTCATGTACTTATAGGCATTTTCTATATGTCATATTCTATTGAGTCCTTTCGCTTTTCCATATTCATAGATATTATCTATTTCGTTTTATCCTTATAGGAAAAACCAATTGGAAAATTCATATAGAAAAGCCTATACTATTCATAGAAAATAAATATGAATATTTAGGAGGTATTC
>ERZ1026888.805-NODE-805-length-15733-cov-40.617171_pt1 | contig 15733 bp, 13 predicted proteins | sample MGYA00380174_ERZ1026888 | MGnify/ENA primary metagenome ERZ1026888 (study PRJEB33269, sample SAMEA4719810) | human gut metagenome | biome: human-associated habitat; feature: organic feature; material: feces | place: Cameroon | collected 2013-10 ...
ACTTGATGAGATGCTTCTTAATCCACTCCATCTGCTTGCGATTGGTGTCGGTGGTTGTCCAATGCTCGTTGATTGGTGTAAGCAGACTTTCCTTCTCGCATTTCAGGGTATTCCACACGGCGTAGCTGGTGGTTGGCGGACAGGTATTGTCGTTGTATCCCCAGGTGAGATAAGTTGGCGCCTTCACCTTCCGGGCAAAGTTCACCACATCGTAATAAGCCAGCGTGTTGAGACAGTCCTTGTTCTTCAAGATCTCATGATATTTATTGAAGTGAGGATATCCGCCCGTTCTTCCCTTCTCTGCATAACCAGCCATATCGCTGAGCGCCGGATGATTGGCCACACACTGGGTTACTCTGCTATCCAAGCCTGCTGCGACAATCGCCAAGGCACCGCCCTGGCTTCCGCCCTGCACAGCCACATTCTTTCCGTCCCATTCGGGGAGCGAGGTAAGGAAGTCGATGCAGCGCACCAATCCCTGATACACATGGCGCATGTAGTAGCGGTCCTTATCTTCCAAGCCATTGGCAAGATAGCCCCCGTTTCTATCGTTGAATCCCTTGCTTATCTCCTGGAAGGTTTCGGCAGGAAGACGTGGGTCGAGGCCATGGATTTCTATCTCGAAGCGGATGAATCCGTTCTCGGCATAATACTTGTTGCGCAGGGGTTCCTTGATGGTCTTGATGCCGGCTCCCGGAGGGGTGAGAACCACGGGATGGCTACCCTGCTTGGCATTCTTGGGATAGAAGAGATAGCCATACATCGCATGTCCCATCTTGTCTATCTGAAGTTTTACGAGATAGCAATCTATCTTATCGGTGCAATACTCCTTGGCGAGTTCCTTGGTGTAGCTCAGGGGAACACTCTTCAGTTCATCCTTCGCCTTCTGCCAGAAGCTGTCGAAATCCTTAGGTTCCTGGGTATAAGGCTGAATCTTATCCACCGAGAATCCCACTTTTACATGATGCTGATAGGTTTTGCCATCGAGTTTATAGAATAATCTCAAATCTCGGAAGCCCGGAGTCTTTCGGGTTCCCATGTTCACGATGGCGCGCCCGTTCTTCAGCCTGAAGCTTCCCTGCTTGTCTGCCTTCAGCATGTCATCGCCAATTTCATAGTTCACCTCGCCGTCACGGGGAATTCCATACTTATAGAAACTTACTTCCACCTTAGCCTGCTCGCCCGTCTTATAGAGCCAGTCGGCATGGTCAGGCACGGTAAGCCAAAGATAATCACTGCGATAGGGATAGTTCTCCGCCTTCACACTTAACACACTCGTCATGTTCATCGCCAGGAAGAACAGGAGCGACAGATAGATAGTTTTTAATTTGTTCATTGCTGTACTGTTTGCTTTTATGTTTATAATTGATAAATATTCTGATGCTTATGATAATTTATGATTCATGAATATAGTTCAAAACTATACGGGCACAAAAGTACAACAATCTGCTGAAATAACAAAAAGAATTCAAGGATATTTATGTTCAAGATGCCAAATTGGCATCCTGAACAAGCAAATATCCTCTTCACAAGTTTAATTAAAAATGAAGGAGAAGCCAATGCTACCCCTTTTTTATGAAATACTAGAACATCTCTATATGATGTTATTCGATTATCATCTATGCGATGTTCTTGAACTACTCCTCTACAATATTCTTGAATTTCTCCCAGCCACCGGCCAACCAATAGTTGTCCTTGGCGCCCTTAGGAACAAACAGGGTACAAGCATCGGTGTTCATACCCTCGAAGGTATCCGACTTGGCAAAAGGAGGAACTTCTGAACCCATGTGGATGGCGGTAAGCTGGCGGCAACCCTTAAACACCTCGGTACCCATCTCCTTGAGAGAAGCAGGGAAACTGATGGAGGTCAATGCAGCACCGGCAAACGCCATATAGCCGATAGTCTGAAGGGCTGAACCCAAATTCACCAATGATAACGCCGGGCAATCGCTGAAAGCAAATTCCCCGATGTTGACCACAGATTCGCATTGAACCTTTTTCAAAGATTTGCAATGCACAAAGGCACGTGGCCCTACTGTTTTAAGTGCTGCCGGGAAACTGAGCTGCTCCAACGAATCGCAATAAGAAAAAGCTCGATCATCTATCCTCTCCAACGCAGGCGAGAATACCACCTCCGACAATGCCGAACAGCGGCGGAAAGCCATCGGTCGGATGGCAAGAACCCCCTTAGGGAAAATGATAGATCTCAACTTCGCATTGCGATGGAACATATACAGTCCCATTACATCTTCTTCGTTCTGGCAATACCAGGCCTCGATGTAATAACAACCACCCGTAACGATTTTCGACTCCGACAAATCCAGCTCTTCCAGCTGCGGCATGTTTCGCAGACATTTCACATCGCTGCTATCCAGTGCACCAATTACTTTCATTCTAGATATGGCCAGTTTCTTGTCATCGCCGATTCGTTTAGATAAGGTGCCCGCTTCATCAAGCTGAATAGTTACCAGTTCTTTCAAAATTTCAACTGCTGAAGATGAGCTTCCACCTCCAACTTTCGACAGCATAGTTTGCAATAATTCTTTCGGACTTTTCATATACCAAAATCATTGTGTGCCCGAGTCCCCGATAGGCAAATATTTAAATATGATAGACTAGACATGGAAAAAGCGTGGGAACTCTACCTGTTACTCGTCCCACGAACCGAGGCCTTCGCATTGCCCAATGTAGTGAACGAGCAACGTCGAAGCCCACGCCGATATGTATACACCTCTCCCTATACGGATATAAGACTCATCGCCTAGACGCAACAAGCCATACCAGTAAAGGGATGTGAAAAATAACACATCCCGGGGCATCTACCGTTGCTATGCTCAAGACTACATTTGAAAGTTGCGAAGTTTCGGTTCGTCAAGAACAAAGCGCTAAGTAAACGCCTTTTTTTATTTCAATATGTCGTGATACCTCTATCCCACTCTACCTATTTTTAAGTAACCCATCTCAGCATGAAAGCCTCCCTAAAGCGACTCTCGTAGCATCGATACGGCGTGGACATGAATGGTATCGGCTGCAAAGGTAATAAAAAAAATGATTACTCTAACACTTTTTGCCGTTTTTTTTCATCATAGAGCCAAAATGAAGGACAAGCCAATGCTACTCCTCTACGATATTCTTGAATTTCTCCCAGCCATCGGCCAACCAATAGTTATCCTTGGCACCCTTAGGAACAAACAGGGTACAGGCATCGGTGTTCATACCCTCGAAGGTATCCGACTTGGCAAAAGGAGGAACTTCTGAACCCATGTGGATGGCGGTAAGCTGGCGGCAACCCTTAAACACATCGGTACCCATCTTCTTGAGAGAAGCAGGGAATCTGAGCTGCTCCAACGAATCGCAATAAGAAAAAGCTCGGTCATCTATTCTCTCCAACGCAGGCGAGAATACCACCTCCGACAATGCCGAACAGCGGCGGAAAGCCATCGGTCGGATGGCAAGAACCCCCTTAGGGAAAATGATAGATCTCAACTTCGCATTGCGATGGAACATATACAGTCCCATTACATCTTCTTCGTTCTGGCAATACCAGGCCTCGATGTAATAACAACCACCCGTAACGATTTTCGACTCCGACAAATCCAGCTCTTCCAGCTGCGGCATGTTTCGCAGGCATTTCACATCGCTGCTATCCAATGCACCGATTACTTTCATTCTAGATATGGCCAATCGCTTATCATCGCCAATTCGTTTAGACAATGTTCCTGGTTCATCGAGCTGGATAGTTACCAGTTCTTTCAAAACCTCAACAGATGCAGACGAGAAACCGCCTCCAACTTTCGACAACATAGTTTGCAATAACTCTTTCGGATTTTTCATCTTTCTTCAAATTTTAAAACATTCCTTGGTGCAAATTTAGTTATTTTTTTCGAAACTAGGTGTCGCATTCCCCTGTTCATGTGTCCACTTCCTATGTTTTAGGTGTCGCATTGGTACCAATGCGACACCTAAATTAACATAATATCACATTTAGAGCTGACTATTATCAAAAACCAAACAAATCATCATCAAAATCATCGTTTTCTTCATGCGTCAGATCACTCAAAAATTCCTTGAAATCAGCAAACACAATAATCCGTTCATCTGTTCCCTTGGTAAGCAACTTGGTTACCCCCTTGATGCCATTCTCGATTTCCACTGGCGGCACACGATATTCCTTGTATATGTTCTTGATCATAGGCAGCAATTCCACCGCCTTGATTTGAGCAAGAGATTTCACGATCCAATCCATTGCCATGGCAGGGATTGTAATATCGATACATGATTTCAGCACATCCGTAACCCATGTCAGAACCTGCAGGCGGCAGGAAGGATTCTCCACAGCCATCTGTACCACGGCATTGAAAATCGTAGGGTAAGAATCATACACAAATCCATCCGTCTTCATCATTTCTTTCAGTTCCTCGAGATGTCCCACGCCAACATGCGCCAATATCAAGGTGGTGGTTTCTTCGTACCCATAGTAATAGAAATCATAGAAACTTGGATTTTGCTTCAAGGTTTCGAGGATTACGTTGAAGAGACCTGTTAGCTTGAAATCATCAACAAGCTGGAAACCTGCTACGATAGGCAAGCCACTGGTCTCCACGTCTTCATCGAAATCATGAGTCAATCCATCGGCAAGAATGAACATAAAGAAATTGCGCATTTCATCTTCCTGCTCCTGCTGCGAGAGGGAAGCCATCGCCTTATGAGCCACTTCATACGCCTCAAGAACTTCGCTTGGCGTGTAGGCATCGAATAATTGCTGAAGATAATCCGGCAAAGGCTTTACCTCCTTGGTATAGTCAGGGCACTGATAAGTATAAGCATTCTCCTTCATTTCATCCAGGCTTCTACCCGACTGTTCTAGATTTTCGAGATTAGCCATGAGCATCATCTTCTCTTCTGGCGACATTTGGCTCAGCATTTCGTTTAGTGCATCCATAGCAGGATTGCCGTCACTATTTCCATTTTTCTTTTTTGCCATAATTTTTTATTTTTTATTTTATGAGTTCATTTGAATAAGGGCTATAAGCAGTAGTTCTAGCCCTTTCTTACTACAAAATTGGTTTAACCAACAACCAATGAGAATTGAAGGCCTAAGGCATCAGCAATTCTTAAGAAAGTAGAGAGTTGCATATCAGTCTGCCCCTTCTCCAAAGAAGAAACATATTCTCTTTTCTTTCCGATTTTCTCTGCAAGAACTTTCTGAGTCATCTTCTGCTTCTTGCGTTCATCCTTTAATAACTCTGCATAATACCATGCCTTGGCTCTTGCATCAAACTCCTTGCGAGCCGCGCTGCCAGGCTCGCCATATTTTTCTTGCAAAACATCATCAAATGTTCGCAATTTAGCTAATTTTTCTTCATTAAACTTTAACATAAGACTAATCCTCCAAATATTTCTTTAATAACCTTTCTGCTAATTTTATTTCTGCTTTGTATTGCTTTGTTCCTTTCTTTATAAAGGAATTCAGCAAAATAACTCTTTTACATTGTATAAAACTATCATTGTCTATTGCAAACAATACCGTCCTATACTCATCAGAACTGATAGATATACGCAGTTCATAAAAGTCTGTATTTTCAAGATGTTTAACAAACTTTTTATTTACTACATACTGAGTCTTTATGAGTCGTAACCCATAATCAAACTTACCCTGTATCTTGGAATCTAAGCTATCATAAAAGTCATTAAATTCCTCAGAATATATAACCTTCCGTATATTTTCTTCTTCCATGCTGCAAAAATAAGAAAAATATTAGTTACTTCCAAATATTTTGGAAGGAATTTATTACTTCTTTGCATATTTTGTATAAGAATACTAAATTGATATAGGCAAGCGGCATCTCAAAAAAAGAGAAAAGTGGTTATTTCCACAAAGGAAACAACCACTTATTCTTGTATTATTCTTGTTCTTATACTCTAACTTCTACTTCACCATTTCTTTTCTCACGCTTCCATCGCTATACTTCACGATGTTCAAGCCCTTGGTTGGAGCTGTCAGGCGCTGGCCATTAGCAGAATAGCGCGAGATTTCCTTGGCATCAGAAGTCATAACCGCATCAGTAATACCTGCATCAACTTCTGCAACTACAATATGCTTGGTTATCTGCGGAGAAGTCTCCCAATTTTCATCTCCATACTGGAATGTAGTTATGTCTGTTTCTCCTACAGCTTTGCAATAAAGATAGAACTTACCATCCTCCTTTTTTACGTCAACCACCTTATTGTTATAGTGTACATACCGCATTTCCCTACCTGTATTTACACTCGCAGTCAACTCAATCTTATCACCTACATGAAGATTGGATAGGTCTTGTTCCCAAATAACTTCCTGTTTACCAGGTTTTACTTCATAATGATAGGTCATTTCGACTGTAAACTCCTTCTCTCCCTTGAATGTACCGACAAGGCGTACTGAATCTTCACCAACTTCACCGTTTAAGACATAATCTTTTGTCAAAGAAACCAATTCATAGCCAGGAATATTGCTCGTGAATGTTACTGTAGGAGCCTTTCCTGTATAATAAATAGTTTCTTTGTCAGCTTTTATCATTGATAACAACTGCCCACGATAGCCCCAACCTCGTTTTCTGTAACATTTTGTATCAGGAACATAAGACATACAATCCTTTCCTACTTCAAAAGAACCTTTTGGAGCATTCTTCGCTACACAAATTACTTGCTTCAAAGGAGAAGAGCCAGCCCCAATTTCAGTAACATTAGCAGGTATAAACAAAGACAGAAGACCAGTCCCATAGAAAGCACTTTTTCCTACAGTTTCCAACGATTCAGGCAAATCCAAAGCTTTCAAATTTGTACATCCGCTAAATGCCGCTTCACCAATTCGCTTGACAGACTTTCCTAATTTTACGTTTACCAGAGTCTTTGAACCAAAGAATAACATTCCCGGTACATACTCTACCTTATCTCCAAATATGACATTTTCAACAGGTGCTTGACAACTTTCATACTGATGATCCATATCTTTCTTTACTTCCCTATGTTTAATTGCATTCCATTCTAAAGTCTTCAATTTCGAACAACGCATGAACAGATAATAAAAGTCCATACTTTGTAATCCTTCACCAATAACAACCTTTTCCAGATTGTCACAATAACTAATGGCTCTTGGACCAATTGATTTCACGCTATTAGGAATAACAAATTGTTTAATCCCATCACATCCGCCAAAAGCACTTTCACCAATACTTTCAACCGACTCCGGCAACCTGATCTCCGCTAATCCTGTACATTGATAAAGGAAATAATTAGGAATAACCCGCACTTTATCACCAATTGAAATCTTATAAAGTGACTTAGAGAATCTGCACCTATCATTATTGACAGAATCCGCATTCCAAACTACTTCGCCTAGAGATGTACAACCATCAAATACATTCTCGCCTATACGGTCCATACTATGAGGAATCGTTACTTTTACAAGTAGCTTATTATTTTGAAAAGCGGAAGCTGTAATACTTTTTGTTCCTTCAGGGAACTCAAACGAAATAGGTTCAGTAGCTTGCGTGTCTTGTCTATATTGATAGGCTGCATGGTCAAGATATGTCATTTTATCTAATTCCTGAGCCCCTAACCAAGAGGTTCCCCTAAAAGCATTTATACCAACATACTCTATTGTACCAGAAGTTTTTACTGTCGCAAGACTTCCACGACCTGCAAAAATATAAGCAGGAACGGATTTTACCTTATCTCCGAAATATACTTCTCTGATAGGGCAATTGCCAAACACTTCATAGTTTGAATAACTTCCAAGATCTGCATCACAATCAATAGCATTCCAATTGATTTTCTCTATTTTGGTTCCAGTAAAAGAATTCGCTGCCAAAAACTTCATGTTTGTAGGAACTGTAAGTTCTGTAATACCAGAACAACCACTAAAAGTAGCACCATAATCGCTATAATTTGTCCATACGCCACCAATCTGCTCCATAGACTCCGGCAATTCAAGTTTCTTCAATCCAATACAACCGAAGAACACTCTATTACCTAAACGCTTCACACCTTCCCCAAAAGCTACATCCTCCAGATTGTCATATTTGTAAAAGGCATAGTTACCAACAAACGCAACGCCTCCTTCAATCACAACTCTTTTGATTTTGCTCTTCCAAGGATTCCATGAAGGCAACGTAGCATTAGTATTGGTTGGATTGGTAAAATTATTCATTTCGCCTTCTCCACCAATCGTGAGCACACCTTGGTCATCTAAACACCAATTCACCCCTGTTCCACACACACCTTGTGCCACATTATCTGCCAAGGATGGGATAACAGCCAGAAATAAGGCAACGACTATCAGTTGCAATCTTGCGTTAAAATTTCCCATATTAATTATTTCTTAGAAAATTTGACTTTGCCACGAATCCCCATTTGGCTATAAAACACACAATTATCTGACGGCAAAATAAAAAACGTGGGATTCTACCTGTTACCCGTCCCACGTTCTGAGGCCTTCGCATTGCCCTGTATTGTTGAACGAGCAACGTCGAAGCCCACGCCGATATGTATACACTTTCCCCTATACGGATATAAGACTCATCGCCTTACGCAATAAGCCATACCAGTAAAGGGATGTGGCTATTACACATCCCAATGGGCATCTACCGTTGCAATGCTCAAGACAATACAAGAAAGTTGCGAAGTTTCAGAACGTCAAGAACAAAGCGTCAAGTAAACGCCTTTATATTATGTCGCGATACCAAGCCCCACCCGCAATTCCTTCTCAGCACAAAAGCCTCTTAAAGAGACTCTCGTAACATCGATACGGCGTGAGCGAGAGTGGTATCGCTTGCAAAGGTAATGAAAAAATTGATTACTCGTATCTTTTTCATGGATTATTTTTAGCAGTCAGGATAAAAAACTGATGTTTGGGCACACAAAGAAGACTTATTGCGCCCAAACACACCATTCTCTTCGTTTTTAAACTTGGTTATCAAAGAAGATTCCTTGCTTCGGTTTATACATACCTTCGTCCAAGCGACGGAAAATTTCGTCTATGCGATGGTCTTGTACCTCTTGAGAGCAAGAATCTTCGTCGTTCAAAGTCGCAAATTGCGACTTTGAACATTCTTCTTTTGTCAATTGAAACATAAAGTCTTCAGGGAAACGCTCTATATTACGTTTTACCTGCTCATTCAATCTTTTTGTTTCTACTCCATACAGCTCAGCCAAGTCACGGTCAAGCATTAGTGGTGATTTTGGAGGATACTTAATATTGCTGATATCCCTTTACTCTGTTTTGGGCAGCAGCAAGACTGAAGGCCTTAGGGTCGAATCTGCCTCCAAGCCATTCAATCATCTCCTCATACTCCTCATCATCAGGATTCTTGAGCACATTGAGCAAATGGCGATAGCCGCCAACTCCACCACAATCCTCAGGAGGACAGGCACCACTTCCCTTCAGCAACTGTACTTTCACCTTTTCGTCCTCTTCTACGGCTTGCTTCTCTACCAGAGTTATCTCATGAACCCAGCTGTCTCCGAAGTCATATTCCCATTTTATCTTACTTTTCACCCTGCTCAGCAAGCTACCTATCGTATATTTGCCAGCATCCTTCTGCATGTCCATCATCCAGTCATCATCGCTAGGTTCTGCATAGTAAGTCTTACCGGCTATAAACTGGTTGAGATGATAGCCTTCCCAGCCCACTGCCCGAACCAGGATTTCGCCCAAGTAATTCAATGTCAAATCAGAAGGAACAACCAGCTGGCGATAAACTTTGCGTGGTGAACCTTTCAAGGTAACATCCAGGGTGAGCGCATACTTACGCTTGCCTTTTCTCGCAGTTTTAGCTTTTGGTTTGCCAGGTTTGTAACCACACTCCTTAAAAAACAAAGCATCAGCATCGCGCTCATCGTCATCATCATCATCATCATCAAACCAGCTATCATCTTCGTCATTAAACCTGTCATCATCCACATCAAAGTTGCAGGCTTCGCCTTCAAGCAAGCTATTCAAGAGTTCCTTGAAATCTGCAAAACCAACAATTCGCTCATCAGTTCCCTTAGAAAGCAATCTGGTTATTTCTTTGATTCCACCCTTGATGATCATCGGCTGTATGTCAAATTTCTTATAGATGTCCTTAACCAAAGGCAACAAATCTACCGCCTTGATTTCAGCAAGAGCTACCACCAGCCAGTCCATCACCATTGCAGGCATCGTCACCTCTACGCATGATTTCAGCACATCCGAAGCCCATGCCAATACCTGCAGGCGGCAGAAAGGATTCTCCACTGCCATCTGTACCACAGCCTTGAAGATAATCGGATAAACTTCCGGCAAGAATCCTTCGGTCTTCATCATCTCTTTCAGTTCCTCAAGATGTCCCACACCTGCATGCGCCACCATCAGGGTAACTGCATCATCAAAGGAATCGAAATAAAATTCATAGAAGTCCATATCCTGCTTCAATAATTCGAGGATGATGTCAAAGAGACCTGTAAGCTTAAAATCATCTACCAGTTGGAAACCGGCAATCATAGGCAAGGCGGTGGCGTTCGCCTCTTGTGCAAACCCACGAGTCAATCCGTCGGCAAGAATGCACATAAAGAAGTTGCGCATAACATCTTCCTGCTCTTGATGCGAAAGGGGCTCCAACTCTTTATGAGCCACTTCATACGCATGAAGAACATCGCTAGGCAAGGCTGCGCCCAATAAAGACTGCAGATAACCCGCCAATGGCTTTACCTCCTTGGTATAGTCTGGCCGCTGATAAGTGTACGTATCCTCCAACATAACATCCTGAAGGCTACCCGACTGTGCGATATTTTCGAGATTAGCCATGAGCATCATCTTCTCTTCGGGCGACATACCGTTCAGTATTTCAGATAGCGCATTCAGCACAGGATTGCCGTTGTTATTTTCTTTTTTCTTTTTTGCCATTATTTCTTTTTATTTTATGAGTTCATTTGAAAGAGAGAGAGTTCTCGTTAAAAGTTCGACCAGTTCTTCTCTTCTTCCATGCTGCAAAAATAAGGAAAATATTAGTTACTTCCAAATATTCAGGAAGGAATTTGTTGCTTTTTTGCTCTTTTACGTGTTGATGCAGGCAAACGGCTTCTCAAAATGCTTCGTTGATTTTTGCTACAAGTTCCTCTGGCTTGAAGTCTTCCATCTTAGAAAAGGCAAACCATTTCTTTCCTAAGTCCTTGATGGAGGCTCCCACATGATAAACTATAATAGGAGCAGTGTGGTAAACACCCAACAAGCTACCCAACAAGTACCCAACAAGTTCAAGAGCTTATTTCCATAATAAAGGACAGAGAATATTCAGTAAAAGAAATAATGTCCCTCTTGAATTTGAAGGATAGGGTTAATTTCTTGAGGATTTATCTTAATCCTGCTTTGGAGGATGGATTTATTTCTATGAAATATCCTGAGCAGCCAAAGAGTCCAAAGCAAAAATATTTGCTTACAGAAAAAGGCAAGGCATTATTGAAATAGAGAAAGAACAAAGGCAGTGGTGATTTGTTCCACTACCTTTGTCATTTCTATTTGTGTATCATCGGAGACACCTAGGTACTTGGGGCTTTTAGTCACATCCTCAGCTACCATTACCTGGACTTATGATACAACCTCAAACGAAGAAAGACGCTTAATAGGTTCAACGACCTAGGATATTAAGTGCCAGGAGACTGTTTCTAGAAGATTCCCACTAGGCTCAGCAGACCTGCTGAGCCTAGTCAGCAGGTCTGCCCACTGCAGTCAGCAAGTCTGCTGAGCCTAGTGGCAACCCCCTTTAACCGTACAACTACGCACCCTTTAGTTGTACGACCATATACCTTTCAGTTGTACGACTATAAACCCTTTAATCGTACAACTACACACCTTTTGGTTGTACGACTACACACCCTTAAGTTGTACAGCTTGATTTTCCCCGCTCCCATAACTACAAAATTTGATGTCGCAATTTGCGACATCAAATTTTCAAACTCTTCCTTTGTCAATAGGAAAAGCGAAGATATAGGCTTCGTTGCCCTACAACAAAGGAGTCATATACAATGGTAAATAGACGATTCCATCTTCTATCTTCAAATCCTTATCGTGAAGAACATAAGGGGTAGCCAACTGTTTGCCGTATTTATTGATACACTTGGTAAGAGAGGTAAGCGTGTACTTCTTCCCCGACTTTACTTCTATCGGAGAGATATTATGACGGCTTGTAACCGTAGGCTTGGAAATCAGAAAATCTATCTCCATACGGTCTTCTACTTCCTTGGCAGAAGACTTACTGAAGAAATAGAGTTTATGACCAGCAGCCCTCAACATCTGGGCCACAATATTCTCTACCAACATACCTTCATTCACCTCTAGCTTATCAAACATCAATTTCTGATATAGCTCAGTCGTAACAATACCCCTCTCATCAAACGCATGACTTATCAACAACCCAGTATCACCCATATAACACTTCAAGGTTGTTCGCTCTTCATTGAGTTTAAGTCCAATGCTAGGCTCCGTAGAATTATAGCAGCAGTTGATGATTTTAGCATCCGAAAGCCAAAAGAATGCCTCAGAATAATCTCGCATACGGGCCTCCAACTGCAAATCGGCTAGCTTAAACTTTTTCTCATGCTTCTGCAACTGGCCTGGAATCTCATCAAAGATAGCTGCAACTTTTGTCTCCTGATTATCGGCATACTTCCGAATATCATTACGATAAAGCCCCAATATGTCTCGCTTTCTCTCATCTACCTGATCGAAATCACCTGTTTCCACGTAGGTCTGTACAGCCTGTGGCATTCCACCCACAATCATATATTTCCGGAAATAATCCAGTGCCCGACGATGAAAGCCTCCCATAGGTTGCTGCTTAGCAAACTGATTTTGAATATACGGCATCATCATCTCATCGCCCATAGCCCATAAGAATTCCTCAAAATCCATCGGAAACATTTCGATGGCATGTTCCTCGGAAGGCAACATGATATCTTTCACGTTTTTCTTGATGGAAATAAGCGACCCAGTCTCTATGTAGTCATAGCGACGATCTGCCACAAGATGCTTGATGGCAGCTCTGGCTCTTGGGCAAAACTGTATCTCATCAAAAATTACGAGCGAATGCGCTTCCTCATCTGCATTTTTTCGAGGTGTCAGCTTTTTCTTGCCATACAACTCCAAACTGGCTAGAAGCATATCTATATCATCCATATATAGTTCAAAGAACTCTATAACCTTAGGATTCACCCTGCTAAAATCCACAAGAAGATAAGAGTCATATTCGGTTTGAGCAAACTTCTCAACAATATAACTCTTTCCGATACGTCGTGCGCCCTCTATCAAGAGAGCCACGTCACCTCGCCTATTTTGCTTCCAATCAAGCAGTTGCTGATAAATTTTCCTTTTCATACCATTACAATTTACACATTTTCGAGATTTTCAAAACTGCGTTTTTACACATTTTCGAGGTTTTCGAAACTGCTTTTTTACACATTTTCGAGATTTTCAACGTTGCAAATATACACATTTTCGAGGAAATCAAAGGATTTTTTCTGCATTTCTTTAAGTTTTTAACCTTTTAAAACATCATAAAGCCACAATACTCTAACTATTCTACGCTTTCTCCGTTATCACCAGCACATGGCTTTCGTCGCTCAATGTGGTGGCGAAGATATAGGTTTCACCACCATCTTTCAGCTTCAATCGCTTGCGCAATTCTGCTACGGAAAGAGGGAAATTGCGGGTGGCTATGTTCGCCTTGGTGATTCCTGACAGATGACGCTTCAACTCCTTTTTATTAAAGGAGGATACGGCGATGATGCGGAAACTTCTGCCAGGGAAGGCGGCGATAGGTTCACGGCTCACGAAAAGATGGCTGTTCTTGGAAAGCATCCTTGCATCATATCGCTCGGAAAGAACGCCGAAACAACCGGCTTTCATCAACGAGGCATTCGGCTCGTAAAGATACTGCATTTCTTCAAGAGTGGATGGGGCTATCTTCACCGAAGAAGACTCCATATCCAACTCGTCGCAGACGAAGGATTGCGCATCGTTGATGCAATAAATGCGGAGATTCCCGGCATGTTTTACTTCTCCATCTGCCGATGAAGCCTCCATTTCGCCCATATTTCGCGCTGACAGCACTAAAAGAAGCTCCTTGCACTCATTGTTCACGGAGATGATATGAACCTCTCTTACGTGGCTTAATTCGCTTATGGCACGGTGCCAGTCGAGCATCGGAGAGAGTTTGATGATAACGTAATCTGCCTTCGAAAGCATCTCTTCCTGCAAAACGGTGACATCGGGTGTGCAATCCTTCAAGGATACCACCTTGTTGCCTGCATCGTCTCTACGGGCGGGATCTATGAAGATTATCTTAAGACCAAGGTTGGTCTTAAGTAATGACCGAGGCTGGTCATAAGTTATGCCTAAAGAATCATCAGCTGATGCTGCATTTTTTTTCTTTGGTTGAAAAGAATGAAGCACTTCTATTCCATCCCCATTCTTCACGATGGCATTCTTCAAGCCCAAGCGCTCAAAGTTCTCCTTCGCCGCCTCGCAGAGATGAGCCTGACGCTCCACATACATCGACTTCATTCCCAATCGAGCTGCAATATAAGAGAAGTCTACTCCAAAGCCACCAGTCAAATCTACAAACCCGATTTCTTCTTCACTCACTTTCTCGTATTCTGATGAAAATGATGAAGAAGACAATGAAGAAGCTGGAAAGCCGAGCAATCTTGCAGCCAATTCTGCCTTATAAAGCGCAGTAGATTCTGAGGAGCATTGCTCCATCGAAATATGAGGGGGATAGATGATGCCATCTATATTCGCCCAACGGGGCAACTTGGCACGAGCCATCTTTCGCCCGCGAATCTGGTCGAGGGCGAAAGGCATATCTACTTCCGGATTCTTGCTTCCGAGAAAAGCCAACTGGCGGACATCCTCATCCTGGTGCTGGCGAATAAAATCTTGTGTTGCCTGGTTCATCATTTCCGTAACTTCTCTTTTCTGTAACTACTATGCTATGTATTTCCGTAACTACTTTTTCTGTAACTACTATTCTATTAATAACCGCAAAATTACGATATTCTGATGAGAATACAAAATAAAACAGGAAATAGTTCACATCAAAAGGCAAAAAAGAATAGAAGCTTAGAAAACTGAAGCCTATAACGGAACCATTAGGACAGCCCACTGTAACATACTACGCCAGTGAACTGTTCATACGGAACAGCTAACTGTCCCCTATTCCGACAGCCGGCTGTTCGTACCGAATAGCCAACTGGCTAGACTTCACAAGAAAAAAGAATCCATCTTTCTACCTATCCAATATATTTTGCCGGACGCACGAGAATTTGAGCAGAAACTTTTCACTCTTCACCAGCAACTCATAACATTCTGATTATCAATAAGCAAAATGGGTGAAGAGTTTCTTCAACTCTTCACCCACTCTTCACCACTCTTCACCCATTTGCAATTTCCGAAGAAAAAATGGTAAGCAGCTCCATTTATACCTTGCAGGTATGCGGCTCCGCTTTTATGTCATTGCAGCACCCCCAAAAAAAGGTGAAGAGGGGTGAAGAGTGGTGAAGAGCACAAAAGCACTCTTCACCACCCAACTGCCTATTCTTCAATCACTTACACCACAAAGGTGAAGAGTGAAGAGTTTTTGGAAAAATTCTCCCGCATTCAGCAAATCTGCAAGAAAAGCAGCAAAATCTGCAAGAAAAGCAGAATGAATGCGGAAGAATATTCTGAATCCTTAATCTA
>ERZ1026888.806-NODE-806-length-15721-cov-37.142027_pt1 | contig 15721 bp, 4 predicted proteins | sample MGYA00380174_ERZ1026888 | MGnify/ENA primary metagenome ERZ1026888 (study PRJEB33269, sample SAMEA4719810) | human gut metagenome | biome: human-associated habitat; feature: organic feature; material: feces | place: Cameroon | collected 2013-10 ...
TTTCGCATACATTTGGTATCGCAAATATGTCGAAAACAATTTAATATTCCTAAGGGAAGCCAGGCATTTTTCAGCCCGGCTTCATTCCAGTCTTCACATGTATTCCTGAAGCCTTTATTTTTAGGGTGGTAAAGCTCCGATCCACCATTTGCAAAGTGAAATTTATCAACCCATTAGGATTTGTTATATCATCCGGTAAGGATTCGTTTTTTAAACTGATGCAAAGATAGCTCCATATCCCTATACTTCCAAATTATCTTCCCCAATCACCCCATTTTGTAACATTCATTATATTTCTCGTGTACAAAATGCACATTTCTACGAAAAATGCACATTGATTTAGCATTTCAAAGAGCATGAGAAATGAAGCAAATATATCATAAAACGCCCATGATAAAGGGAAAAGAGCATAGTCGTAATCGACATCATACCGAAAAACAAAAATGTGTATTTTTCATTCTACTTTGAAAAATGCACATTTATCGATATAAAACTCAAAGACCTCTCTGGTGCGCTGGTCTTCGGGAAGCATGGCCTATCCCTTACAAATCCTCCTCGTCCAGGATTCTCTTCATGTCTCGTTTTGCCTCCAAGCGATTATAGCTTTCGCCTTGGCACATCCAACAGCTACAAGGAGTACCTGTTGTGCGATAGACTTGCGCCCAGTGTGCCTTAGCCAAGTCAAACCAAAACTACGAAAAAAGGTGTACAACTCAAAACTCTTCGTTTCCCGTTGTACACCTTTTATTATTTATTTCTCACAGAACCATAGCTCTGCAAGTTTTTTCTCTTGCTTTAAGCAGAGAGGAGATTACTTAACCTCCTCGAAAATAAAGTGCTTTGATAGTCAACACTTTAAAACTATTATGGTACAAATATGGAGGATAATTTAAGGCTTAAAAGCAAGTCAAAACAAGCTAAATATAGATATTTATACTCTCATTATGTATTTTCAATAACAAAATATTGTTTTGGGGGATAAAAGATAGAATATAGTCCTATTACACCTATTATATATGTACTTGTTTTTTGTAATCGTCTCTCTGAGAAAATTCGCCAAGTATTCTCAAATGTTAAAAACCAACCTAAACCCAAAGATTTCCACTCTAAAAATCTCTATATCTCAATCTTTTTCCTTATCTTTGTGTTCAATATTTGGCGATTCTTAAAAAGAAAAGTCAGTCGGTTTTTCATCTAACCTCTGGATATAACATTGGAAGATAAAATCAAACAGCCTTTAACGGCTAATGCTTCATTGTATAATGGGCAACCTACCGACACAGGTTCATCGTGTCCAAGTGCAAGACTTACCTCTTGTACGCCCTCCATCTCAAAGAACAAAGGTGGGGTGTCGGTAGAGAATGTGCCATTTGAAAACAAGCAATGGTTTGTTCTGCGTGTTTCGTATGGGCGTATTATCAAGGCAAAAGCATTCGTAGAAGCTAAAGGACTAGAATGTTATGTACCTTTGCGATATAAAGAGGTAAGAAAACAAGGTAAGAAGCGAATCATAACAGAGCCTCTTCTCCCCTCATTTCTCTTTGTTCATGCTACCGCAGAACAAGTAGATTCTCTTTTGCAAGATAAGAGCATCAAGGCTTTTGAAAATAGGGCTTTGTTGAGTTACTATTACGACCATACCTCACATTGTGAAAAATCGCCAACCAAGAATCCTCCTCTTATCATCTCTGATGCTGATATGGACAATTTTATCCATTTAACCTCTATACATAATCCTCATATCATCCCTGTTACTTCAGAGAATATCAAATACAAGCTAGGGGATAATGTTGTGATTACAGATGGAGAGTTTAAGGATATTCGGGGTAGAGTGGCAAGAATTGCTGGACAGCAGAGAGTGGTGGTAGAACTTTTTGATGGATGCTTGGTGGCTACTGCGTACGTGCCGAAGGAGGTGATGGAAATGTATAATGAACATAAAATCGTCAGTATGTGTATAACAGATAAGACAAAAACTTCTGAGTCTCAATAATTATGATTTCTTTTATAAAAGATTTTAAAGGTTATAGATTTTTTAGCCTGCAACCTAAAAAAGAATTGGCAATATATTAACAGTTAATAAGCAAGTAAAATAATAAGTCAGAAATGGCACAGAAAATTACGATACAAGAATATGCTGATATCAAAGGCCTAATGGTCTATGACATAGTTCAAAATGCTAAGGAAAAAGGAGTAATACTACCTGAAGATCCAGAGTATGTATTAGATGATTCGCAACTTAGGCAAATTGATCCGATATTCGCCCATCAAAATAAATATAAACAGATAATACCAAAAAGTAATATTGGTTCAAATGAATCTGCACCGAAGATATTCACGTTAAAAAAAGAAAATCAAATTAATAAGGAGCCTAGGGTTCTTGGTAAAATAGATTTAAGTTCATTAAACCAAAGTACTAGACCTAAGCATAGGACAAAGAAAGAACAGAACCCCAAAAATCTTCTTTCCGAAGAAACGATTGCACAGTTAAGAGAATTTGGCAAAATACATCAAAACGAGCGATTTACAGGAAAGGTTCAACGAGTTATGCCATATGGCGCATATGTAACCGTTGAAAAACTTTCTGCTTTCTTATACACTAAGGATGTCACATGGGGGTATATCGACGACATAAATAACTTTTTGTATGAGGGGATGGAAATAGAGGTCACCATTATTGGTTATGAAGAAGAAAAGAAAAAACTGAGAGTTGGAAGAAAACAATTACTGGATGACCCTTTACTATCACAAATTGATCTGTTCGCAACAGGAAATGAAATTCAAGGTATTGTTAAAAAGATATCTAAAAGCCGTGCATATATCGAAATTCAGAATGGTGCCATTGTTGAAGCTTCTATTCCGAACGGATATACTTATCCAATTGGAAAAACGATTTCTGGTAACATTATAAGTATAGATATCAGTAAGCATTTAGTTGAAATTGACATCACAAGTCAACTTATGTCAAAAGCTGACCATGGCTCAAAACAACCAAAGGAAAAAGAACAGCTTAAACTTGACAAGAATATTGCCATAGTTCAATTCTATGATAGCCGTGTTAATAATTTCGGAAAAGTTCTCACTAACGCTCTTGGCATAAATAACAAAGATACTTCCGGCAAATTATACACTTTCAATCTCAATGAGAGAAATTGGAAATCAGAGGTTTCTCCTAAGGAAGATGTATGGATTATAATGAATCCATCAACATTTAGGGGAAGACGTGAAGCTATAAATGGTGATTGGTTGACATATGACAAAAATGGACTTTTATTAGCTCTTCCTTATAGAGGAATTTTCGCTAAAATAGAAGGGCAAGATTCAAAAGGATCGTATCATGATCATGACGTAATCTGCCATGTCGTAGGCAAGATTCTAAGAAAGCCTGGAGGAAAAGAAATAGTAATAGAAACTTTCGCAGAGTATCTATCGAAGTATAGCAATGTGGAATGTTCTCAAATAATTGAAGAATTTCTGCAGGATAGCAATTTGCTTAAACAACTAATTGCATTGTTGCCAGAGTTAAAGTCATACACATCAGATAATGATACTTATTGTAATGCTATAAAATCAATAACAGCTACCGTAGAAAATAGTATTTTCACCCAAAAAGATATAAGTATCTTACAGGCACTACCTGATGATTTCGATTTTTCTTCATGTCTTACAGAGACCATTGAATCCCTTGAAAAATCATCAGAAGAGCACTTAACAGAAGTTAGACATTGGATTTCGGCACATACTTCCATATTAAATGCTTTATTGGCAAATCCGACAAGCCTTTCGATGAATCTGCTTTATGTAATTTCTCTTATTACGCAAAATAATTCTATCTACAATGACGCTGGTAAGCCCTGGAACGAAGCATACAAATTTCTCAAGGAAAAATCTGATTCTGAAGCATTTTCTTTCTTGATTTGTTATTTTTCAGATAAAGACAAAGCGTTCATAGAACAAGCAAATTTAATAGATGAGCTTGACTATGAGACGTCAAAAAAACTAGTTACTAAGTTATTAGATAATCCACAACATCATTTAGAAGTCCTAAAACTGTTGGCTGGAAGATTTATACAAAATGATTTCGACATCATTAACAATTATATACTAAACGGAATAGATGTACGACATATATACCCACAAATAGGAGAACATCTGAATACTCTGATAGCAGACAAAGAGCCAGAGGTACGTTCGTTTTTCAATTTGTGCATTAATAATAACAACCAACCTGCAGATATTATTTCCATCACTGCCTCAGTGAAGGATGAATTGTATGTTGAACTATTTGCATTAACTGCTAATCCAGATAATCTAAATGAAATAGAAGATTTTGATTCTATACCTCTTTGGATAAATGAGCAAGAGCCTTCATTTGTAAGTCAATTTCTCCTAAGTTGTCAGAAATCTTTTATTGACGATGAAGATAAAGAAGCTATTGCTGAAACCCTTACATCTATAAATAGTGAAAAATTTAGAGATTCTATAATTGAGTTATCTGAAGATGACCAGTATAAGATTCTGCAGTTATGTCCTGAGACTTATGCAAAAGACATAGTTGTTCGGTATTTTGCTTCAACAAAACTCTTTGATCTGTTTATTGGTGAACAATGGAAGAAATTAAAATCACAAATTCCATATGTGGCTTTCGATTTAGAATCAGATGGGGATACTATTAAGGAATTTGCTTTTAGAAAAGATGAAAGCACAAAGGTATACCAAGGAGAAGAGCAGCTAAATACACTTCTACGTGCGTTAAAAGGAACTGAGATTATTGTTGGTCACAGAATTAAAGCGTGGGATTTGGGCTGTATATTAAGCAAGAAAGGCTTTGAGTCAAATGCATTTGTTTGGGACACTTTAGAAATAGAGATTCTATTAAATCCTTGCAGATACTCATATGCACTTCACACAGGACATACAGCTCAAGAAGATACAGAACTGGTAGATCGATTATTCTGGAATCAGCTTTATAGACTCTCAAAGAATGTGTCTTTGTGTGGCGAACTTAAAGACTTACTTCCTGCCAAAATTAATGAGATCTTAGATGTTTTGAGACAACCAGAATTTTCTGATTTCTTTAGCAAGGATTCTAAAGAAGACAACTTTTATCAGGTTCTTACTGATACAGATGAACAAGTTGTATCACGTATAAAAGCAATAAACGATATCGATTCGAAGAGGTTAATTATTGCTCCTAAACGTCTATGGACAAGAATTGCTGAATATGTGGATATGAAATTTGTTCAGAAGCAAGAAGGCATTGATTACATGTCTATTAGTAAAAAAATGCTTCATGAGAAACCTCTTGACGATACTTTCCTTAATGCAATTTTAAATAGATTTGTTACCATGTCAAAAACTCCAGTTGTAGCAAATCTTGCTCAATATCTTAGGCTTAATTATTTATCTGATAATCTACTTGAAGAGTACGTTATTGAAAGCTCCGGAAATGTGGATTGTGCAGACATGGAGTTCCTACGGGAAAATAGTAACCTCAAAAATTACGAACATATTTGGTTTGTTGGTTGTGAAATTGAAAATCGAGTAAATCAATATTCATTGCCAACTCATTATTCTCCTTCTGATTTTTGGCAAAATGATAGCAGTATCCCTATGCGATTAGGGGCATCCAGTTACATTGCTGTAAATAAGGAAGAACGAAAACTAAATATTTTTAATGATGTACCTTCGGAAGCTGCTAACGTATGGATTGAGAGAACTAGAGAAGGCAAGTATGTCGTTAGCTACAATTATGATTTCTTCTCTATTTTAGAGTCACTGAGCAATGGCTCTGAGGGGTCGAAAATAGAAACAATTCCATGGATAACGGACAATGGAAATAACAATTCAATACATTTGGTATATAGTGGACATGGCAAAGGATTTGATGCTTTACAAAAGCGCGTCAGTGCAACATCAAGGTATAGAGCCACCTACTGGGTCTATCAAATGGCTTTACTTAAAGACATTCATTTCAATAAAGATCATCGTCCAATAATTCTATTATTAGATGATTCTCAGGAAATAGAAGATGTCGTATCTTATGCAAGAACATTAGGTTTCTATATTCCTGATAATGGTACTTTGGTCAGAAAACTAGAACTGATAGAACATCATGAAAATGGTATGCTTGTAACAAGCAAAAATCATTTCTTTGATATCGTTGATTGGCGAAAAGACACACCATATTGTTATGTGTGGGATAATCTGACCGTTGAGAAGCATATGATGATGTGGAATGGTCTTACAAATGAGTTTAATAAATCATTTTTGTATGATGGTATAGAAGAAAAAGGAACATCTGTTGCAATAGGTTCGGCAAAAGATACTTATCAGTCTATTTTGCTGTCAATATGGCCTGTATATGAATATTATTATCATTTTATAAAAGCTAACAGCATTGAATCAACAATGTATGTACTTGACTCTTTCCTAGAGGAATATCACTTCCTTTCAACAGTATGGGGTGTATCTTCTTATAGGGTAAAACAATTATGGAATAAAGAGGAAGATTTTATTGATTCACTAAATATTAGCAAGACTTTCTTTACGGATAGCTCATCCATTTATGAAAATGATTCAGATATTGAAAAGGCAAAAGACCTTATTTTTTCGATATTAGTAAATCCAGAACATGATCCAGGAAAGAAATGGAGTTCTATTCAAGCGGAAATCATCCCACATATCCTTAAAAGACAAGGAAACTATCTTGTCTCACTACCAACAGGTGGTGGTAAATCTGTTTTGTTCCAAGGGCCTGCACTCTACAATTCTGCATATACAAACAAACTGTCAATTGTAGTAACTCCATTGAAGGCGTTGATGCAAGATCAGGTAAAAGAACTTGGAGAAAAAGGCTTTATATCCAATGTTGATTACTTGAACGGAGACAGATCATACCAAGAAGTAAAGAGTATATATAGAAAAATTAATGGTGGTGAAATTGCGATTCTTTATGTGACTCCAGAACGTTTCCGTTCAAGAGCATTCTTAAATGCTTTATCCACAAGAATGGCAAATGATAATGGACTTGAGTACATGGTATTTGATGAAGCTCATTGTATTTCACAATGGGGAATGGAGTTTCGTCCTGAGTATCTAAATGTTATAAAAAAATGTAAGGAGTTCAAGGATGCCTATGGCGATGACATGTGTATATCAATGTTCTCAGCAACAGTAACCGACATGATATACGATCAAATAAATGATGTAATTCCCGTAAAGCGATTGGGGCAAGAAAATGACAAGAAGATTTACAATCCTATCAGGAGTCACATTAAGATGGACTTCAAAGAGGTGTTTCATGATATTCCTCATCGTTTGAAAGAAATCGTTGACTATATCAAAGAACACAACATCAAAGCTCAAGATAGCCGAATGATTGTTTTCTGTAAAACAAGAAATCAATGTGAAGAAATATCTTTGCTTCTAGCGGATGAATTACACAAGGCAGGAATCCTAAGTAAAGAATTGTCAACACAAGCAATAGGCTATTTCCATGCTGGTATGGATGGAGATGATAGAGAAGAGACATATGCTAGATTTAAAGATGACAATGATCCATTATATATACTTTGTGCAACAAAAGCATTTGGTATGGGTATGGATATACCTAACATTCACTATATCGTCCATTTGATGCCACCAAGTGTAATGGAAGATTATCTTCAAGAAGTTGGTAGAGCTGGACGAAATAAAAAAATGTATATAGATGCGGGATTTAGTGAATCAAATCCTATACCGACCTTGTGTCTGTTCTCAAAGGATGATATTAAGAAAGCTAAAGAGCAGCTTCTCCAAAGCACCTTAAGTTGGAAGAATCTTGAGGAGATTAGAGTAGCTATTAATTCGTACATTACAAAAATACAGTCAATTGATAAAACTAAAGAATATCCTGTAGTAGTTCCAAATACGCTATGGGCTAATGGACAGTTCGATCATGACTTTACAGACTTCAAAATTGGTCAGTATTGGCTTGAGCGAATGGGGAGAATCAAGATGGGATATTTGAGTCCTGCACATATTAATATTACAATTCTTGATAATAATTCAGCAGATTCAAATGAAGAGACGTTAGAAGAAAGAATCAAAAGGCTTTCTGCATCCCGAAATGCAATTCATGCTTCAGCTATTTTAGCTGAGTTGAGATTAATTCAAAAAAAACAGCAAAACTCAAATATTCAAGTCTCCATTCTGGAACTTGCAGCAAATCTGTCAATGCCTTCAACAAAACTGCTTGATTGTTTGGTTTGGTGCGAGAAATATAAAATTATCCGAATAGAACAAGAAACTCGATGCCACATTGCATTCACTAGATTGAGTGAAGTATCATACATGCTCGGCAGGAATTCACATGAGGTGGCATTTCATATAATTTTGAATGCTACTAAATCACTATTGCAGAATAATGGATTAAAACTCGAGAAGAATTATACTCTTTCCGATATTCGTCGATTCATTAAGAATTCAGATGCCCTAGAAGAAATTGTAAAGAAGGTCACTAAGATCGATGAAGACGGCAATCAGTCTATAGAAAAATACATGACTTGGTATAATGAGAATGATAAACAAAAAAATAAAGGCTTATCAATTGCCCAATCATACCATGACGATTTATACAAGAAACGTCTGAGACAAGTCATTTCATTATTGGAGATTATTCCTGATGTTAAAGTACAATCATACATAGATACAAAGAAAAAATGTGTTCTTCAATCTGTAATAGTAGAGAAAGACACATGGAAAGAATTTTTAAATGATTTTCAGGCAGACTGTTTGAAAACCTTGGAATATATCAATAAATGCCAAAGCACTATAATCCGCTGGTCTGATGCTATTGTTGAGTTGGGATTTGAAAATAAAGGATTCATATATTTCGAGAGTCTTTTACGATATCTAAATGGAATGGCATACATCTCCACGGATGCATTACTTCCTACTGGCATTGAGATATATACAACTGATAAATCTGAAGAAAAGATTTTAGAGAACGTTGAGTCTGACTCGAAAGATTATCAAGACAAAGTCGCATTTGATGAAGCTATAGAAATCAAAAATCTTCGTTTATGCGTTATGGACGTTCTTACAACGAAGATTCACTCAAAACAGGAATTCCAGGAATTGATTGGATCATATTTTTCATTAAAAAACTCCGAAGACTTTAGAACATTATTAAGCAACTACTATGAAGAATCTGATCCTATCTGGGATGCTCTTCGTGCCACGGCAATAAAAAAAGCGGAAAAACAATTACAAGACAATCCGGAACAATGGGCCATCTACAATGAGAACTCAAATGAAAATGTTAACGTAGAAGCAGGCCCTGGATCTGGAAAAACACATGTCTTGACATTAAAATGTGCAAAACTAATATACCATCAACATGTAAACCCTAAGAGTATCTTAGTGTTGGCTTATAACAGGGCTGTAGTTGTTGAGCTAAAAAGTCGTTTGGCTAAACTATTCGCGTCACTTGGATTGAGTCGTTCTGCAAGTCAATTACATGTATACACTTTCCACAGTCTTGCAAAAAGAGTGTGCGGAGATACTGCGCTCTCCGGACATGAAATGAATGAGTGGGAAAGAATACTACTTAGAACGATAAAAAACAAGCCAAATGACGTTCGAGCAGCAATGCCAGATCTTCAATATGTATTTATTGACGAGTTCCAAGATATTACTCAAACAAGACTTAATGCAATGTTTGGGTTGAAAGAAATCTATAATGACCTCACGTTCTTTACAATTGGAGATAAAGATCAAAGTATATATGGATTTGAGAAAGAAGAGTCTATGGATCCAAATTATTATTATGAACAGCTTTATAAGACTTTAAGTCCTAAGAAAATGACAATGAGCACTAATTATCGTTCATATCCAAAGATTCTGAAAGAAGCCAGTCGCTATCTACCAGCAACTTCTCATGTACCAGTTCCATGCAAGAAGAATATAGAAAACGAACCACAATCAGAGTATGTGTATATTTACCAAGACAGCAGAGAATGGTCAAACGATTTTGGTGGATATGTTCTGCGGTTAAAAGAACAAGGTGTGACTGATTTGGCAGTTTTCTTCAGAACGAATAATGAAGTCTATCACGGTTACTCACTTATAAAAGCCCTTAATCTACCAGGTATTAGAATCAGAATACAAGGTGCTTCTGTATGTGAGTTATATAGAATGCGAGAAATCTATGCAGTTCTGAAATTGTTGGATAGCAACCGCAACAAGAGATTAAAATTAGAGGGAAACCAGACAGAATTTTCATTGAAGAAAACAATATCTTCATGGATAAACAAATTTCCAAACTGGGATTCTTTCTATATGGATTTTGCGTTTGTACTAATACTTGATTATCTTGATTACGCATCGACTGATGAGGAATCACATACTTATGGAGATATGGCTGATGGTATTAGAGAGACGTTAAAAGAAGACAATCCTCAATTATATAAGCTATATGATGACAAGCGGTTCCAAAATAGACGCATATTATTAGACCAACAACTTAATGTAGTGCTTACCACTATGCATAAAGTGAAAGGTTTAGAGTTTGATGCTGTTATAATAACACCATCAGTTACATCTCTTCCTTTTAACCCGACTGAAGATATTGATGAGTCTATTCCACTATCCCCTAATGACATTGAACAAATAGAGGAAGAGAAAAGACTACTATATGTTGCATATACTCGTGCAAGAAAATACCTATTCGTTTACAAAGGCAACAGAGAAAGAGCTGTTGAAAACATGCGGCGCTTTACCAGCCTTGAAGACCAATGGGGAATAAGAGAAAGAAAAGTTGGACTCGATAATTATAATATAGGATTTAATGCTGGATATAATTTTAATAGCAACAAAGCAATCGCATATAATGTACGCAAAAATGATCCTATAGAAATTAATCGGAACAGTCATATTACCAAAAATGGACAGCAATTCTATACATATGATATTATTCATAATAGAAACATTGTTGGCCAACTATCCAAAAGAAGCAGTATAGCACGTCGGATGGAAACCGAAAATAAAAAGATATTGACTGGCTTTTTTGCCAGCGATGTTTTCTATTGGACATATCAAGATACTGTCAATTCCGACAAGCGACGAATGTCAGAATTTCAAAGTAATCCAAGTAAGTTTTACTATAAACAGCCTGAATTGTATGCCTCAAAATGGTGCAGTGAAGCTCGGGAACAAGGTTATATCTTTATTGTAAATATTGCCGGATATGGCAAATAGATTATAAGAAATATGAGTTTAATAACATACGAATTTAATAGAGCAGATAATGCGGGCGAAATCTGTCAATTTCGTTCCACACTGCCAATCATGCAAAAGCATTATCAAGGAAAGAATGAAGTCGTACTATATTTAAGTGGCAAACTGAATATTAACGGAGTTGATATTGATGGACTAATAATCAAAGAAGATGCCATTGTATTAGTTGAATTTAAGAACTATGCTGGTGAGATTAAAGCTCAGGCGAACGGTGATTGGTTTCATGGCAGCGAAAGAATAAATGGAGGAGCCAAGAAGAAAGATGGTTCCAGTAAAACTGTATTTGAGCAACTTAAAATCAACCGTCGAGCTTTACGAGATGGGTTATCGAGATATATCAAGAATGAAGATGCATGTAATAATATACAAGCACTTGTTGTGTTTTCTTCAATTTCATCCTTAAAATTGGATGAAGAATTTAAATGGGGAGCAAATGCGTGGGTGAATGTATCTGATGTAGAGCATATTTGCGAAGAGTTAGATACAATTAAAGCAAGGACACGTTCGAATAAATCAATTATTTTGACTGATGGTGATATATTTGATTTTATCAGAAGCAAGGGACTAGATGAGCGTTATATAATCACAAAATATAGCGATACAAACGTGATGCCGGGAGATTTATTCCACGAAGAGTTTGCTCATAACGGAGATGATTTCTCCCCTAACGTCCTTCTCGCAAAAGAAAAAGAGGATAATGCCAAGAACAAAGAAACAATACATGAGGCTGTAGATTTACTTCAGACTATGATGGCTAAAATGCAGAAAATGGCAGAAGAAAAGGATATAATTATCCAACAACAGCAGGCTGAGTTGCTTCAGATTAAAGCAGAACGATTGGAAGAAGCTAATAATCATGTAGACACTTCTGCAGAGCAATTATCTGTGATTAAAGAAGATGCAACTCAATTAATTGAGGACATTAAAACTGTTGAAAATGAAGTTGATAATATTGTTAATCAACCTAATAATATTATAATAGAACAAACTTCAAAGCCTAAGAAACGATTCGGCTTGAAGCAAAAACTATTAAAAGCATTCAATGTCGATACAGAATCTATGGACGATGATCAATTAGACCTAATTGGAGATAATATTGGAAAATCCATGATTGTAGCAGGATGTGCAGGAAGTGGAAAATCTGTTATTGCTATGTACAAAGCTCAGCAAATTCTAGAAGCTGGAGGTGATGTAATATTAATCGCCTTCACCAAATCATTAAATAGATATATGAGTCAAGGAAAAGCAAATACACTTGATAAGAAGTTCTTTTATCATTGGCAATGGATTGACCAAGGTATGCCATCAGCAGATTATATAATCGTTGATGAGATACAGGATTTTGATAAAAAAGAAATATTGCAGTTTATACATGCTGCCAAAATATGCTTCTATTTTTTCGGAGATACAGCTCAATCTATATATAAAGCATTTGGAAAAATGACAATGACAATAGATCAAATATCTCAGATGACAGGAGTAGCTGTATCACGACTCTACAATAATTATCGTCTTCCTAAACCAGTTGCTAAAATTACGCAGGATTATCTTGGTTTGGATGAAAAAAACGATAAAGTTAGAGATTTCTCTGAAAGCCTTTATTTAAGCAAAGAAAATGCATTACCTGTAATCATGAGTTGTGAATCAAAACAAGAACAAATTAACAAGATTATTTCTATAATAAACATGAACAAATATCGAAACGTCGGAATCTTAGTAGCTGATAATGAAATGGTTATTGAAATAATGGATTCATTTACTTCTTCTAAATTTGTATGTGAATTTAAATACAATGCTGGTTATAATGACTCAAGAAATAAGGACACACTGAACTTTAAAACCGAACATCCAAAACTCATGACTTATCATAGTGCTAAAGGCCTCCAGTTTGAGACTGTAATTATACCATTTTACAATGGTGCACGAAATACAGACGAAAAGAAGGCACTTTACGTGGCAATGACCAGAACATATAGAAACTTGTATGTTCTGTATGATGGCAAATTACAAGAACCCCTAAAAAGTGTTCCTGAAAGATTATATGAAAAAAAGAATAAATATGATTTTTCCTACTAGAATAGAGAAAAAAATGCACGAATAATCATAAAAGTAAATATGTGATATGCTTGAACTCGAACTACAACAATACCTCCTCCTTGAGTACCCACAAGAGAATGCTCGCTGTGAATGGAAGGAATTTAAAAATTTGAAGAACTCGTTCTGTGGGGGACGAGAAGGATGATGTCATATCCTACGTCTCAGTTATTGCCAACATGGAGGGTGGACATCTTGTGATTGGTGTAAAGGATAAGACGCTTGAAATAGTCGGGACAGATATTTCGAGACTTACTTTTAATGGGCAACCAGCAAACACTCAGTCTGCAACGTTCAAACTCACAGAACAATGTACTTATCTCTCATCTGAAGGACTAAGCATCGAAGAATTTTTAACAGATGATACAAACAAGCGAGTATGGATAATACATATTCCAAAGCACTTGCCTCGTCGCCCTGTCCTTGCCCACAAGAAGGCATGGCAACGCATAGAAGATTCGTTGGTGGAATTGACCCAAGAAAGAATGGCTGTCATTCTTGAAGAACCAATCTATGCAGCAAAGGACTGGTCTGCAGAAATTGTACCTGATGCTACAATAGACGATTTGGATGAGGTTGCTATTGCCAAGGCTCGAATGATGTTCAAGAAGGTTCATAGTCGCATACCTGCTGAAGAAGTGAATGCTTGGAATGTTCAAACTTTCTTGAGCAAGTGTGGATTGACAAGAAACGGAAGTATTACTCGGGCAGCTATCATTTTGTTGGGCAAATACGAATCCGCTTTCAAACTGCGTCCTGCTGTTGTACAGGTTACTTGGACACGGCGAGACAAGAACCAGGAAGTGGTTGACTACGAACACTTCACAGTACCTTTTATATTAACGGTGGACGAAATCCTCTCAAAGATAGAGAATCTGACATTGCGTGAAATGCCTGGAGGTACGCTTTTCCCCGACACGATGAAGCAGTATGACGACTATACCATCCGTGAGGCCCTTCATAATTGTATTGGCCATCAAGACTACACTCTTCAGCAACGCATCAATTTCGTAGAGAATCCAGGATATCTGTATTATTCCAATGCTGGCACATTCATTCCTGGCACTTTGGAGAATGTTTTGAGGAACGAAGAGCCTCAGACGCATTTCCGCAATGAATGTTTATGTAGGGCGATGGTAGATTTCAACATGATTGATACCGTAAGCCGTGGTATCAAGAAAATGTTCAATGAGCAATGGCGCAGACATTTTCCTATGCCTGACTATGAGATTGACCAGATCAAGAAGAAAGTAGTTGTCCGCATCTATGGCAATGAAATCAATAAACGATACACTGATTTGTTGAAGACAAACGACACTCTATCTCTCTGGGATTGCATCTCTCTTGACGCAGTACAAAAAGGCAGAACTATTCATGAGGATATAGCGCAAGACTTACTCAAACGTGGACTGATAGAAGGTGAGGCTCCGCATTATAGCATTTCTCTTAGCATTGCCAAGAACACTCACCAACTGCCTTCTTACACCAAAACCAAAGGATTGGATAAGGAGAGATTATGCCAAATGGTTCTACAATATCTCGGCAATGCAGGAGATGAAGGTGCCAAGCGAGATAGTATATACGAATATCTTAAGGATGTTCTTCCGCAAAATAAGACGGAAGAACAAAGGCTTCGTATGCTCGGAGATTTACTAAAAGCCATGAAAATGGAAAAGTTGATAAAAACCGATGGACGGTATTGGTTTCTTCTGTGAAAAAACCGTCGAAATTCGACGAAAATCACATACTTCCGTCGAAAATTCGTCGAAATAGTTTCAAAATCGTCGTAATTCAACAGAATTTATAGCGAAAACATCCAATTATAGAGGACACCGTCAAAAAGCAGACCGATTTAGTTGAACTTAAAATGCAAAAGATATATTATTAGGAAACAAGATAAGGTCTCTTAGAGACGAACAAGGAATATTGCAAGGCCAAGTGGCTGCATATTTAGAAATAGCCTTTTTTCTCAATACAAAAAAGCACACAACCGAATCGTTTCCTTTTCAGTTGTGTGCTTTAATTATATATTAACTTAACAACTCTCTTTTGAGAGAGAGGAGCATCTATGAGAGGCTCCTCATCGGCAGGAGATATTACTTAACCTCCTCGAAGTCAGCGTCCTGAACATCCTGAGCGCCACCATTGCCGCCCTGTGCCTGCTGACCGCCCTGAGCACCTTGTGCGCCCTGAGGACCAGCCTGCTGACCGCCCTGGTACATCTGCTGACTAGCTGCCTGCATTACGGTGTTCAAGTTGTTGATTGCGCTATCGATAGCTGCAACATCACCAGCCTTGTGAGCATCCTTCAACTGCTGCAATGCCTGCTCGATACCTGGCTTCTTGT
>ERZ1026888.813-NODE-813-length-15637-cov-16.239186_pt1 | contig 15637 bp, 10 predicted proteins | sample MGYA00380174_ERZ1026888 | MGnify/ENA primary metagenome ERZ1026888 (study PRJEB33269, sample SAMEA4719810) | human gut metagenome | biome: human-associated habitat; feature: organic feature; material: feces | place: Cameroon | collected 2013-10 ...
TGGACTGAGAGGCCACGATGATAAATTAAATACCAATTGATTGAGTGAAAAGCCGCGACTTTTCTAATCGTTTATAAAATTCAGAATAAAAATCCCCATCTTCCGGATAAGGCGTAAGATAAAACTGCGTCAGCACATGCATACTGATCGTTCTGGCGGTTCCGTCAGAATTCGCAGAAGAATCGAAAGCAAGATTCGTAACATATTCCTGAAGGTCTTTCAGAAAGAAATGCCAGTCGGCTATATATTTTTCATAAGTTTTCAGATTCGGTGTATCCAACCATTTCTTGATTTTTACTTTGGAACGGTCTGTTTTTGGACATTCATGTATCTGTAAGAAATACTGGAAAGACCGATTTTCATAAAAGCGTCCAAGAGGAAACATACGGCAGATTCCGGGACGGAATGCATGGACCGTACAGCGTCCATTAGTATCCAGAAAGGAACAGGCTTCTTCGGCTCCGGCCATTTTCAGATTCGGAAGAATGATACCGTCTACAACATTAAGTTCCAGAGGGCCGGTCAGCAGTTCGTTTACAGATTTGGAAAGATTGGTGGAAAGCCGGTATACATCCAGTGGATCAAGGACGATGGAATTTCCCATGCCATGACAACAGGCAGAGCAGCCATCACATCCTTTACAGTCTGTCTTGGCCATGTCATTGCTGCTATATAATCTTCCATCGGATATTTCATCCAAATTAATTTCTCTTAACATATTTATTACCTCATATCTGTGTTTATCGTTTTCTTGTATAGACTTGTTAGATAAGTTGATTATAGTGTAAAATAGAGAAAGATGCAAATAAAATAGAAGGGATGAGGAAAGGTATGAAATTTTTTCATTTATCGGATCTGCATATTGGAAAGCAGCTTCATCGTTATAATTTAAAAGAAGATCAGCAGGTGATATTAAAAGAAGTTATTACTTATGCAAAAGAATTACGGCCGGATGCAATTGTAATCGCCGGAGATATTTATGATAAGTCCGTTCCATCGGCAGAAGCTGTGAATGTATTTGATGAGTTTCTGACAGATCTTTCAGAGATTACACCAGAGATTCCGATTCTGATTATCAGTGGAAACCACGATTCGCCGGATCGTCTGAAGTATGCATCTGAGATTTTAAAGAGACATCATATTTACCTTGCCGGCAATGTTCCTGAAAGACCGGAAGAACATATTGAAAAAGTAACTTTGCATGATGCATATGGAGAGGTGGATTTTTATCTGCTTCCATTTATGAAGCCGGCATATGTGAAAAATATTTTTGTTGACGGAACACCAGAAACGTATTCAGATGCTGTAAAAGAAATTATTAAACGGGAAAAGATAGATTATAAAGATAAAAGAAATGTATTAGTTTCGCATCAATTCTATGTGGGCGAAAAAGCGGAAAGCCCGGAAACCTGTGATTCGGAAGTGTTTTCTGTAGGTGGGATTGATAACGTAGATATTGGATCGGTGAAAGAATTTGATTATGTAGCGCTGGGGCATCTTCACGGTGCACAGTGTATCGGAAAACCGGAGATCCGCTATTGTGGAACGCTTTTAAAGTATTCGGTCAGCGAGAGTACACAGAATAAAAGTCTTACCGTGGTGACATTAAAGGCAAAAGGCGAGAAGCCGGAAATTGAAAATTACCCGCTGCATCCGTTAAGAGATGTCAGAAAGAAAAAAGGAACACTGGATGAGATTATAAAAGAATTCCGAGAGACGGAAAAAGATGATTATATCAGTATTACACTGACAGATGAAATCGATCCGTATAAGCCGAAAGAGCAGCTGGAACGGATATTTTCCCATATACTGGAGATCCGGGTGGATAATCAGCGGACAAGAACAAAATTAAAAGAAATGGATGAAGAACTGGTCATGAAAGATCCTTTTACTTCTTTTGCGGAATTCTATAAGGAGATGCAGGGAAGAGAGATGAATGGGGAAGAAGAGACGATCATGAAAGAAATCTTCGATAAGGCGAAGGGAGTTGAGTAGATGAGACCGGTAAAGCTAATTATGTCGGCATTCGGATCATATGCCGGTAAAACAGAGATTGATTTTACGGAGATCCCGAATGGTCTGTTTCTGATTACAGGAGATACAGGTGCGGGTAAGACGACGGTCTTTGATGCGATTACTTATGCATTGTATGACAGGACCAGCGGAGGAACCAGAGATGGAAATATGATGCGAAGCCAGTATGCTGGAGAAGAAACGAGCACTTATGTAGAGTACACTTTTTTGTATCAAAAGAAAGAATACAAGATACAAAGAAACCCGGAATATCTACGACTTGGAAAAAGAAGATATGCAGACGGGTCGCCGAGATATGTGAAAGAAACTCCGAAGGTAGAACTGACATTGCCGGACGGCAGCATATTCAAAGGAAAGAAAAGAGAGACAGATCAGAAGATTTCCGAGATTATCGGACTGGATGCAGACCAGTTTACGCAGATTTCCATGATTGCACAGGGAGAATTTCTCAAGCTTTTGCTGGCTGAGTCCAGGGAACGGAAAAAGATATTTTCCAGAATATTTCAGACGCGGTTTTACTACAGGATACAGGAAGAACTGAAAAAACAGGCTGTACAGTTATATGTGAAGCTGGAACAAAATCTTCAGGAAATGAAACTTGAGATGGCCAGAGTAGAATATCCGTCATATAAGAAGGATGGAGGTGTGTGGCCGGAAGAAGTTCAGCTGGAAAAATGTACAGAAGAAAATGAACTTATAAAGCAGTGGAAGGTGATTGCCGGGCAGGATATTCCGGACAGAGAACGTATATCCGTGATTTTGAAAGAGATCATTGATCAGGGAAACCGGTGGGAAAAAGTATGCAAAAAAGAATCTTCCCGGGCGCAGACGGTACTGGAAGATAAGAACCGACTGCTGAAGGAAGCAGAACTGCTGAATCAGCTCTTTGATTCGTATGAACGGGTATTGAGCCGACTGGAAGAAAAAATGCCGGAAAAAGCGAAATATGAGTTTTTAACAGGACGGATACAAACAGGTAAAAAGGCGGGACGTGTACTGCAAGAAGAAAAAAGGTATCTGGAGGAAGAAAAGCGCCTGACAGAACTGGAAGTACAGGAACGTAGTCTTCAAAAGGAATTACAGGAATGCCGGAAGCAGCTGCAGGAATTAACAGACAAACAGAAAGAAGCTGGCCGGGAAAAGACGGAAAAAGAGACAGTACTTACAGAAAAAAAGGTGCGGATACAGGATGCAATTTTACAGTATCAAGGTATGAATGCAAAAAAAGAAGAATTAGATAAAATCACAAAAGAAATAAAAAACTATCTTAATCAATCGGAAACCATACTAAAGAAGAAAGAAATCCTGCAAAATAATCAAAAAGAAATATTAACATTTCTAAAGAAATATGAAAAGATAGAAACATGCATAAATGAATGCAGGAATCAAAAAGAACATATAGAAGAACAGATACGCCATTACGAAGAGCTTGACCATCAGGAAGAGAGAAAAGAAGAATTAAAAGAAGACTGCGAAAGAGCAAAGAAGGAAGCAGACAGGGAACAGAAGAATTATGAAAATGCCTGGGCGGAATATGAAATGAAGTATCACAAGTTCCTGAATGAACAGGCGGGGATACTTGCTTTGAATCTGGAAGATGGGCAGCCTTGTCCGGTCTGTGGTTCCAGAGAACATCCACAGATTGCAGCCTTGAGTGATGAGGCGCCGACGCAGGCGGAAGTGGAACTTGCAAAAGCTGAAAGGGATAAGAAAGAAAAAATAAGAGATATAAAAACAGAAGCATTCAGGAAATGTCTTGCGGGATATCAGGCAGCACAGGAAATCTGTCTGACACTTCGAAAGAATATAAAAATAAAAGATGATGCGGAAGATATAACTGGAATTGGCTGGAAAGAGAAGATACAAAGCCTGAAGCGTACGCTTATGGAAACAGAAAAAAGATTGAAACAGCTGGAAGAAATTTTTGAAAGATGTAGAACATTAAAAGAGGATCAGGAACAGATTGCGGACCAGATAGAAAAATTGGAAGAAAAAGAACGAAAGACCAGCCAGAGTCTGACGGAATCAAAACTTATGTATACAAAGCTGGAGGCGGAGTATCAGGCAATGGAGGAGAAGCTTCCATACAAGACGATGGAAGAAGCCGAAGAACATCTGAGAGAGATAACAGGGAAACTTGAGTTGGTTAGAAATAATTACGAGACGGTAACAAGATGTCTTACGGAAAAGCAGAATAAAGAAAAGCAACTGGAAGGACAACAGAAGACCGTATCAGCATCTGTCGTGCAATCACAGGAAGAAGTACAGAAAAAGATACGTTCCTATAAACAGATTATAAAAGAGCAGGGATTTGAGGACGAAGAAAGCTATCATAGTCAATGTATGACTGAGAGAGAACTGGAAGAAGCAGAACAATGGATAGGGGCATATCAGAAAGAATTGCAGGAACTGGAAGCGAACAGGACATTGCTTGAGCAACAGTTAGAGGGAAAAGAAAGAAAAGATACGGAACAGATTACACGGGAGATAAAAGAGGCATCCGGAGAGCTGGAAGAAATCCGTAAGGAATATATGAAACTTCATAATACCAATGAAAGAAACCGTGAGATAAGAGACAATCTGAAACGTAATTTTGAAAAGAACAGTGGACTTCAGAAGCAGTATGAGATTGTTGGAAATCTGAGTAAGACAGCAAATGGGAATCTGAGCGGAAGTGCCAAGCTTGATTTTGAGACCTATATTCAGAGGCAGTATTTCCGTCAGATCATACGTGCTGCGAATAAGAGACTGGTTCGTATGACGTCAGGAGAGTTTATTCTGCAATGCAGAGATGTAGAAAAACTGGGTAGCCAGGGACAGGCCGGACTGGATCTGGATGTTTATCATATGGCAACAGATACGGTCAGAGATGTAAAAACATTATCGGGAGGAGAGTCTTTCATGGCAGCTTTATCCATGGCACTTGGACTTTCAGATATTGTCCAGAATACAGCAGGTGCAATCCATCTCGATACAATGTTTATTGATGAAGGATTCGGGTCTTTGGATGATGTATCGAGAGATCAGGCAATCCGTGTGTTGAATGATCTTGCAGATAAGGACAGACTGATTGGAATTATTTCTCATGTAAATGAACTGAAGGAGCAGATAGATCATAAACTTGTGGTGAAAAAGAACGAAAAGGGAAGTTCTGTAAGCTGGTCTTTATAAGAGAAATATAAGGTATAAGATCAGAAATACAGAGAAGCTGTCATTTTCTCTATAGTATATGCAGATAAAAAAGGAAATCTGTTGCAATATATAAACATGCAACAGATTTCCTTTTTATATCATATTTTATTTATGGTCGTTCTGATATTTCAAAGCGGCTTCAATAAATCCTCTGAACAATGGATGCGGTCTGTTCGGTCTTGATTTTAATTCCGGATGAGCCTGAGTGGCAACAAACCAAGGATGCTCAGGAATCTCGATCATTTCCACGATTCTTCCGTCTGGTGAAAGTCCGGAAAGCTTCATGCCGTGAGAAGTTAGTGCATCACGATAATCGTTATTTACTTCATAACGATGACGGTGACGTTCGCTGATCTGCTCTGTTCCATACATTTCGTAAGCTTTTGATGTCTTATCAAGAACACAAGGATAAGCTCCCAGTCTTAAAGTTCCACCGATGTCTTCGATACCGATCTGTTCCGGCATGATATGGATAACCGGATGTGTAGTGTTCGGATCAAGCTCAGCACTGTGTGCATCGTTATATCCAAGAACGTCTCTTGCAAATTCTACGATAGAAAGCTGCATTCCGAGACACAGACCTAAGAAAGGTACATTGTGTGTACGGGCAAATTTGATTGCTTCGAGTTTTCCGTCAATTCCACGTGTACCGAATCCTCCCGGAACCAGAATACCACTTACATCACCGAGTAATTCATCTACATTATCGGCAGTAACAGTTTCGGAATCGATCCATTTGATATTTACGGTTGCACGGCTGAAGATTCCACCATGTTTTAAGGCTTCTACCACGCTGATGTAAGCGTCATGAAGTTGGATATATTTACCAACCAGAGCAACTGTGACTTCTGTGTTTGGATTCTTAAGGTAGTCAACCATCTCTGTCCAGTCTTTTAAGTCTGGTTCCGGACAATCAAGGTGCAGACATTCACATACGACACCTGCAAGGTTCTCTTTTTCCATTGCAAGAGGTGCTTCGTAGAGATATTCTACATCCAGGTTCTGCAGTACATGGTTAGCAGGTACATTACAGAATAATGCAATCTTGTCCTTGATTCCGACACCGAGCGGATATTCGGAACGACATACCAGGATATCCGGCTGGATTCCCATTCCCTGAAGATCTTTTACACTTGCCTGTGTAGGTTTGGTCTTCATTTCCTGAGAAGCTTTCAGATATGGAATCAGTGTAACATGGATCAGGATAACATTTTCACGTCCTTTTTCATGCTGGAATTGACGAATGGCTTCCAGGAAAGGCTGGCTTTCGATGTCACCAACAGTTCCACCGACTTCAATAATGGCAATTTCCGTATTATCAGCAGCAGGGTTGCGGTAGAAGCGGGATTTGATCTCGTTTGTAATATGTGGGATAACCTGAACCGTTCCTCCGCCGAAATCTCCGCGGCGTTCTTTCTGAAGAACAGACCAGTAGATTTTACCGGTTGTTACATTTGAATTCTTGCTCAGACTTTCATCGATGAATCTTTCATAATGTCCAAGGTCAAGGTCGGTCTCAGCACCATCATCAGTTACAAATACTTCACCATGCTGTACAGGGTTCATAGTACCAGGGTCAATGTTGATATACGGGTCAAATTTCTGCATTGTGACTGTGTAACCACGGGCTTTCAACAGACGTCCGAGGGACGCAGCCGTAATTCCTTTACCTAATCCGGATACTACACCGCCTGTAACGAATACGTATTTTACTGCCATAACTTCCTCCTTAAGTCAAAAATAGTTTCTCTGTTATAAAGTGTTCAAAAAAATACTTTAAGATTATACACCTTTGTTATTAAAAAATACAGAGTTTTTTTCATATTTTGCTTCAAAAGTTGCCTGAATAGACAGACGCTTGAACTGTTTGATGTCTACAGACCCCGGCATGACAGATACATGAACCTGACAGCCTTTTAATTTTGGAAGCTGATCCATTGCAAGTCTGGCGTCTTTGCTGGTTGCGGCACTTACGGAAAGTGCAATGAGGACTTCATCGGTATGCAGACGTGGATTACGGCTGCCCAGATACTTGGTCTTCAGACTTTGGATTGGTTCGATCGCCTGTGGTGAGATGATCTTAATCTCGTGTTCAATACCTGCAAGTTCTTTTAATGCATTTAACAGCAGGGCAGAGCATGCACCGAGAAGATCGGATGTCTTTCCAGTGACGATTGATCCATCCGGGAGTTCCAGTGCTGCAGCAGGTCCGTTGGTCCGTTCGGCTTCTGCCAATGCTGCATCGACGACCGGTCTGTCATGAACCGTAATATTTGCCTGATTCATTAACATTTCTAATTTATAAGTCTCTTCTTCAGAGCATGCACCAAGCAAGAGTCTTCTTCTGGATGCATAGTATCTGCGGATAATCTCCTGACGGGAAGCTTCCTGACATGCATCGTCGTCGCAGATACAGTTTCCGGCCATATTCACTCCCATATCGGTTGGAGATTTATAAGGACTTTCACCGTAGATGCGCTGGAACATTGCATTTAATACAGGGAAAATCTCTACATCACGATTATAGTTGATGGTTGTCTCACCATATGCTTCGAGATGGAACGGATCAATCATATTGATATCATTCAGATCAGCTGTTGCTGCCTCGTAAGCGAGGTTAACCGGATGCTTCAACGGGATATTCCAGATTGGGAATGTTTCGAATTTGGCGTATCCGGCTTTGATTCCGTGTTTGTGTTCGTGATATAACTGGGACAGGCAGACTGCCATTTTACCGCTTCCAGGTCCTGGTGCAGTTACAACGACCAGCGGACGGCTTGTCTTGATATAATCATTTTTTCCATATCCGTCGTCACTTACAATAAATGGTACATTTGTAGGGTAGCCAGGGATCAGGTAGTGGCGGTACACTTTGATACCCAGTTTTTCCAGGCGGTTTTTGAATAATTCAGCACTTTCCTGAGCGTTATATTTGGTAATAACAACGCTTCCGACATAAAGCCCCAGTCCCTGATAAATCTGCATCAGGCGAAGTACATCGGAATCATAGGTGATACCAAGATCACCGCGGATCTTGTTCTTTTCAATGTCTTCGGCACTGATGACGATGACGATCTCGGCCTGATCAGAAAGTTCTCTTAACATGCAAAGCTTGCTGTCTGGCTGGAATCCGGGAAGAACTCTGGAAGCATGATAATCATCAAAAAGTTTACCACCAAATTCCAGATAAAGTTTGTTGTCAAATTGACCGATGCGTTCACGGATGTGTTCGGACTGCATTTTTAAATATTTTTCGTTATCGAATCCAATTTTCATAAGTATATGCCCTCGTTTAAAATTTATTTGATTTTTGATGCGGTAAAACTGCTGTATGCAGATCTGCCGTCATACTTTGGTATAAAAATGAAAAGAAAAATGCGCCGGAAGCGGCATAAGCATTTTCATTTCAAGTATACTACAACACATAGGAAGTTTACAATCTTTTCATAATGTTTTTATTGATTTCTAACATGACGCTCTATATAATAATTAGGTATACAGGAGGATTAAAATGGATAACCAGAATAATAAGAATAACAAGAATAATAAACAGGGTATATCGTTTATTTTACTGGTCACAGTTATTACATCGATCCTGGTGATCGCACTGTTCCAGTTTCAGGGAATGACCTCTGCAAAAGAGATTACCTATAATAAATTTCTGAAAATGGTAGATGACGGAGAGGTCAGAAAAGTACAGATCCAGAGTGACAAAATCATGATTGTTACAAAAAAGGACAAGGACAGCGGGGTTGCACAGGAATATTACACAGGAGTGGTGAATGACGATGACCTGACAAAGCGTCTGGAGAAGGCAGGCGTGGAGTTTAAGCAGGAGATTCCGGATACTACATCGGCAGTAGCGATGAACGTGATCTTAACATTCCTGCCAATTGCATTCTTTGTCGGAATGATCATCTGGATGACAAAGCGTATGTCAAAGGGCGGCGGCATGATGGGAATCGGTAAGAGCAATGCCAAGATGTATGTGGAAAAGCAGACCGGAGTTACATTTAAAGATGTAGCCGGACAGGATGAAGCGAAAGAATCTTTACAGGAAGTGGTAGATTTTCTTCATAATCCGGGAAAATATACGAGTGTCGGTGCAAAGCTTCCGAAGGGAGCACTGTTGGTCGGCCCTCCGGGAACAGGTAAGACGCTTTTGGCGAAAGCAGTAGCAGGAGAAGCAAAGGTGCCGTTCTTTTCATTGAGTGGTTCGGCATTTGTGGAAATGTATGTCGGTGTCGGAGCATCCAGAGTGCGTGATCTGTTCAAGCAGGCACAGCAGATGGCACCATGTATCATTTTCATCGACGAGATTGATGCGATCGGTAAAAGCCGAGACAATCAGATGGGCGGCAATGATGAGCGTGAGCAGACACTGAATCAGCTGCTTGCAGAGATGGATGGATTTGAAAGCAATAAAGGACTGGTACTTCTGGCTGCAACTAACAGACCGGAGATTTTGGATCCTGCATTATTAAGACCGGGACGTTTTGACAGACGTATCATTGTTGAAAAACCAGATCTGAAAGGACGTGTAGAAGTCCTGAAGGTTCATTCTAAAGATGTGAAGATGGATGAGACAGTCAATCTGGAGGAAATCGCACTTGCGACATCCGGAGCAGTAGGTTCTGATCTTGCAAATATGATCAATGAAGCGGCAATTAATGCTGTAAAGCATGGAAGAAATGCAGTATGTCAGTCTGATTTATTTGAAGCGGTAGAAGTGGTACTTGTAGGTAAGGAAAAGAAAGACCGTATCATGAGCCAGGAAGAACGAAGGATTGTTTCTTACCATGAAGTCGGACATGCACTTGTAAGTGCATTGCAGAAAGATGCGGAGCCGGTACAGAAGATTACAATCGTTCCACGTACAATGGGAGCACTTGGTTATGTAATGCAGACTCCGGAAGAAGAAAAATTCCTGAATACCAAAAAAGAACTTCAGGCAATGTTAGTCGGACTGCTTGCAGGACGTGCGGCAGAAGAAGTAGTGTTTGATACGGTTACAACAGGAGCCTCTAATGATATTGAGAAAGCAACAAGCGTAGCAAGAGCGATGATCACACAGTATGGTATGAGCGAGAAATTCGGATTGATCGGTCTGGAATCTATTCAGAACCGTTATCTGGACGGACGCCCGGTCAGCAACTGTGGACAGCAGACAGCATCAGAGATTGACGAAGAAGTTATGAAGATGTTGAAAGATGCTTACGAAGAGGCAAAACAGCTTCTGAGAAATCACAGACAGGCGCTGGATAAAATTGCTGCATTCCTGATTGAAAAAGAGACAATTACCGGAAAAGAATTTATGGAGATTTTCCATGAAGTAGAAGGAATTGATCCGGATGCACCGAAGAAGGAAGAAGCAAGAATCGGTATGAATCCGGTAGAGGGTGAAGGATTTGTGATGAAGCCGGCAGATGATATAGATGATATAGATGATGCGCATAACGCAGATGTACAGGAAAAATCAGAAAAGACAGAAGAAAAAACTGTCGGAACAGCAACTGAATCTGTTCATGAAGAATAGAATTCTATAAAAAAGAACAAAAGATATGAAGTATGGCAAGAGCCGGCTTCATATCTTTTTTCTTTTCAATTATATTTGTCTGGTATATAATAGGCAGGATAAGATTATTCTGGAGGAGATATAACATGAAAGGAAGATTGTTCGGAGTCGGAGTTGGTCCAGGTGACCCGGAACTTATGACGTATAAGGCTGTTCGTACGATAGAAAAATGTCCGGTAATAGCAGTGCCTGCGAAGGGCAGGGAACATGCGGTCAGTTACAGAATTGCGGCAGGAATGGTAGATAATATGGAAGAAAAAGAATATCTGGATCTGGATACGCCGATGACAAAGGACAGACAGATTCTGAATCAGAATTATGAGAAAGCTGCCAAAAGGATCATAGAGGAACTGGAAAAGGGAAAAGATGTAGCATATCTGACATTGGGAGATCCAACGATTTATTCGACTTATATGTATATTCAACGTATTATAAAGGAAAAAGGATATGAAACATCAATTATAAACGGGATTCCATCATTTTGCGCAGCTGCATCAAAACTGAATGAAAGTCTGGCAGACAGAGCAGATGAGCTTCATGTGATTCCATCCAGCTATGATATAAGGAACGCATTGAGATATCCGGGAACGAAGGTCCTGATGAAGTCTGCTTCCAGATTAGCGGAGGTAAGGGAAATCCTGGAAGAAAAAAATGTGGATGTAAAGATGATAGAAAATTGTGGGATGGCAGACGAACAGATATATGAACGGCTGGAAGATATACCAGAGCATGCCAGCTATTATTCGCTTCTGATTGTAAAAGAATCTGTGTAACATTCATAAGCAACGGGTAAGAAAATAGTAAAAGAAAATGTACAGGTGACATATATGGAAAATTTTAATATACAGGAAGAACTGAAGAAGCTGCCAGGAAAACCAGGTGTATATCTTATGCACGATGAAAAAGATGCGATCATTTATGTCGGAAAAGCAATCAGTCTTAAAAACCGTGTCCGACAGTATTTTCAGAGCAGCAGGAATAAGGGAGCCAAGATAGAACAGATGGTGACACATATTTCCAGGTTCGAATATATTGTGACGGATTCCGAGCTGGAAGCGCTTGTTCTGGAATGTAATCTGATTAAAGAACACAGACCAAAATACAATACGATGCTGATGGATGACAAAACGTATCCATTTATAAAAGTAACTGTAAATGAACCTTTCCCGCGTGTAATGATGGCAAGGCGGATGAAGAAAGATAAGGCAAAATATTTTGGTCCATATACCAGTGCCGGTGCAGTAAAAGATACCATTGAACTGATACGAAAGCTTTATCATATTCGAAGCTGCAATCGTTCACTCCCAAAAGATATCGGAAAAGAACGTCCGTGTCTCAATTATCATATCCATCAGTGTCATGCGCCGTGTCAGGGCTACATTTCCAGAGAAGAGTACAGGAAATCTATTGATGAAGTAGTAAGATTCCTGAATGGAAATTATGATCCGATATTAAAAGAACTGGAAGAAAAGATGCTGGATGCATCCGAAAATCTGGAATTCGAGAAAGCAATAGAATACAGGGAACTTCTTGCAAGCGTTCAGAAGATCGCTCAGAAACAGAAGATTACAGATACAGCAGGGGACGACAGGGATATTATTGCAATGGCTTCGGAAGGTGAGGACGCGGTTGTACAAGTCTTCTTTATCCGGGGAGGAAGGTTGATCGGACGGGATCATTTTTATCTGAAGATTGCGGAAAATGATACAAAAAGCGAAATCCTGTCAAGCTTTATCAAGCAATTTTATGCAGGAACACCGTATATCCCGGCCGAGTTAATGTTGCCGGAAGAGATTGAAGACCAGGAGATTATAGAGGAGTGGCTGACGACCAGAAGGGAACATAAAGTACGGCTTCGTATACCGAAGAAAGGGACAAAAGAAAAGCTGGTAGAGCTGGCGCAGAAGAATGCACAGATGGTATTAAAGAATGACAAAGAACGTCTGAAGCGTGAAGAAGGAAGAACGATCGGAGCGGTGAAGGAACTGGAAAAAATACTGGGACTTACCGGAATTATACGTATGGAGGCTTATGATATCTCTAATACAAACGGATTTGATTCGGTTGGCTCTATGGTCGTTTATGAGCATGGAAAGCCAAAGCGTAATGATTATCGCAAATTTAAGATAAAAAGTGTACAGGGACCGGATGACTACGCAAGTATGAATGAGGTGTTGACCCGAAGATTCGAGCATGGATTAAGGGAACGACAGGATGAAAGTGAGACAGGCGGATTTCAGGCATTCCCGGATCTGATCATGATGGACGGAGGCCGGGGACAGGTGAATATTGCATTGGAGGTCCTGGAGAAGCTGAATCTGCACATTCCTGTGTGTGGAATGGTAAAAGACGATAATCACAGAACCAGAGGATTGTATTTCAATAATGTAGAATTACCGATTGACCGTAATTCGGAATGTTTTCGCCTGATCACCAGAATACAGGATGAGGCGCATCGGTTCGCAATCACATTCCACAGACAGTTAAGAAGTAAAGGACAGGTACATTCGATACTGGATGATATTCCGGGAGTGGGACCTGCAAGAAGAAAAGACCTGATGCGGAGCTTTGAAAATATTGAAGCAATCCGGAATGCAACAGTGGATAATCTGAAAGAGCTGCCGTCCATGAATGAAAAATCTGCTCAGGAAGTGTATAAATTTTTTCACCAGGATACTTAAGTATGGTATAATAGGGCTATCAGATTTTTAATACGTGTGAGGTAAAAGAATATGGCGAATAAAGTAAAATTAAAAACACTCGTTGAAAAAATGAATCTCAAAAATCTTACACCGGATGTAGATCTTTCCGAAAAAGAAGTTGAGATACCAGACATTAACAGACCGGCTTTGCAGCTTACCGGATTCTTTGAACATTTTGATTCCGAACGTGTGCAGATCATAGGATATGTGGAGTACACATTCCTGGAGAAGATGACAGATGAAGTTAAGAAAAAAAAGATTTATGAAACACTGCTTTCTTACAAGATTCCATGTCTGATCTTCTGCAGAAACCTTCCGCCGGAGGCAATGCTTCTTGAAATGGCAGAAAAGGCTAATATTCCAGTGTTCCAGACAGAGAAGAAGACATCAGAATTTACAGCAGAGATTATCCGCTGGCTGAATGTAGAACTTGCACCATGCATTTCTATCCATGGTGTGCTGGTTGATGTATATGGTGTCGGAGTACTGATCATGGGAGAAAGCGGAATCGGTAAAAGTGAGGCGGCTCTGGAGCTGATCAAACGTGGACACCGTCTTGTCAGTGATGATGTAGTTGAAATCCGCAGAGTCAGTGATGAGACACTTGTAGGAACGGCACCGGATATTACGAGACATTTTATCGAACTGCGAGGTATCGGTATCGTAGACGTCAAGGCTCTGTTTGGTGTATTAAGTGTCAGAGAGACACAGAATATCGATCTTGTTATCACTCTGGAAGAGTGGAATAAGAATAAAGAATACGACCGCCTCGGTCTCGAAGAAGAATATACAGAATTCCTTGGTAACAAAGTGGTTTGCCATCATCTGCCAATTCGTCCTGGACGTAATCTTGCAATCATTGTTGAGACGGCAGCAGTTAACCACAGACAGAAACAGATGGGATATAATGCAGCTCAGGAACTGTACAAACGTGTTCAGCAGAATTTAATAAAGAAATAGGAGAAGTACAGAAAATGAAATATTGCTTTGGAGTAGATATCGGGGGAACAACTGTAAAATTAGGTTTGTTTACAACCGAAGGAGAGATTGTAGATAAATGGGAGATTAAGACACGCACAGAGAATCAGGGTGAAGCCGTTCTTCCGGATATTGCCGCTGCTTTGAATGAAAAGTTAGAGGAAAAGCAGATTCCGAAAGATGAAGTGGAAGGAATCGGAGTCGGAGTTCCTGCACCGGTAGATTCGGAAGGAGTTGTTCAGAATACAGCGAACCTTGGCTGGGGATATAAAGAAGTAAAAAGAGAGATGGAAGAACTTTCCGGTATGAAAGCAGAGATAGGAAATGATGCCAATGTAGCTGCACTTGGAGAGATGTGGCTGGGTGCAGGAAAGGGCCGCAAAAATATTATTATGGTCACACTTGGAACCGGAGTCGGCGGTGGAATTATTATTGATGGTAAACCATTGGTAGGAGCACATGGTGCAGGTGGTGAGATCGGACATCTTTGTGTGAATTATGAAGAGACAGATCACTGCGGCTGCGGCAACACAGGATGCCTGGAGCAGTATGCATCTGCAACAGGTATTACAAGACTTGCCAATATTCGTCTGGCTAAGGATGATAAAGCGTCTGTATTAAGAGGACAGGAAGTCAGCGCCAAGACCGTATTTGATGCTGTTAAGGCAGACGATGAAGTGGCAAAAGAGATTGCAGAGGAATTTGGAAAATATCTTGGACATGCGATGGCTAATCTTGCAGCTGTTGCAGATCCTTCAGCAATTGTAATTGGAGGAGGCGTTTCGAAAGCAGGAGAAGTACTTCTTCAGTATGTTGAAAAGAATTTTAAGGAAAAAGCATTCTTTGCGAACAAAGATACGGAATTTGTTCTTGCTACACTAGGAAATGATGCCGGTATCTGTGGAGCTGCGAAACTGATTCTTTAGAGCTTTTAGAGAGTTATACATCCTTTTGGATGTCAGGTATAATAAAAACTGCGGAAACATTTTGTTCCCGCAGTTTTTTATTGTCATGCATTTGGAAGGAGCTTCCAGTGGCAGGTCCTGTAGATACCTTTCTGTAGATATCATAGGCTTGTACAGTATGGTTACTGAGAAGTATCTCCGCCGGTAGAGCCACCTGTATTACCACCGGTAGAACCACCACCTGTATTACC
>ERZ1026888.814-NODE-814-length-15634-cov-23.493164_pt1 | contig 15634 bp, 17 predicted proteins | sample MGYA00380174_ERZ1026888 | MGnify/ENA primary metagenome ERZ1026888 (study PRJEB33269, sample SAMEA4719810) | human gut metagenome | biome: human-associated habitat; feature: organic feature; material: feces | place: Cameroon | collected 2013-10 ...
GGGAGTGGGAATGAAAGTTAAGAACAAGCCTTGACACAGTTTAAATTACACCCCCATTTTTCAGCGTAAGGGTGTCCTTATATTTTTCAAACACCTTCTGAGGTTCTTTTTTTATTTGATCCATTTCGCCAGTGATTTAACATGAGATAGAATAGTGGGGGGGTGATTTTTTTTATCGTATAAAGCACTAGTTCTTTCTTCGTATATTTGAAATATTTTGCAGTTAATTGTTCCCAAGTCAATTGCTTCCACTCTCTTCTGAAAGCCTCTCTTCTAGGAGATGGAACTGCAGGTTTATAATATTGTGTATTACTAAATGAAGCCTCCTCGTAACTACGTAATTCATAAACCAATTGATCTTTAATATTTTCAAATAACAACTTTGCCTTATCTGAATTTAAAGCAAGCATTGATATACCTTTTGTACGTTCTGCATTCTGGCGAAAAGGTTTAACCTTTCCTAATCCCCAAAAGTCAGCAACAGTAAAATCAGCATATCTTTGTTCTCCATTTGAAGAACACTTGAAACAATTACTTCTTAAAAATATATTATGTTGGAACCCTATAAAGTAACCATTATTCTCTTTCTCCAATTTAACGTCACCACGATGCTTGAAAGTAGCCATCGTATAATACCCAATCTCCTGACCGTCTTTTCTCTTATGTCTAGGAATGTAATCTATTAGCTTATCTTGAAATTTCAGCTCCAACCAATTCACATATTTCATAAATACACCTTGTCCAGGTACACCATGGCAGACCAAATCTACGGTATAAAGATTAGGGTAATCTTTTTTCAAGAAAGAGCGTAATCCTTTAACATGACACCCCGTTCCTGTAAATAACACCCAATCACCATTATCCAATTCTCGTTTGATTTTTCTAAAACAATCTTTTACATAACTCTGTACATACTTAGACTTCTGTAGCCTTTTAAGTTCATTGAGGGTACTAGCTTCCTGGTAACATACCGACATATCTTCATCATAAGCAGCACCCCAAACATGCCCACCTTTTTGAATAATCGCATAAGACAAAGCATAAGCAGCACCGCCAGAAGTGCTTTCCGTCCTAATTTCAGATTCTTTCAACCAACAACAATAAACATCAGGCTTTCCATATCGTAAGATAGAATTATGCTTTAATTCAGGGCAAGTTCTTTCACAAAGCCCACATCCTATACAAAGCTCAGACGACAGTTGCGGATGCAATTCTCCACATTCATCTTCTACCATTTGGATAGCGTGTTTCGGACATACATTAAAGCAAGCCGAACAAGCAGTACATTGCTCAGGCTCACATAATTGAGGTAATCTTTTATTCTCCATCGATAGCATTCTTTAAAAAATCAACAGACAGCATTCTCTGTTCATTCAACAGTTTGTTAACACGAGAATAGTCTATCATTTCATTTAATAATGGGTATGGCGAATTCTCTTTTATCATTCTGTCCTCCAATTCTAACATACCCAACAGACTTTGCTGTCTGGAATTATTATTTTTTCTATTAGGAATAACTGTATAAAATGGTTTCGAGAAATTAATAGAAAATGCCGTGCCATGAAAGGAATTAGTAACCACCCAAGAAGCTTTACCGAATAATTCCAGGAATTCTGCAGGACCAGCATCAAGTATATTTTCTATCATATCATCTCGATCTTCACGAGCTGCATTTTTACATATTCTCACCACTTTCAGATTTTTCTCTTGAGCTATATGCTTTGCTAGCTCTGCGATATATGGACAAGGAGTCAATTCATATACTAAAACATACTTATCATCTCCATTGTATATTTTACTAGCAACAGCATCCCAATCCGTATGGTTTAGCAACAATGTTGGATCTAATACCCATTGAGCTTTTTTACCAGTTAGATGTTCTACCATACCAACTGCGTTTTTTTCTCTTACACTAATTGCATCAAAATCATTCAGGACCTTTGTATAAAATGGCTTAGCTATTGCCGGAATCTCAGAAACACCAAAACTAGAAGCATAAGAAACTCGCTTTTTACCTTTAGGAGCAAAAGTCAAGAAGTATGGTTCTAATGATGAATATATTCCAGGATTCCATACCTGATCACTACCCACCATATAAATATCGTAATCAAGCCTAACACCATACAATTCATCAATAGTTTGATAAGTACGTGACAAAGAAGTATTTAACTGATGAAACGAATCAAACCTTTTTTTTCTTCTTTGTGCAGCATCACTAGCCCTACAACTTTTCAAGCGTGCTAAAAGGGGATAAAAATATTCTTTAGCTTTCTTTAAAAGTCCAACAGGAAACAAAGGTTTAGACATCTTTGTTTTCTTAAAATCAGGGTTTTTATAAAAGAGATAATCAATAATCTCTGCATTCCACCCCAACTTTTTAAGTACAGCTTGTGTTGCATAAGCCTGAAGTTCCGCACCATAATTATTCACTTTTAATATGGTTACTACTCCCACTTTTTTTGCTTTATTTTCAGCCATAGATCAAATATATTAATAAAAGATTTGCAAGTTCTTCAACATTATATTCGCCAACTTTCTTTGCCCATGTACATTAATATGGATTCCATCACGATAATCTGATTCTGTAAAACCGCAATCTAAATCCTTTATTAGTTTTACATGATTAGACTCACACCATTTTATGATTTCCTTTCCTTGGATATTATACTTTCGAGCCTTATAGTCTTCTGCATCTACATGAAGAACAAACTGAATCTGCATTCTGAATAAAAAGACTTATAACTCGTTAACGTATAATAGAAAAGGGACCATTCTCAAAAATATCGATATTTTGCCCTCTAGTAATCCGGGACTGAATTACACTAAAACGTTTAGCAGCTTCTTTAGCAGACCATATCTTCGTTATAGTATTATACCCTTCTTCTTTAAATGATTCTAAAAGTCGTCGATCAACTAAAAGCTTCAATAATGCTTCTTTAAGAGCATTGCAATCACCACACGAATATTTAAATCCATTTTTTCCGTTTATAATCATACTACGAGCAGCTCCAGTTTCCTGAGAGGCAATTACAGCACATTTGGTCTGCATAGCCTCATTTACAACAGCTCCCCAGCCTTCATAACCATTACTTGGAAAAATATAAATATCTGCATCCAACATTCTTTTCTTTACTTCTTCGTTTGGAAGATAGTTATAGAACGTAACACCTGTAAGATGATTCTCTCTTACATATTTTTCCAAATGACTTCTTTCTGTTCCTTGTCCTATCAAATCAAGAGATATATTATAAGATTTATAAATATCCTTATATACTGTAAGAATATCAATAACTCTCTTCAGTCTAGACATATTGCCTACCCAGATTATTTTTACAGCCTGTAATGTTGAAGCTATAGGCTCAAAAGACAATTGAGGAGTAAAATAGCCGAAACTAAATATTCTGTTCTTACAAAGACCTACCCTTCTGAAATCAAGACCAGCATAATATCCCATGGCCAAATAATAAAAATTGGGATATCGAGAAAGCTTTCGAAACAGAATGTATTTCATTAAATATTTTAAGAAAAACAAGCGTTTTAAACCGATTGGTGGACGGTACCATCGTTCAGAAGCATAGTAAACTTGTTTTTGTGCCTTTAAAGCTTTTTCAATTATATTTGTTCTATCCCACACTCTAGTAATTATTATATCTGAGCTTTGCCAAAGCAACAAATATTCTTCATCCGAATGTTCGTATGCAACAAACAACCAATCCTCATGATATTCTGGAAAACCCATTTTAAGTCTACCAATCGATGGTTGCAGAACTGCAAAAATACAATTTTCCTTGCCATATATAGGAAAAAGAGATTCGAAAAATGGAACTAAATGGTGAGTCAAATCGTTTGATACAAATAATACTTTCATAACACTACCTTAATTTGGTTAGAAAATTATATATAACAATCTTGTTAATCGGTAGAATTTTAAAAAGATAACCTTCCAGTTTGTATTTTAGAACCTTTGAATTCATAAGAGCTTTACATAACTCAGATTTAGAATTAAATTCAACAACCCATTCTTTCTGTTTCTCTTTTGTTGCCTGTGAGATGATAAATAAAGCATTATTTAAACACAAACATATTGTATTCAACATGGGATTATCATTTAAAGGAACCTTATGCTCTTGGCAGAATTTCAAAAGAGAGCATGCAACTATCAAATTATCAAATGCTCGTTTAGGGTTAATTGTTGCCATAATTGATCCACTGCGAATTCGATAATAATATAAACAATCAGAAATAGTTTCAATACTTTTTGACAAGAAAAGGCACCTTGGTGTAAATTCTGCATCTTCATGATAAATACCTTCTTTAAAAATTATATTATTATCTAATAATAGAGTGCGTTTAAAGATATGAAATTGCGCTTCTTGGTGGAAGCCTTTACGCAAGCAATCGATTCCAGACGAAGCAAAAGAACAACTCACAGTGTTGCTTTTAACACCGTTTACCAATCGGCAATGTGCAATATTTATCATATCACAACCATTTGCTTTTTCCAATATAAGCCTAACAGCATTTTTTGCTATAATATCGTCAGAATCAACAAACCATATATAATCACCACTCACATATTTTAAGCCCGAATTTCGTGCGCCGCTTAAACCACGATTTGGTTGTGAGATTACTTTATGATTACATTCTTTCCAATCAAAGGAATTAATGATATCAATACTTTTATCAGGTGACCCATCATTTATAACAATTACCTCATAATCATCAAAGCTAATGACATCTTGACATACTACAGATTCTAAGCATGCTGATATATAGTCTTCTACATTATAAACAGGGATTATTATTGACAATTTTTTCATATATATCTACATTTAAAACATATTATATACAGAATACAAAATTCCATTTTGCAAAATACATAGAGACCTGAGCAAATAACACCACAAAAAAAGCCATCAAAAACATATATCCAAGAAAGTCTTTTTCTGCTCTACAATTATTCATTATAACAGGGTATATTAAAACTTCTACGAACTGAGAATACAAAGCTACACGTCCCATAGCAATAGAATGCATAGTAAATGGATCCATTATTACTCCAATAATAAAAATGGACAACAGAATTTTAAGTTCAATATTATTATTACATACAGCAACGTGTCTTATGTAGTAAAATAAAACTATCCATCTAAAATATCGGAAAATCACCCCGAAGCCCGATCCGACAATAATATCTTGAGACTTTACCAGTTTTGATGCATCAACAACCTTATCAGACATCTGCATCATATTAAACAAAAAAGAAACATTATTAATAACAAAAACAATAGATAACATTAATATACCTGATATTATAGCAATTAAAAGATATCGATATACTGTTTCTTTTTGCCAATCTAAAAAAGTAAGAAAATACAAGGGCGACCATATTAACGACGTTCTATGAAATGCAAAAGCTATTATAAAAAATAAAATATATTTTTTCCAATCCTTTTCTGCAATACAGGTAATTGCACATAAAACGGCAGCCAAAGCAACTCCTTGCCTTACAACATTCATACAGAAAGACAAATAAATTGCTATAAACCACAAGAATACCCAAGCTGAATAAATTCCATTATTCTTTCTAGCAGCCCATGAGACAAATCCCATTAAGCAAATAGACATCAAAACAAACCATATACTTGGAGGCAAGTTAAACAGATGAATAACATCTATAAATAACCTAGGGAATAATTCTAAATGTTTATAGTAATAATGCGAATCTCCAGCTTCAATTATCTTATAATACTGCAAAAAGTCTGCATCCGTATTTACATCGTTATAACGTAAGCCTGTTAATAAAGAAAACAAGAGAACAGCAATTAGCGTTTTTTTTTGAGCAAGAAATGATTTGCAATTCAAAAAGCAACTCTTTGAGGCTTCACCTAGAATAAAGGCTATTACAATTATTATAAAAACACAAAATACTGTTGTCATATTTTTTTGTACTTTCTAAAAAAACGCATTATGGGAGAAGTTATCGAATTTGTATAAAGCCAGTTTTTAAACCTTCTTTCTCTTGGAACCCAAGATGCATCATACCAATGTATCGAATATGTATTTTTTGTAATTTCTAATTTCCCGGTGAAATAATCTTTCGGGCAAAAATATTCTTTCGGATAAACCCAAATACCTGCTATATTCTGAACACTTGATGTATTCTTCAATCCATACTTGCATAAAAATTCCACCGTACGTTCAACTATTGTTGTTAAATCATATTCACCATTTTCCTTAACGAAAACACATTTTTCATAATAATCAAGTAATTCTTTATATAGCCCTAGGCCTGGGTTTACCCCAAGCCCTAGACCTGGTGCGACGCCTAGCTGCGCAGGCGTCGCACCAGCCTTAGCCTCATTCTCACACCCCATAAAAGGACCCTTAGCTATAATATCATCCATATTCTTGATAACCTCAACATCGGTATCAAAATAAAGACCACCATATTTATAGAGAATCCAGAAACGGGCATAATCACTAACAAAGGCATATTTCTTCGCCTTATATGCCTCTGCTGTATATGGAATGATATTCACATCAAAGTTACTCTCATTCCACTCCTTTATTTCATAATCAGGGAGATACTTTCTCCATGAAGCAATGCACTTCTGCGCACTCTTTGGCAGAGGATTACCCCCAAACCAGCAATAATGAATTACTTTTGGTATCATAATTTACTCTTTAGCTTATGAATCATTCTCGGAACAATCAAACGATGATATTCCTTTGCGTCGGTAGCAACAATCCATTGACCATTGAACTTAATTGCATTAAACTGATGCCCACCTTCTCTATAGAAGGGAACATCAGCGGGCAGTATCATTTCTTGTACTATCTTTTCTTCATACTCAGTTGGAGAAAGCTTTGTTATCTCAGAAACATGAACGTTGTCACCATAACGGTGTGTGCAATCCTGAGATACTCTCAATAACTTGCCTTGGTGTTCTATCCAACAACCGGCATCACGCCCAACCTTATTGCTTCTCGTAATAGGCGAACAGGGATGAACAGTATATGGTCCTTCTAACTTATCACTCACATAGAGTTCCAGCACATTAACTGGTTCACTATACTGCAACATGGTCATCAGATAATATTTGCCATCCTTCTTGTAAATAGAAGAATCTCCATATCCCATTCTAATTTCCTTGTCGTTAGGCTGTTCCAATAGTTTTCGGGAGAGAGCAAAAGAACTTAGCGTATCATCCATAGCCTCATATAATCTTACACTACCATCTTGCCCTGTTTCTGGTATCATATATACCTTTCCTTCTTCTTCGAAAATCCAAGGGTAAGAGAGATGAAATGGTTCTTCCAAGACAACTACAGGCTTAGACCAATGGATTAAATCATAAGTAGATGTCATCATGAGCACACCAGGAGTATAAAGTCCCTTACTCTCATAAAACAGATGCAATTTACCCTTATATTCAAATAAGAATGGGTCAGCAACTATGATGGTGGGATTTGCCTTAGCATAAGGCTTTAGGCAATCCACACCAAATATCCTCTTTCCCTTCTTGATATCAAAGATTTCATCTTCATTATCAAAAGAAAGAAGCTGAATTTTAAAACATTCTATCATTTTTATTTAAAATAAACTATCAAAAGCTACCCTTTCAAATACTTCAAGATGTCCTCCTCTTGTCGCATTAAATATATGAATATTATTCTCTTTAGCGAACTTTTGGGCATATTCATATGCAATATCCATCTCCCACGTAGCAGCTGCATGTTTTTTTTCTTTTGGATCAGAACCTGCGAAATATGAAACAGTACCATTATCAACAACAGTTCCGTCCTTCCTTACTTCTCTTCCATAAGAATTATCACAACCTATAATATAAATATCTCTTATACCCATAGAAACTGCAATTTGCAGCATCGAATATGTAACAGTTGCAATATCATAAATACCATTTTCTAAATCCGTAGAAAACTTTGGATTTTCAAGAAGCGTTCTATCTGTATACCCCTTAAAAAAAGCACAGGAGCCCTGCACCTTTTTTGTTACACAATAACTTTCCTTCTTGAAGAATTTAATTCTAGCTGGCACACTATTCATTACACTTAATAAACTATACTGATACCCTTGGTCGGTTACTACATAAAATGTTGGTCTCCAATCAGTTTGGTTAAATATTTTATCAATTTTATTTGAAGCAAATGTCAGCTCATTATTCTTATGTAGAACATCTAAGTCCGAAGCCTTTAAACTAGGTCCATTGCACACAATAAAACAACGTTTACCCTTATACTTATCCTTTAATTCTGCTAAAACCTTTTTGTTTTTAGCAGGCTTACCACTCAAATTATAAGTTACTAAACTAATAAACTTTAAAGCTGCCAATTTCAACGTATGGCATGGAATTCCTAATATTTTCATTTTTGTCTTGATATTTTCTTACGTACAATATTCAAAATATATGCACGCTCCAATTTATTTAATCCAATTATATATATGATAACTATATTCAGTAAAATAGAAATGAATATATACGCAAACATCCAAACTAAAGATACTGGAATATAATACTTAATTATAAAATGCAAAGCTAATGACGGTACAAAAACCATCACCACTGGTGTAAAAATCTTACTAAAATAATTCCATAAGGAATAATTAGCAATGGCTTGAACTATGATGACCGATGCTATATAAAAACAGATTCTAACTCCTATCATTACATACATCACAGTAGTTGGTGGATATCCTAGTTTTAAAAACACATAAGATATAGGAAATACCAACAGGAATATACAACTTCCAACTGTTTGATATCGTTTAATCTGTCCTGAAGCTAATGCTACATCCCATAATGGTGCATGAACTACACATATAAATGAATAGCAAATGATAAGAACGGAGAATATGTTAGTATATTCAGGTACTGTCTTTAGCCATAATGCCAATATCTGATCTATGCAGAAAATTATTGGTACCGCCAACACATAAAGCAAATACAAAGAATACCTTGAACTATTAAACAACAACATGTTCATATAAGACAAGTCCCCTTTAGCATAACTCTTCATCAACTGTGGTCTTACAGACAAGAAGAAATTGTTGGTAAAGTTAAGTAACGCTCCATTTATCTGATAAGAGATAGCTCTAGCCGCATTAACAACAGGACCAAAGAACATATTCAGCAACAGATTGATACAATTATCATTAATCATCCATACTAAAGTACCGATAAAATTCCAACCAACAATACCTGTTGTTTCTTTTAGAAGCTTAACATTCCAAATTAACCTTATCTTGCATTCCTCATATTTTTTAATGCAATAGCGTATATAGGATCCTTGAATTCCAAGATTCACCAAAAGAAGCAGGAGACCATAGAATATCAGCCTGTTATGATCAGAAATGCTGATGATATAACATATCAACAACTTAGCTACTCCCTCGATAATACCGATATAAGAGTATATCTTCATATCTTCGTGAGAAACAATCTCCGAGTTGAAGACAATTCCGACGAAAGTTGCTGCCAAAGATAACAATGTAAACTGAAATACCCATACAGCGGCAATCAACCTGTCTGCAGGGATAACCAATTTATTATATATAAGCCAGATTCCGATGGGTTCTGCTATAATTATTACAGCTATTATGATTGCTAAATATAAAGTAAAATGCTGTTGAAAGATTTGTTTAGCCTTTGCTATGTTATTCTGCCCCAGCTCAATATTTAAAAAGCGTTGAGTTGCATTGGCAAGTGAACTGCTAAAGAAGGTAAACATGGCTGCCATACCTCCAATAACATTATATACTCCAAAATCTTCAACACCCAATTTATCAAGAAGCACTCGTGATGTAAACAAGGATATAAACATCAACAAGCCCATTCTTAGATAAAGAAACAATGTATTTTTTGCTATTCTTTTAGAATTAGAATCCATAAATTATTATATGCGTATTTAGAGAAGATGCTTATCTTTTTACTCTACCACTAACATTACCACTCATCAAAGCCTCAACATCATCTACTGTTGCCCAATTGAAATCACCTTTCAACGTATGCTTATAAGCACTAGCTGCAGTTGCAAAATCCAAAGCCTTTTGATTATCCCCATAATGAAGCAATCCGTAAATCAGACCTCCCATGAAGGAGTCACCACCACCAACTCTATCTACGATATCCGTGATATCATATCTGGCAGACAGATATAGTTGCTTTCCATCATAGATACCACACCAGGTATTATGATTCGCATTGATAGCACCACGTAGGGTTACTGCCATCTTCTTGCAACGAGGGAATCGAGTCATCATCTGCTGACAAACGGACTCAAAAGTACTCTGATTAATATTTCCTTGTGTATTGGATGCATCAAAGTTCTTTGGCTTAATACCAAAAACCTTTTCGCAATCCTCTTCATTTCCCATGATTAAATCACATCCTTCAACCAAAGCAGGCATCACCTCAGAAGCATCCTTACCATAGTTCCAAAGATTGCCGCGATAATTGATATCACAAGATACCGTTACACCTAATTCGTTTGCTACTTGTATAGCTTTCAAACATTCATCAGCTGCATTTTGTGATAAAGCAGGTGTTATACCCGTCCAATGGAACCAAGTCTCATCTTTCAATATCTCATACCAATTGATACTACCAGGCTCTATCATTGCTATCGAAGAATATTCGCGATCATAAAACACCTTGGATGGGCGCATGTTGCTACCTGTCTCCAGATAGAGAATACCCATTCTCTTACCAGAACGCTGGATATGGTCTACGCCTACACAATGGCCACGTAATTCCATTATGCAATGTTCTGCAATAGGATTTTCAGGCAAGCAAGTAATATAATCTGTAGATATTCCATAATGAGAAAGACTTACTGCAACGTTAGCTTCTGCACCAGCATAACTAACATCCAAGCTATTGCTCTGTATTAGTTTGAGATAATCAGGTGCGCCTAAGCGCACCATGATTTCTCCAAATGTTACAACTTTATTTGTTTTCATACAAATTCTTATACATAATTTCTGCAATAGTAAAATCATCCTCCCAGTCAATGTCCTTTGAATGAATCTCATCCATCACATGAAGGAGAACCTTATTACCTAAGCGATTCTTCAATTCTGTATAAACCTCTCGTTTTGCAAGAAACATTGTATGATTGATTTCATACAAAGGCTCCAGATCCTGAGTACGCGGCCAAGGAATATCCGTAGTATTATTCACCAACTTACCCTCTTTATTCAACAAGAAGTTTTTCAGTTCAGTCACACCAACCAGAGAATCATACCCCTCATTGAGCTTGGAGAGATATAACTCTATACCCTTGTCATATTCTTCTGCTCCTGCTAAAGGGGTTGTTACATGTCCCCAAAGTATATGATTTGCATCTGTAATGGTTGGTACATAACAAATCAAATCCTGCAAATTAGTTGAACTAAGACAAAGTTCATCTGGTCTTGGAATAATACGCAATCTCTTATCTGAAGCATATTTTTGCGCTACTTCCATACACTTTTCATCATTGGTAGAAAGAATAATCTCATCTATCAACTTAGTTCCCAGGAGTTGTCTTATCTTATTCTCAATAAGACCTCCATCCATACCTGCAAAAGGGCGAGTATTTTTGTTCTTAACTCGTTCACTACCCTTGCGAGTTGGCAAAAAGAATGCTATTTTATCCATATTATATAAATTGATATATTGATTTAACTTCTAATTCTTTGTACAATGTATCTGTCAAGGAAATCAATGGTTTCTTGAAATAAGTTACAAAACCTGTGAATAAGGTTCTATTTTCATTGGTCAAGTCCATTTCCTTTTCAGATAAGACTTCTCCCTTATAACCATCATACCCAATAACAAATATATCTTTAGCCTTCAAATCTAACGCAATTTGCAAAGCTATAGCAGTACAAGAATCTAAGTAATCCTTTGTAAAAGCAATGTCTTTAAGTTCAAAGGTAGAGGCTTCTGCAAAATCAGGAACCTCGGTTCCCATCTTTCTAGGGAAAGGAGCCAAGATACACTTACCATTGAATTCTCCAGCTTTGATATTGCGTTTCATTCGCTTTGCCTCATTTCCAACGAGACAATAATATTTATCATTTTCAATATCGAGATAAGAAGCAACATGACGACAAGTGACGAAAATCACTGCAACGTTAGGATGGGCTTTCAGGTACTCCTTAATAGCCTCCTGATGCTCGATAGCAGAATTGCCACCTCCAATAATCAATACCTTATCTGTTGGTTTTGCATCCAAAAGAGGATAATGTGCATTGTCTGCCACACAATTACGTTTGTTATCCAAAGCTCTAACGATGCTATTGAAACTATATGCTCGGTTGGTTACCCATTCCATCACTTCTTTCTGAGGAATTCGATTAGCACCCGAAATCATATATGGAAGATTGGTTCCCCACTGATATTTATCAAGCAATGGTTGGAAGTTGGAGACATAATCGCCTAAGACATTGAAATCCACTTCTAAACCTTCATTCTTTAGATAAGTAAGAAGCAACTCCATATTCAGGTTACCTGCACCTCTACCCATACCCAAAGCTGTAGCATCAACAAAGTCAACGCCGCATTCAATGGCAATCAAAGTATTAATCAAGCCGAGCTGCAAGTTGTTGTGTCCATGGAATCCTACAGCGCAAGTGGTATTTGCCTTTACTTTTGCAGTAATGTCTCTTACTTCAGAAGGAGTTATACCACCAAATGAATCCACCATACAGAATAAATCAGCAACTCCATCAATCTCTGAAAGATTATCCAAGAATCCCTTATACTCTGTACTCCATTTTGACATATACATGGTATTGAAGGCCACTTCAAATCCCATAGCCTTTACAGCCTTAGCCAAAACAACAGCACGTTCGAAATTCCGTGGATCGACTGCCAAACGAACCATGTCAACCAATCCCTTGATAGGAGTAAGAAGCTCATCCAAATCTTCAGGTAATGTGCTTTTTTCATTCAGCATTACCGCAAGTTTCTTATTAGAACTCTTACGTAACTTCTTCAATATAGAAACTGGCGTATAACCAAACTTTCCCATATACTCTTTCGTTGGTTTATTACGATAACCAACTTCCAAGTAATCTACAGGAAGTTTATTGGTTGTCTCGATATAAGTCTTGACAACATCAGAACTAAAATCCCAATTCGTATAGTAACCACCATCACGAAGGGTACAATCTAAAATCTTTGTTTTCATCAACATAGTTTCCTATTTAGAAGTGTCTTTAGTAAATTCACTAATATATATATATTTCAATAGTTCCGTTCAAATTACTCAAAGCATTCAGCCTTAAACCTTTCATAATTTTTAGTTGAGCCGAATAAACTTTCAATTTCTTCTTGCTTATCAATATTCAATTCATCTAAAGCTTCTTGTGGATACTCAATTAAACAATTAATCCAAAGGTATTATTTCATCCAAATCATATTCTTTTGTGGCTATATTGCTAGATAAAACCTTCAATTCTCTCTCTTCAGATTCGTCTAGCAGTAAAGCAGACTTATACAACTCTCGTTGGTCTGGATGAAAATTCATATGCTCTTTGAGATAGTTTATCATTTCAGAAACACTTGAATCAAAACTAACATAATTAACTGCAAGCCGCAAGATTCTTGGCTTAAACTTCTTCAAGAGTAATTCTACTCTTTTCTTATCTTCTTCCATAACTTCCATTGCTATTTATATAATGTAACCATCTATTTGTAAGGATGTTTTCGTTACCTCCACATCCGTACTATCTTCAAAATGGCGAACATAGTCACATGATAGGAACGTGATATACTGATTAAAATCACGCATAGTTTTAAGTTCTTTAAAAATTGCATCCTGAGCCTCTTTCGGTGGGTCAGTTTCCGAAAGAGAACTACAGGATGCGTTGTGGGTGATTATGTAGCGCCCACACTACTAAGCTACTTCTCGTTATATATATTTTTTCGTTATTTCTAACAATATAATTGGTTCGTATCGGAAATGAAGGACATAGAGTCCCTGCCAGATAAGAATCGCCTTTAGGGTATTCTTACCTGGATATTGATTGAGTAAAACTAGTTTTGAAATTAATATTATAAGAGTTTTTTCTACCTCTCCGTCTCTCCTGCAAAGAGATTTGTTCTAAAATCATCCTTCAATAGTCTTTACGACCCCTTCGGTTCCCCTTGTAGGGGACAGAAACCTTCTTTACCATTAAAGAAGGCTCCACCTCTCATCTCGGTCTTCTCCCCTCAGGGAAGAAGAGGAAAACCGCCCTACTCGTTGCTCGAACCGCTACGCTATAAGGTTGGCGGACCATCAAAGGTCTCGCCAGGTTATGCGGGATGGGACCGCCAGGGGTGGAATGGCGATTTGCAAGAGTTTAACATCTGGCAGATGACTTTATTTCGTATGATGCTCGATGAAGCGATTAATCATTTTTGCAACAGTGACAGTTGACTGCTTATAATGAGCTATCACCATAATATTAATGATTTCTCCATCCTCTTTGCTCTTTAATCTTTTCCATTGCCTGAGAATGAGAAAGACCTCTTCCCGAACGACTTTCCTTAATGGCGTACTCTGAAGCCATTTCTAAAACTTCATGAGGCATTTCATTATAATTGAACGTTCTCATAATTCTAATATTTAGTACCTTACATGGTGCAAATATAAGGGAAATATCTGAAATTGCCAAGGGATTTCTGGTTTTTAACATTGTCCCACAGATCTCACAGATGAACACAGATTTTTCACGCAACAGAATTGCGAGTGGTGTCGGCTAGCGCATCATTTTTTGTACAATGCTTGCTAACTCTGCAGCATAAGAAGCTGTATCTTCTACATATCTCTTATTTACAAGTATATATAAGGATAAATCATTTCTTCTAAAATGCTCGAACTTGTCATCAGATACCGTTGAAAGCACGAAACGACGATACAAGCGAAAACGACGAGATACCATTCCATCTTGATCCTTTTCATCTTCTGCTCCAATAAAAAAGAAAGAAGCATACTCGTCTCGCTTTAATACATCTAACATTATGTGAAACATTGTATAGAGGATCGTTCTCGCCTCAAATGTATTAGAACGAAGACTAAACTTGTTCTTACTGTTGATATTTGCCTTATCAAAGAACTTAACGCAATAAGCATGTTTCTTATAACATTCAACTCTTACGATATAGGCATGATGAGATTTGTCTGACTTAAACCTATATTGCAAGGTTTGAATCAGATACTCATCACTCTCACTTTTATCTATCATCTGAAAGATAAAAGGATACCCATCAGACATCAATCGATCCATTAGATTAACTTTTCGTAAACAGGTATTGCAACCTTATCCATTTCTTCTTTCGAAATCTTAACAACTCCAGGAGTTGCATCAAAATAATCAACAGGATAACGATACTTGCCATTTGGCATCAAAACTTTAGTTACACGACGAAAAAGAGAGATACCCTCTTCTGTAACTATCTTTGTTATCGTTTTATTAATGATTTTGCCCATAATTCTTTCCTTTAGTTCTTTTTCAAATGCAAATATAAGGGAAATATCTGAAATTGCCAAGGGATTTCTGTTTTTTAACACATCAGGAAGAATTTGTAACTACTCAGCACCCCCTGAAAAACAAATTTCTAAGAGTACCATATAGAAT
>ERZ1026888.815-NODE-815-length-15623-cov-18.171891_pt1 | contig 15623 bp, 9 predicted proteins | sample MGYA00380174_ERZ1026888 | MGnify/ENA primary metagenome ERZ1026888 (study PRJEB33269, sample SAMEA4719810) | human gut metagenome | biome: human-associated habitat; feature: organic feature; material: feces | place: Cameroon | collected 2013-10 ...
ATAAATTGTCTGGTAATCTTGAGGGATCTTCCTCTGATAAATGTGATGGTCTTTTATTTTTTGAACCCTACGCTCCCCGAATAGCCTTCTTATTCATTGGCAAGTTCGGGCGCATCGTAACATAATAATACCGCCATCCGGATAGCATTGCTGCCCCGGATGGCGGTATCTGTTCAAAGGCAAATGGTATCTGCCCTTTTTATTTGATTATTTTTACTTTAAAATACGTTAACCGTCAGAGTACCTGTAGTTCCATATTTCACCTTGGTTCCCCAAAGCTTGATTGTCCAGTATCCACTCGGAACTGCTTTCTTGATCTCAGAAGCACTGAATGAATACTTGCTTCCGGCTGAAGTCTGAACACCTGTCAGTGTTGCCGTTCCAACTGTCTTACCGAATAACTTCTTGTAAGTTACTTTCAGTGTTGCAACCTTACCGATCTGTACATTCACATCTGCGCTCTCACCATACTTCACTGTCTGGTCTGCAATCTTGGAAGCATCCACAACTGCATATCCTTCCGGAAGTGCTGATGTCACTGCTGACTTGATCTGATCAGCTGTAAATGTTGCATCTGTGCCCTGCTCGCCGTTAGCTGTAAGGGATGTAGATGCGATCGTCTTGCCTGTGTAGTCTACCAGGTTGAGATTGGCTGTAGCGTCAGCCATTGGTTTCTCTGTCTCATAGCCAAGAGATAACAATGCAGGCATGAAATCATCTGCGCTCAACTCAGCAAACATCGCATTACTTGAAATCTCTCCGAATGTCTTTATCTTCGTAATTGCTAAAACTCCCGAACCTGCTTTATTTGTAATTGTAATCGTACCCTTTTTAGCATCAAGCTTATAGAACATGTCTGTACTTGAATTTAAAGTTTTATCTTCTGAAGTTCCATCCTCATACGAAATTGTATATTGTGCTGCATTTCCCTGTAATGCCTTAAGACCAATCTGCGCTGTCGTAATACCACTTGCAAACTGGAATACTACTGCCTGATTTGGATTCAAATAAATCTCATTTTTCGGTCCATTATTCAACAGATCCTGAGCTGTTCCCGCTACCTCTTTGTTATTATTAACAATAACTGCACCTGTTCCTGTTGTTTTGTCATAAACCTGAGATGCTATACCTTGAGCAATTTGATTTGCATATGTACCCTTTGTTGTATCTACATCTAACGCTGCCAAAACGCTATTTCTCATCTCTGTAAATGTTGGGTTAGCTTCGTCATCCTGACTATATTGTTCATTATAAGTAGTATCACTATATACTCTGTATCCGTCAATATATACCGGCTTAATCTCTTTTGTTCCATCATCATTCGTTGTCTTTACAACTTCAAATTTAATGGTATACTCTCCCGCATCCAGTCCTGCAATACTTAAAACAGGTGCACTATATGCGGTTTTATTCTGCATACTTGTTAAACCTGATGTTCCGACAGCCTGTTTTGTATTTATCGTATACAGTTTTTTCAGCGTAGTTCCTTTATACAGATAAGCCATTATCTTTCCGCTGTCAGGTGTTGACCTTGCATATAATTCAACTCCGGTTCCTTTAAAGCTAAATTCACCTTTTCCATTTGCAGCAAGTTCAACTACACTATTATCAGAATCCTGTGTATTATTATCATATGATGAATCATATCCATAATGTGCCTTAGAACCAACTGAAGATACTGTCTGTGCAGCTGTTCCCTTATTAGAACCACCATTTTGCTGATTTGTATATGTTCCAAATCCTTCTTCATAATATACAGTCGTTGCAGGATATACTTTGAATTTGTATACGCCGCCTTTTGAATTTGTCAATGTTACTGTATCAGCCTCTGTAAGAACTTCTGTTGGTGTATAAGTTACCTGAATTCCTGTTGTATTATCACCATCTACTTTTACAACACCATGATTTGCTGCTCCAGTTATAGAAAACTTACCAGTTCCCCAGGCCTTTGTTCTTTCTGTTGTTACAGGTGAACCATAATCCACTACAATATCATTAATTCCTTCAAAAGCTGTAGCGAAAAACTGTGCATTAGCCTTGGCTGTTCCTCCGTATGTACCTGAACTATACGTCGAACTGTAAGCATAAGACAATTCCACATTATTAGTAATCAATTGCTCCAAATCCTCATCTTGCAATTCATATACCGCATAATAAGTATAATCTTCTGCCTTATAATTCTTAGCTTCTTTTGTACGTGCATGATTAATTTCATTTGTTATTTTATATGGATTAGTTAATGCTGTTGCACTCTCGCCAACACCTGAATAGAGTTTTACAGTACCTGCAACATTTGGCATAATGTCTTTCAATAAAGCATTTGAATAATTGATATCCGCAGATTCCTTATATGTTGATACAACAATTTTAAATACTACGGTATCTCCTGCATTTGCCGTCATACCTTCTGTATACTTCTTATAGTCATCTCCCTGCTTAAGGTATTCTATTTCTTTTGTAACGGTCGGTAATTTATCACAATGAATTTCATGTGTGATTGTTGCCTCTCTATTTTCTGTCAAGTGACTTCCTTCTGATCCACGCGAATACCAAAATACTGCATCACAGCCTTTTTCAACAGCCTCTGCCAGTAAAGCCTTTTCTTGTTCTGCTGTAAGGCAATCTTCTATTCTTCCACCTTGATGCTCATCTGAATATATAACCTTTAAATTTTCTTTATCAATACCATAGAACTGTGAATATGTATCTCCCTTTGTTGCCGATACTGTAGATACCGCATATCCATCGTCAGGTTTTACAAAAATTTGCATCTGAGAATATGCTACATTTTTCTGCTCAACGCTAATTGTTTTATATGTATAAATTGTATTTCCATCAGCATCCGTTGTCTGAGAAGCAACCGGTACCTCTACTAATTCGCTACCATCTACAGAATAATATAATTTACCATTATAAATAGTATTGTCTATAGTATAGGTAACTGTATGCCCACCTGTATTTGCTGCACTTCCGTCTATAACGGTTACGTTCCAGGTATATGTAGCTACTACAGTTCCTTCATTATTTTTTACAGTTGCAGTTACTACCGTAGTTCCCGTCTTACGTCCGGTTAAAGTAGCATTTTTCCCATCAGCACTGTAAACTCCTGCTTTTGCATAATCAGAAGATGACCATGTAACCGTTTCATCTGTTCCAATGGTATGTGGTATAGAAATATTTGCTGAACCACCAACTTTTACAGAGGCTGTATCATTTCCACCTCGTTCCTGTACAGTAATTCTATACATTGTGGTTCCAATTGTAACAGACGTAGTTCCTACCTGCTTTCCCTTAAAAGTTATTTTTGTCTGTGTTTCTGGTGCAGGTGTAACCTGATTGTAAAGATATATGTTGCTACGATCCTTACTACATGAAAATTCATTGGAAGACAGATTTAAATATGCTGAAGTATTGTACGTATTAAACCAACCATTATGTGTATATTTTCTATCTAAACATATACTACCATCACTGTTCCATTCTACAGTAACAGCCTGTTTTCCCTTCTCTAATGCATATTCCCAAGAAAACCCATTTCTACTAGCTGACGGATATATATACTCACCATTTGCATTCTTCACATAATACTGTCCATTTCCGGCATCTTCAAGTGTAATCTGTGTTGCCGGGCTAGTATCATTCGCTTTTGATGAAGCGTAGAATGTTCCAGCCTTTAAAGTTGCCGTTTCATAATACGGTGGTAACTCTTTATTAGTCACTTTAGCTTTGGCATCTACAATATCATCTGAGTACTCTTTACTGTATTCTCCCTCTTGTGTATATGAAGTTGTTCCATTCACTCCAAGGCTAACATCTTCAACGTGATCTACACCCTCCGGAATATCATCTTTATATCCTGCAATTGTTACCTCTGAAAAGTGCGGACATATTCCAACAAATTTCCCATTCTTCACTGTTACAGGGAATGTCTGTGCTTTGCCAGAAGCACTTTTTGCAACATAACCAATAAATTTCGTACATCCATTAAATACACTCTCATCATACGGCACCGTAAGTTCAGCAGAATCTGTATAGTTCTTTCCATTTAATAAAAGTTCTATATCATAAGTAACTGAACAATTATATCCTTCAACAGTTGTTGCTTCTGCCTTCTTCTCACACTTTGAAAATTCGAAAGTATCACCAGCATTTTCTGTTGAAATGGTTGCTGTAACTGAAGTTCCTTCTGATGTAGCTACATGCGCATGTGCAATTTTTGCGCCATTGGCAATCTTCTCAATTGAATATTTCTCAAATTTTTCAGATGCGCTCCCGTTTTCATACAACAATGCAACTGTACCATCATTTAATTCAGACATACAAGAATACTGATATTCACCATTATTGACCGGATAGTTATATTCCCAGTTAATGCTTCCATCACCCTGTACTAATCCAACAAAAATTTTTCCATTTTTTCTTCCATTAGTTCCTGCTGATAAAAGAATTGCATCCTTGCCATTAATTTTTTTCGAATAGGTAATTGCATTCATCTGGCAGGAGGTTGTATAACTAATTCCACTAACATTCTGTCTAGATCCCCATGTTGCTCCATGATCCTCAGATACATAGTAACCACCATGACGTGTAAACATGTAGATTTTTCCATTGACCTCTGTCAACGTTGCCTCTGATGTCTGATCAGGAATATCCTTACTACGTGTCCAAGTCTGTCCACCATCATCAGAATAAATTACACTTGTATTACCATCGTCACTCGTATAAGTATAACATGGGAAGATAATTCTTTCAGTTCCATCATCAAGTCTTGTTGTCAAGCCACGTCCAGGACCCACACCATAAAACTTATCTGAAGAATTCTTAACCTGTGAGTTCAGCATAGTCGGTGCAGACCATGTTGCTCCACCATCAGTACTCTTAGTAAGATACAGATAACTTGTCTTCAACACCTTAAACGGTGAATCATTAAAAAACAGATTTGTATTATATGTCCTATTCTTGTATGTTCCCGTAAGATTAAAGTAAGCATCTACCTGTAAGCCGCTGACTTCTGTACCATTATTACTGTAAATCTTGCCATTATCCAGATAATATCCATAATTACTACCACCATTGCTTAACATCAATTTTCCAGCACTGTTATAGCCCGTTCCATTGCTAATACTGGAAATAATACCACCAGCCGGATATAAATCTACCAACATATAAATTGTATCATCTGCAGTTACAGTCAATGCCGGATCTATAAATGCTGTGGAATTAGAATTCGAAACATTTCCATTGTCTCCAAGATAGTTTGCAAATGTATAATTCCATGTTGCGCCACCATCTGTTGATCTAGAAACGATTGTATCCAATCCATATCCATCTGTTGTTGTATCCCAACGTGCATCTGTTGCTGCCACAATTGTGCCGTCAGATAGTGTTACCATCGCTGGAATTCTGAAGTTCTGACTTCCACCTGTTCCCGCTTTAAATGGCTGATTTTTTGTTGTTCCATCAGCCGGTTTACTTCCCATAGTTGAAGTGGTTACTGCAGCTTTCGCTTCGCTATCCTCTGTAGGCTCTTCCGAAACAACCTGTTCTGCAGCTCCACTATCACTATCCTGTTTTTCTGCACTCTCATCCGAAACAACTGATTCTGTGTCTTGCTGTTCTTCTGTATTTTGCTGATTTGCTTCAGTTGCTGACACTGTAAACGTCATTCCCAAAGTCATACTGGCCGTCAGCAAAAGTGCCAGGATTTTTTTCATGTTTTTCTTCATGTTCTTACCTCCTTTTTATTATTATTCCAAATTGCTCAATTCCATTTCTGCAATTTTTTTCATTGCATCCATCATCTCACATAAATAAATTGGAACTTTTTGAAACTCTCCAGTTTCAGCATACGCCATTGCTGCACATGAATGGCATATTCCTCGATTACTACATTTTTCACATATTCCAGATAAACGAATATTTTCTGTCTTTTGAGTTAATTGTTTCCATGCATCTTCAAATGACACTTTATACATATCAACCTTCGGCTCCGGCATCATTCCACATGGCAGCATATAACCATCCCATGTAATCCAGAATGCTGCTTTTCCAGCTCTACATCTTACTTTTCCATCAATTGGATCATAGCAAGACTCATCCATTCCCTGCGGTTTTACCATACCATCACAAATTCCCTGTAAATACTTCTGATACAATTCATTTCCATACTGCAATTGATATCTTTTTATTTGCCAATATGCGGTCTCTTTAGGTGTAAAACGATCATTTACTCCTATTTTTTCAGGATTTTTTCTTAATGGTGGAAACATATATGGATTTGTCTCTAAAATCAATTGCTTTTCTTCAGCATATTGTATCATTGCTTCAAGATCGCCAATATTATACGGAGTAAGAGAACAGTTTAATTTAACAGATATGCCTGTTTCTTTTAATAAATTTATTGCTCTGTCGACCTTATCAAATCCATTCGAAGCCTTACATAATTTTTCATAAGTCGCATTTGATGCTCCATATAATGTAATATTAATTCGGATAGGTGGTCTTTCCTTTAATTGTTCAATTACACCTTCGTCAATCAAAGATCCATTACTATTAATTGATATCAAAAACCCTTTTTTTGACAGATACATGTATAATTCCCAAAAATCCGGCCATAAAAAAGGCTCTCCACCTGTAAGCAATAAGTATAGCATTCCTGCATTTTCTGCCTGGTCTGCTATTTTTTTCCATTGCTCAAGGTTCAGCATTTTTCTGTTATGACACTTTACCTCTTCCGGCGACTTTCTCACATAACACATACGACAATCAAAATTACACACCGGACTCAACTCGAACGTTCCACTCAACGGTATTTTCTTTATACTGGACTTTTGAAAGAGCATTTTTGTCAATAAACTTTCATAATATATTTCTTTGACATCCATTACTTATTCCCTCTCCAATACTGATTTTAACATTTTTACAGCCTCATAATCAGGCGTACATTTCAGTAAATATACCGGAACTTGTTCTATAAGATCCTTTGTAAGATCAACTACTCGTTCTACAAAATCTGGCCGCCATGTATTAACTATCATTCCGGAATACAGTTTTAAGAAAGCTCTGCTATTCTTGAGTCTCTCTATAGAACACGTTTTGCTCTGTTCAAGTACAATAATTGCCTTTACGTTTGTGCTTTTATTGACATAATAATCTGAAGATCCTGCATACGGAGAACCATATGCTTTCCAATTCTCATTTTCCTTTTTCAAAATTGGTCTGTCTCCATTTAGTATCTCTACTTTCTCATATTTTGCCCACAGGTCTGCCTGTGTAGATTTTCCGATTCCAGACGGTCCGGTAAATAAGATTCCTCCATACTCTGACTCGATTAACGATGCATGTAAAACAATTGCATTTTTTCTTATCAATAATTCTTCAACCCCTATATGAGAAAATGTATTTTGACTTTCGCTAAACGAATTCTGAAATTCTTTCAAATAACATATTTCTTCCGTACTATTATCATAAATTCTGGATTGAGCATACGGTCTGTTATTCTCTTTGTGATCACAGAAAATTCTATAATATCCTTCTTTGTCTTTTCCTGCTTTAAATATATAATTTTCAAACAATACATTATTCATTTCAAAAGGAATAGATTCCTTCTCTTCCAATTGAATAATAAAATCTTTTTTCTCCCCCTGATATATAAACGGAAAAAAGTTCTCTGTTGTTCTTATTTCATTCTTACTAAAGATAGAAAAAACAATGTCTGCTATTCGATATGTGTATAAATATTTTTTATTTTTCATTAAGAATTAATTGTAGCAATTGTTGATGTAGAATTCGTGTAGCAATAATCTTCTACCGGTATCTCACAAGCTTTTGTACTTTCTAAAAACCATGCATTGTCTACTGTAGGTAACGTAACACTGCCTATAGTACCTGTAGCCTCACAAACATCTACATCGCCTTGTTGTAATGTTAATTTACATCCAGCAATATGCTCCGCAAGCTCAAACTTCTCCATATAAACCTGCGGCTTCTCATATTTCTTCTTCATGCCCTTCTCCTTTCCTTAAGTATCTATAAAGTAACACCTGCCGCCATCAATAACTGATGCCGGCAACTGCTGCTTCCCCTATGTAACATTCTTCGGCCGTCACGGTGGTGCTTTCGCCCGCTGCCAGTGATTCTACCATCTTCCGGTAGCTTTTGCCTCCGAAATATTCGTCATCCATTACGTCGTGATAGAACACGGTCATGTTCTGGATGGCTTCCTGCGATATATTAGTAAGACCAATATTCGTATCTTCTACGGTGATCGTCAGTGCATCTTCGTGCAGAGATACATCGTTGGAATATTGTGTCTTTGCGTCGATTTTCTTTACAGCCGGCTTGTCCGGCAGCTCCTGGTTCTGAACCTCGAATGCTGTGACAGTCTTGCCTGCCGGGAGTGCTTCTACCTGATAAGTAAGTTTCGTTCCGTCTCCGACTGTGACTGTGATCTTCGCGGATGCAAGGTAGGTGTCTGAGCAGTTCGTCATCTGAATTGCTGCTATGTTGTCGCCTTCCTCTGCGTTGTTGTCCGGATTCGGACCGGCATAGCTGAATATAGATTTCATTTCCAGTTTACCGTCGTCGAACTGATACGGAAGCTCCAGGCCTTTTTCTGCTTTCGCTTCTGCCTTCTTTGCTGCTTCCTGTTTTGCCAGGCTTCTTTTGTGTCCTGTCAGAACTACCAGCAGGATTATCAGTAATACCAGTATAATTCCAAAAATTATGGTAATGATTTTCTTTGATTTTTTATTTCCAATGCTCATTTGTGTCCTTCTTTCGTCCGGAAATGTAATGTATTTTCCGAATATTTTCAAAATCTTTTTTATTATACCTCTTGTATGCATTTATGCACCATACCAAAGTATTGTTTTTATGCCATTTTTTCTGTTTTTTGTTTTATTCTGTCTCTTCTTTCCACTTCATGACAGCCTGTACCCTGTTTTTTACATTCATTTTTTTGTAAATATTATAGATGTGGCCTTTTACTGTCGGAAGCTTTAATTTCATTTCCTGGCAGATCTGAGCATTGGTAAGCCCCTGTACAAGATACTGCAGGATAACTGTCTCTGTCATTGTGAGACGCTCTTCTCTCTGGTATTCTGCATTTTTCTGCATATGCCGGGCTTCTTTTCTGGTCTTGCGGAGAATTGTCTCCAGATAATCCGCCTCCGGCATGTGTAATACATTTCCGTAATTGTACTTCTTCTTGCGGTGCCATCCTTCCGGGGAATTATGCTTCATCCAGTCAATATAGGCTTCCAGCACTTTGCGTCCGGTCACGCCGTATTCTGTGTAGAACATGACATATCGGTTCTTTCCGTTGACCAGGAAGGATTCTATGACACTTTTGAGTGCCTGCCCATGCTGCTCCAGATTCCACTCTGCGACCGCCTTTTCGAACAGAACCTCTGCGTGGATTCGTAAGCTCCGGTGTGCATTCAGATATGGAAGCATTTTTTCCAGAAGGCGTCTGGACTTCTCGTACTGATTTAACAGAAGATATCCTTTGGATCTGCAGTAGAACCAGACAATATTCTCTTCTGTGACCTCTGCATTCGCCGGAACAGCTGCGCTTTTAAGCCATTTTGCAAGATTCTCCTGACTTCCGTGTACGGTAATGTTAAGACTTGCCACTGCTTTTGCATATCCGCTCCTTGCGTGGTTTTCTGTGTGGATCAGCTTTGTCTCTAATCTCTCAATGCGCTCCTTACGTTCTTCATCATAAGCGAAACGTTGTATTCTTATCAGAAGCCATAAGGCACTCAGGCGAAATGCGGACGGAAGTTCTTCTGCCTTTATAAGTAACTGCATATCTTCATCCGCAACCGAACTTAAGCGATCCGTCTCCAGATAATACTCTATCCTGGCAAGACGGTAGAATATCCATGCATCTTCATCAAGGCACTCCTTCCATCTCCGTGCGAACTGCCTTTCTCGCCGCTTTTCGCACGCGAACAGACCTGACAGATCTCGTATGTCACACAGGCAGCTGATCTTCGTCTCCTGCAGGATCAGCAGCCTTCCGGCGCCCGGCTTCAGTTCTTCGACCCACTGTTCCGTCAAAATCTGTGGCCGCATAAAGCTCAGATTAAGCTGTACTTCCGGCATCAGACTGTCATATTGTAACTGTTCTGCTCTATGGTCATGGGTTTCATACCATTTCCCGATCTTCATCCATCTGCTCCGTCCAAGGGATGCCTCCTCGATATGGCAAAATATCGGTGCTACACTCCATCTGGTATCCGGTCCTCCCTCTGTATGCACCAAGAACCCTTTTCGCAGCATCCGTCCGAGGATTACTTCTGCATGCGCAGTCCCGAGAATCTCTTCGCACATCTCTTCATCTACCCACGGGAGGTACTGCGCAAGGTGCAGGATTTCCCTTTCTTCCCGCTGCAGCGTATCCAAAATCATTTCTTTTATATAGCGGTTCATTTCATGCCAGCAGCTCTCCGGGTTCCATGCGCCATATTTTGATTCCAGACGTAATATCACATCTACAATACCGGCCCAGCCTCCGGTATATCGCAATAACTGTTCCGGAGATGTCCGGCTTCCATACTGTTTGATCAGACATTCGACCTCATCCTGATCTAACAGCATGCTGTTCTGCGTGACCAATCCCATCTCACGGTTCCAGAATGTGCCAAGCAGCGCATCCGGAATCTCGTTCCTCCCAATCAGGATGATCCGGTCTTGTCCTCCTAATCTTCGGATACTCCTTTTGATCATTCCGACTGTGTACAGCGGCAGCTCTTCCGGTACATTCTCTAAGATCAGCCACCTTGAGTTATCCACGTACTTATCCACATATCGTTCGTATTCTTCGTATTTTTCATCTTCATCCATCCAGAGCACTGTATAATCCACTTCCGGATGTTTTTCAAGAAGCATCCGCATCATCGTTGTCTTTCCGCAACCTGCAGCACCCTCTATATAAACAGAAGGAAATCTTTCGATTTCCTTCTCTAAGCATTCTGTCTTATCTATGTAGTTATAACTGCTCTCTAATTCCCTGTACTGATTATACATCCTGCTCATTATCTCTGTCCTCATGATCTGCTTTCAGAATTCCTCCGGCAATCAGCTTATCCAGGAACTCCCGGATATCTTCTCTTGCGACCTGCTCTTCTACGTCGTACTCGTCCAGGATCCCTTGCACCAGTTTATCAAATGTAACTTCTTTCTGAAGCATATTCCAGATCGATACACCTACTTCATTCACCGTGATCAGACCGTTAAATTCCAGCACCGTCTTTCCTGTCGGTATAATGATATAGTCCCCGGCAATCTCCCGGAGCACAAATTCTTTGTCAACCCTCATCTCTATCGTCCCTTAATCTCATATAATATCTAATTTTAATATCTAGCTTTCGTATCAAGCTTTCGTATCATTTCCACCACATAGATATTATATCTTAATTGTTTCTTGATTACAATACAAAAAGCCCCCGGTAAAACCAGGGGCCGCTTTACAATATTCTTTTGCAATTTATTTTGTAATCTTGAATCCACGTGTGATCGGTGCTGCCTGATAATCTCCACCAAGTGTTACTACCGTCATCACATAACTTCCCGGCTCTGTCGGAGGAGTTGTTGTGCTGGAATAGATCTTCCATTTGCTTGTGAATCCTGAATACAGATAGTGTACATTATCCTGTGCGATCGTTACATCTCCGTCTGCTGAAAGTGTTGCTTTGAAATCAAAATTCTTTGCTTCTTCTGCAGTAATCTTTCCGTTTACGAATCTCTCATTCCAATTAAGCTTCACGCCCTTAGAACGCATCTTCACAAGAAGTGTTCCGATGCCTACACCTGTCTCGTAGTTCTTACTATCTGTAACTGCTGTTACTGTATAGAGACCTGCATGGTTCGGTGTACCGAATGATACTCTTACAGAATCTGCAACGGATGGCATCTTATTGATTATTGTAAGAATCTGTCCAAATGTACCTGTGTCAATATGAAGCTTCTCAAGAAGGTCTAACAGTTCCTGTGTACTGAGCAGTTGTCTCAGTTCTCCTACTGTCATTCCGTCGTTCATCATCTGTGTAAATGTCTTTCCATAGAGTTTCTCTACAATCGGATCTAACAACTTCAGAACCGCACTGTTCGTATATTTGTCCGGAAGATCCAGATAAAGTGACAGGTTCGCATTGCTTGTCAGTCCACCGTATACTGTGTATACATCGAATTTATCTGCTGGATTCATTGTTACAAAGTCTTCCGGCAGAGTTGCATCTGCATAAATGCTGGTTGATTTTACTTTTACTTTTACCTTAGCTTTATTAACCGTTACTGTGCTTTCTGTCTGTGCTGACGGGCGATACTGCGCATTTCCTTTATAAGTAATGCGGATCTTCTGCTCTCCTGCTCCCATCCGTGCATAGGTCAGAAATGTTACGGTACCACCTTCGATCGGTGCCCACTGTTTCACTCCGCCGTCGATATCACCGGCAAGTGTATTGCTTCCATAATATTCCATCGTGAAGTTATCCACAGTCAATGTATCTTTTGCAGGAAGTGTACTGTTCTCCCAGTCAATCACGTTGTCAAAGATTGCCTGCTTCATTACAGCTGCATCCATGTTATAAGTAAACGATACGCCTTCTTTGCATACAAGGGCACTTGCAAGACGGTTGTCTGTTACATTAACCTTTACCTCTGTTGTTGCACCTTTGTATTCTTTATTACCTGCCCAAGAGAACTGAATCGTCCATTCGCCAGGTCCGAATTTCGTAAATGTGCTTGTCCAGTCTGTTGTATTCAGTGGCTGCCAGTTCTTAAGCATATCTGTTCCTGCGTTGTATCTGATTGTTACATCGTCTGCTGTCAGATTCTCCGGAACTGTAGATGCTACAACTGCATTGTAGATTGCTTTGGCTGTGGCATCATAATCATATGTCTGATCCTCGTTAAATGCCATCGGAACTTCATAAGAAGCAGCTCCTTCTGCCGGTTCATTCAGATTGAATGCTGACTGTTCACGATCTATTACCTTGATATCTGTCTCTGCTGTTACGGCAGTATTCTCTTTGTCTCCCGCATATGTAACACGGATCTTCTGTGTTCCTTCCGGAATTCCAGGATAAGTAAGACCGTTAATCTTGCCGCCTTCGATCGGTGCCCATGCTTTTACAAGACTTCCTAATGCTCCTGTTGCATAGTACTCGATTGTCAGGTTATCAAGTGATAATCCTTCCGGGCTGCTGTTCTCAACGTCGATCACATCATTCATGATCGCTTCTTTAGCTGCCGCATAATCTACTGTGAGATCATCGTTATATACAAGCTTGATCGTCGGATTCTCTTTGAATGCGATCACTGACTGCTCTCTGCCGATACCGATATTAACCGTTGCTTCTGCACTTGCTCCGGAATATGCATCCGTTCCAGCATAAGAAATCTTAATCTTCTGGGTTCCATCTCCCATTGCCGGGTAGGTCAGGGCAATTGGTGTTCCACTCTTTCCACCTTCTAACGGCATCCATTCTTTTCCAAAACCTACTGCTGCTCCTGTTGTTGCAGTTGCATAATATTCAATCGTTACATCATTGGCCGTCAGCTCCGGAGTTGTAGATTCTACAACTGTATTGAAGATATTCTGACGTACTGCGTTATAATTGATGCTTCCGTCCTCGTTGTATACAAGGTTTACATTTGTATTATCTTTTATTAATATAGCTGAAGTTAATTTCTGCGTCTTTTTCAGAGTTACTTCCGTTGTTGTGCCTTTCAGACGCACCGGATATGTGGCATCTTTATTTGTTGCCAGAGATGGATGGGTATATGTTGTTGTTGTTCCAAATATGCCCTTCTTGGAACTTGTAAATCCTCCAATACTTCCCCAAGATTCATTACCGGATACTTCTAATCCGGTCAATCCGGTCTTACCTTCACACTTATACTCCCACTCCAGACTATTCAGATCCACCTGATCCGCATTCTCAACCAATGTCTTACCAAGGATCGCTTTCACCTGATTCAGGTCTGCATCCGCCGGAATTACTGCCGTTCCACTCTTAAGAACTGCTTCCGTTGTCTCTGCCGCCGGGCTTACTGCCTGCTCCTGCTGCACTGCATCCGCATTACCTTCCGCGAACACCATCTGTGCACCTACCGGCTGCGCCAGCATTGCTGCTGTCAGCGCTACTGCCAGCAATTGTGTACTTTTCTTTCTTTTCATACTTTTCCCTTTCTGTATTTCTCTCACATCACTGCATTCTAAAATGCATACAACCTGTATATTATACCATATATATGCATAATTCGTCATCAACGTTTTATGTCATTTTTAATGATCCCATACTCTTTCATAAGTTCAATCCGCTGATTTCCAATCTTCACGGAATCTGCCGCAGCGTTATCCCCTCCTGCCACTGTCTCTTTACGGTATTTTAAGATACGGTCTGTCCACGCAATCGGAAGAAGAATCGGATGTTTCTTAAGATACGGATACCGCCCCTCGAGCTTTTTTGCCGATGGGAACAAAGACTTTAAGACCGTATTCCCGGCTTTCTTTCCATTCTTGTCTGCTGCCACCGCATCCAGCGTCATATTACTGCTGTGTTTCCGGCTCATATTCGCATTGCCATAGATACCACTGTCCAGAAGATCCATCAGCATATCCGTCTCATCCACACTGATCTCGCGCCATGCCTTTGGATAATGCGCTTTCTCCGGATCAAACGTCAGATATTTCTCACCGATTGCAAATAATGCCGCAGCAAAAAGATCCGCATGTATCTCCCTACACTGTCTCAGAACCTTCTCCCAGTCAATCGCATCCCCGTATTCATTGGCAAATAATATGATATCGCACACCTGCCGGATGCCGAATCCACTGTGCAGGAAATGCTTGAACGAATGACAGATCAGATAAAACAGATGATCCGTGTATCCCATTGTCCGGATATCCGTTCCATCGATCCTGATATCAATCGCATCTTCATGTACATTTGCAAAAAAGCGGTTCAGATCCCCGTATGCCTCTGATTCCGGCGGGAATAAGCTCTTGTGGAGCTCTATGTAGATAAGGCTTCCCTTCTTCCCGTATGGTACTTCGTAAACCGATTCCAGTTCTTCCGCATCCATATCCTGCTCCGATGTCTGCATTCCATATTCGCGCAACAGATCGTGGCATTTCCTAAAATCCTCCGGACGGATCAGTAGATCCTCATCTCCGGATATCCGGTAATCCGGATTCGGATAAATGTTCCTGCACACGATCCCTTTCACCACTAACGGACAGATCCCTTCCCCTCTCAGATATCTGTAAAGCGGCTCGAACTCTCCCGTCTTCTGCGTCTGCATGATCACCGTGCGCACCATCTGCGCCTTCGCCGGAGCCAGTATCTGCGGATCCGCCTGTCCGGCCGCAGGACTTCGATATACGGCCTCATAGATCATCGGAAGGATCTGGTGCACTTCCGCCATGCGGAACAGGTCCATCCATTCCTGCGCTTCCAACTTGTTATTCCATTCTACCTGTTCATTTTTTAATGCGGCTTTTAATGCCTCTAAAAATAATTGCTGTGTGTGTTGCATATTTATTGCTCCTATTATTCCTTTTCCTCTTTTATCTTCTCCAAGATTTCCTTTGAAAGATGCAAGTTCACATT
>ERZ1026888.816-NODE-816-length-15570-cov-10.743410_pt1 | contig 15570 bp, 9 predicted proteins | sample MGYA00380174_ERZ1026888 | MGnify/ENA primary metagenome ERZ1026888 (study PRJEB33269, sample SAMEA4719810) | human gut metagenome | biome: human-associated habitat; feature: organic feature; material: feces | place: Cameroon | collected 2013-10 ...
AACTTGGGCGATATTTTTTTTGACTGTATACACTAGCATCGCGGATACGCTTACATGGAAAAATTTCGTGCTGGCAAACCATCCAGACAATTGAAAGCAATTGTCAGGTCTGTATTTGTCTGTATGCCAGTGTATTATGAGGTAAAACCAGACAATCTGACAGTTTTGGACGAAATTTTGTTTTTTCCTATTTTTAGACGAAATCAGTCAGCAGCCACTTCCATACAGGCACTACATCAATATACAGTTTGTCTTCGACGATGTGGTCCTCTTCGTCGTATTTGTATGATTTTATTTACCGCCAATAAATAAAAACAGGTGATTTTGTTTACTGTCAATAAATAAATTGTGGTTTTGTGCCGGGAATGTGGTATGGATATTCTTGTCAAAAAAGCAAGAATCGGAATATGCCAGATACGTTTGACATATTCCGATTCTGTTGGTTGGGTCATGAGTATGCCGTCGCTATTGCGACAGGTCGCTCATTCTTTTGCCGTCCGGTCCTTGTCTTCAAGAGAAGGACGTGGCGGGTATTAGTTGTCTGCACCGAAGAGAGGATCCTCTGGCATTACCATTATAGGCTTCTGGTCGGCGAGCTTCAGGATTTTCTCAGAAGCATATTTTCTGTCCACTACGAGACGGAACATATACTCGTTGAACCACTCGTTGGTCATAATCAGACAGCCCTTGTGTCCCCACTCAGGTCCCCAGCTGTTCTCCACCTTCCACTTTGTAGGTTTGCCCTGAGCGTCGAGGTCGACAGCCACGAGAGTCATGGCGTGTGTAGAACCGCTGTCGAATGTGGCGATGCGGTCAGCCTTGTTCATTGGGAATGTTGTAGAGAAGAGCGAACCGTAGTCGAAGTTGTTGATGTCGCTGTATCCGCGCTTGCCGTCGAGGAACTTGCCCACGTCGTAAGAGCTGTACATCTTCTTGCCGTCTTTCAGAGATGCGATGGCGAGGTTGGCAATCTCGTCCATAGGTAGGTTGAGATATTTCCAGTTGTGTCCGTCGTATGTGTGGCGGTCGAAGTCCACCTCGTAAGTCTTGTAGTATTCGCGGCGAGGGTCGTTCATTACCATGATGAATGTGCCGTTGAGAGTCTCCTTGCCGGTCAGTTCCTTGAAGAACGACTTAGGAGTGTATTTCTTGGCCTCCAGTGCCTTGCCGTTCTTGTCTTTGAAAGCGAATGTGAACTCTGTCACAGGCTCGCCGAGAGTGAGTTTCAGCATGTGGTAGATAGTGCCGAGCATGTTGGTCTTCTCAGTCTGGATAGCCTGCTTGGATTTCTTCTCAGCCACCATCTTGCGCAGCTTCAGTCCGTATTCGCGCAGTTTTGAAGATACGAGAGCAGCCATCTTGCTGGTGTTCTCAGCAGAGTAAGTCTCCGGCATCACGCTTGTCGGCACCACGCCATACTTCTCAGTGAGGTCGGCAACACCGCAGAAGGTACCGCCGTCGTTGATTGGGTTCTTGAAGAAGAACTGCACTCTTGTGTCGTCCATAGGCTTGCCGGCGCAGTCGATCACTCCCTGCAAGAAGAGGTTAGCCTTCTCCAACTGGTCGTAGAAGAAGAGGTAGTCCTGTGAAAGCTCCACCTTGAGCGAGTCGCTCTCGTGTGCGAAGTTACCGCGGATCACGTTGAATCCGCTGAACATCCAGCATCTTCCGCTCTGCTTCTGGTTCATGATGCTCTGCGCCTTGGTCTCCACGCTGAAGTGAGTGTCGAACTCTCCTGCATTGGCGAAGTTCTTTGCCAGGTCGTTGATGTTGTTGGCTGCGATGGCGTTGAAGATAGCCTTGTCTGCCGCACCCTTCGACTGTGATCCCTTGATCTGCTGGAGCATCTGCTGCGAGATGCCGCCGTCTTTCTTCTGTGCCGATACGTTCATCGACATTGCTGCGAGCATCAGGCCCGCGAGGAAAATTTTCTTGTTCATTTTTCTTTTATCTGTTTATATTGTTTTTCTTTTGTCATTCTGTGTTTTGCATGTCTGCAATGTGCAGTCGGTTAACTGGTAAAACGCTTTGTCCGGTAGTTGCCTCTTCAGTTTTCTGCTTCTGAGGTGGTTTGCAGCAGATACTCTCGCCGCTCTGCGGCACTGGCGGTAAGGCATTGCAAATATAAGACAATTATTCGACAGAGCAATGAAAAGCATTGAAAAATAGTTCATTATCATTGATTTGTCGGGAATGTGGAAGATTGAAGGCACTGTGATGGGGCTTTTGAAAAATAAATTTGCCATTGTCGGGAAAAATCAGTACTTTTGAAGAAATTTTCCTTTTTGCCAATTTGAGGCAGTCTGCCGTAGTGTGGCAGCCTGCCGATGGCGGGAGATGGAACAATGAGATAATACAAACGACATGAGTTTCGCAAGTGTGGCTGCCCGCCATGTGGTAGTGGGGTTAACGCTTGCGGTGTCATGACAAACCACAGGTATCAGAAAATACATATATGAGCGACGAGACAAGAGATGACGAGACAAGAGACGACAATGAGTTGACCCGAAACAACGACGGCGATATGCCCGGAGACGGCGAAGCCATGGCAGCCGGCAGCGAGGACCAGCCGGCTGACGAGGGCAGCGATGGGCAGACAGACAACGATGCCGACGACCAGCCTGCGGAGCATTCCGACTACAAGCCGACGAACCGCTTCGATGCCTCCGCCGTACATCACCTGAGCGGTATGTACAAGAACTGGTTTCTGGATTACGCCTCTTACGTAATCCTGGAGAGAGCCGTGCCGCATATCGAAGACGGACTCAAACCCGTGCAGCGACGTATCCTGCACTCCATGAAGCGCATGGACGACGGACGCTACAACAAGGTGGCAAACATCGTGGGACACACCATGCAGTTCCATCCCCACGGCGACGCCTCTATCGGCGACGCCCTGGTGCAGCTCGGACAGAAAGACCTGCTCGTTGACTGTCAGGGAAACTGGGGAAATATCCTCACCGGCGACCGTGCCGCCGCACCGCGATATATAGAGGCGAGACTCTCTAAGTTTGCCCTCGACGTGGTGTTCAACCAGAAGACCACCGACTGGCAGCTCTCCTACGACGGCAGAAACAAGGAGCCTATCACTCTGCCTGCCAAGTTCCCGCTCCTCCTGGCACAGGGAGCAGAAGGAATCGCCGTGGGACTGTCGTCAAAGATACTGCCCCACAACTTCAACGACATCTGCGATGCCGCCGTGAGCTATCTCCATGGCGAGCCGTTCCAGCTGTATCCCGATTTCCCCACTGGCGGCAGCATCGACGTGAGCAAATACAATGACGGACAGCGAGGCGGAGTGCTCAAGGTGAGAGCAAAGATAGAGAAACTCGACAACAAGACCCTCGTCATCCGCGAGATACCGTTCGGCAAGACCACTACAACGCTTATAGACTCAATACTGAAAGCAATCGAGAAGGGAAAGATAAAGGCGCGCAAAGTGGACGACAACACAGCCGCCGAAGTGGAGATACAGGTGCATCTCGCCCCGGGAGTGTCGTCGGACAAGACACTCGACGCCCTATACGCCTTCTCCGACTGCGAGATGAACATATCGCCAAACTGCTGCGTGATAGAGGACGACAAACCACAGTTCCTCACCGTCAGCGACGTGTTGCGCAGTTCGGTGGAGCGCACAAAGGCACTCATACGCAAGGAACTCGAGATACGCAAGGCGGAGCTGCTCGAACAGCTGCACTTCGCGTCGCTCGAAAAGATATTCATCGAGGAGCGCATATATAAGGACAAGAAATTCGAGAACGCTCCCGACATGGGCGCTGCATGCGCACATATAGACGAAAGGCTCACGCCATACTATCCGCAGATGATCAGAGAGGTGACAAAGGACGACATCCTGCGCCTGATGGAAATCAAGATGCAGCGCATCCTGAAATTCAACAAAGACAAAGCCGACGAGCTGATGGCGAAGATAAAGGCGGAGATAGACAGCATCGACCGCGACCTCTCGAACATGGTGGAGGTGACGGCAGCTTGGTTTACATACCTCAAGGAAAAATACGGCAAGAACCATCCCCGTCTCACCGAAATCCGCAACTTCGACACCATCGAGGCGACTAAAGTGGTGGAGGCGAACGAGAAACTCTATATCAACCGTCAGGAAGGCTTTGTGGGCACTGGTCTGAAGAAAGACGAGTTCGTGTGCAACTGTTCTGACATCGACGACATCATAATCTTCTATAAAGACGGAAAATACAAGGTGATAAAAGTTGCCGACAAGGTGTTCGTGGGCAAGAATATCATTCATGTAGCCGTGTTCAAGAAGAACGACAAACGCACGATATATAATGTGGTGTATCGTGATGGAAAGCAGGGCAACTACTATATCAAGCGCTTTAATGTGCCTACCGTGACACGCGATCGCGACTACGACTTGACGCAGGGCAAACCAGGGTCAAGAGTGAACTATTTCACAGCCAATCCTAACGGTGAGGCAGAGATAATCAAAGTGACGCTCGACCCGACGCCGAAACTCAAGAACATATTCATAGAGAAAGATTTCTCGAAAATCCTCGTGAAGAGCAGAACGGCAATGGGAAACATACTGACGAAATACCCTGTGCACCGCATCTCGCTGAAGAGCCACGGACACAGTACGCTGGGTGGCAGGAAGGTGTGGTTCGATGCCGACGTGAACCGTCTCAACTACGACGACCACGGCACTCTGCTCGGCGAGTTCAACGAGGGCGAGCATATCCTCGTGGTGCTCAAGAGCGGAGAATACTATATGACCAATTTCGATGCCAACAACCACTACGAGGACAACATCATGAGGATAGAGAAATTCGTTCCTCATAAGGTGTGGTGTGCCGTGGTGAGGGATGCCGACCAGGGCGGAACGCCATATATCAAGCGTTTCCTTTTCGAGATGACAAAACGCAGGCAGAGCTATATCGGCGAGAACCCGAAGAATGAACTGCTGCTGCTGACCGACACTCCGGCTCCACATCTACTTCTCACATTTGGCGGCAACGATGCTTTCAGAGGAACGCTGGAACTGGATGTCAACGAATTCGCCCTCGTCAAGGGATACAAGGCAAGAGGCAAACGACTCACCACCTTTGAACTTGCAAAGATCGAAGAACTGGAACCTGTGGCTGCCGAACCGGAGGATTCTGAACCTGCTGATGGCGGCGATGTGCCGCCGGCAGATGTTGACGGGACAGCCGATAATAAGGCTTCGGAGAATCTCGACCCGGATGCAGGCAAGTCGAAACAGCAGATAATAGACGAGATAACAGGGCAGCTGAGTCTTTTCGATGAATGACGATGACACACGGCTTATACCCGATTCCCAATAGCGATACACAACAATGAAACATCTACGGCAGTATGTCAGGAAACCGCAGAGGATATTGCTTCTGGCAGTCCTCTCGCTTATGCTTCCGCCATTGTGCGGAAGCGGTCTGTCGTGTCATGCCCAGAGCAACGACAGCGTCGCCGGGTCAAGAGGCAAGGTGATAACGAACACGAGACTTCTGGGAGTGGGAGGCGTGAACGTCCTTGATACCTATCTCTCGCCGGAGAAATATTCGGGTACGGAGCTTCGTTACATCTCACAGACTGTCCGCGGAAGCGAACATCGGAAGTGGCGCCGACTCATCGTGCATCAAGGCATGGCATCGTTTTCCCGCAACCGTGCTGACAATGCCAACGAAATGGCTGGTTCCTACGATTTCTGCTATGGTTTCCTGCGCCGATGGACGCTCTTCGGCGACAGACTGACCGTCAGAGCCGGTGGTATGGCGGATGCCAATATCGGATTCCTCTATAATACCCGCAACGGCAACAACCCGGCACAGGCTCGTCTGAGCTTTGACATCTCTCCAGTGGCGATGGCAGCATACAAGTTCACTGTAGCGGGAAAACCATTCACGCTGAACTATGAGGTGAGTGTGCCGCTCTGCGGACTGATGTTCAGTCCCAACTACGGACAGTCGTATTATGAGATATTCTCAAAAGGCGACTACGACCACAACGCAGTGCCCACGACATTCATCGCCACACCCTCGCTGCGCAATACCCTCTCTCTCGACTTCAACATTGCCAAGACGACTTTGCGCCTCGGATATATGGGCGACTACAGACAGGCAAAGGTGAACAATCTGAAATATCACAGTTACTCACATCTGTTCGTCATCGGAATAACGCGGACGTTCAGACTAACAAGACTGCAGCCATGAGAAAGATAACCCATGCATTGTTGCTGCTCGCCATGCTGCTCTCCGTGGCGGTGTCATTCTCGTCGTGTGTGGATGAGGAGGAGATGAGCGACACGCCACGCGGAAACTTTGAGGCGCTATGGAAGATAGTTAATGAGAGATACTGCTTTTTCGACTATAAACGGCAGGCATACGGTCTCGATTGGGATGAGGTACACGACCGCTATTCCCGTCAGATTGACGACAGGATGAACGACGAGCAGCTCTTCGAAGTGTTGGGAAACATGCTCGGTGAACTGCGTGACGGACATGTCAACATGTATGCCAGTTTCAATTCAGCACGCTATTGGCGATGGCATGAAGACTATCCCAAGAATTTCAGCGACTCGCTGGAGCGCCGCTATCTCGCCACCGATTATCGTATAGCCGGGGCGCTGCGCTATCGCCGTCTCGACGACAACGTGGGATACATCCGCTGCTCATCTTTTGATGCAGCCATTGGCGACGGCAACCTTGACGACGTGCTGATGTATCTCGCTCCATGCAATGCCCTTGTCATTGACATCCGCAACAATGGGGGAGGGCAACTCACTATGGCGGAGCGTCTGGCTGCACGGTTCATCAACAGTGAGACACTTGTGGGATATATGCAGCATAAGACAGGAACGGGACACTCCGACTTCTCATCCATGAGAGAACAGAGACTGAAACCGTCAGGCCGTCTGCGTTGGCAGAAGAAAGTGTTTGTGCTGACAAACCGTTCTGTATACAGTGCCGCAAACGAATTCGTGAAATACATGAAATGTGCTCCACGATGCATCGTTGTCGGCGACAAGACGGGGGGCGGAGCAGGGATGCCTTTCAGCAGCGAACTGCCAAACGGGTGGGGAGTGAGATTCAGTGCATGCCCCATGTACAACCGCGACAGGCAAAGCACGGAATTCGGCATAGAACCAGATTACAATGTGCAGATTTCCGATGCCGACATGGCTCTCGGCATCGACACGATAATAGAATTTGCCCGTATGCTGGCAAGGCAATGAAACAGGCATTGAAACCCCATTTTGATAACATTTAACGAGAATGCGGCACGTAAATGTTGGAAAAAGTGTAACTTTGCAAAATGATTTCGTCAGAATAATGACGATTGACAATAAGAATACAGGCAATTAATAATCAGAATACTGACAATTGACGGTCAGGATGCTGACAATTGAGAAAAGAAAATAAATAAAACCTATATAAGATTATGGCACAAGAAGATGTTTTCAAGAAAATCGTCTCTCACTGCAAGGAATACGGATTCGTGTTCCCAAGCAGCGATATCTACGACGGACTGGCAGCAGTGTATGACTATGGACAGAATGGTGTGGAACTGAAGAACAACATCAAGGAATATTGGTGGAAGAGCATGGTGTTGCTCCACGACAACATCGTGGGCATTGACTCTGCAATCTTCATGCACCCTACGATATGGAAGGCCAGCGGACACGTTGACGCCTTCAACGACCCGCTAATCGACAACCGCGACTCAAAGAAGCGCTATCGTGCTGATGTGCTCATCGAAGACCAGATCGGCAAGTATGAGGAGAAGATAGAAAAGGAAATCGCCAAGGCACGCAAACGCTTCGGCGACAGCTTTGATGAGGCTAAGTTCCGCGAGACCAACCCTCGCGTGCTGGAGCATCAGAAGAAGCGTGACGACCTTCATGCACGCTATACAGAGGCAATGCAGGGACCAAACCTGGAGGCTCTGAAGCAGATTATCATTGACGAGGAAATCGTTGACCCTATCAGCGGAACAAAGAACTGGACCGACGTGCGTCAGTTCAACCTCATGTTCTCTACAGAGATGGGTTCCACTTCTGATGCGGCAAGCAAGATTTATCTGCGTCCTGAAACAGCACAGGGTATCTTCGTTAACTATCTCAATGTGCAGAAGACCGGACGTATGAAGATTCCATTCGGTATCGCACAGATCGGAAAGGCATTCCGCAACGAGATTGTGGCTCGCCAGTTCATCTTCCGTATGAGAGAGTTCGAGCAGATGGAGATGCAGTTCTTCGTGAAGCCGGGCACAGAGAAGGAGTGGTTCTCGAAATGGAAGGAGTTCCGTATGAAATGGCATCAGGCACTGGGCTTCGGAGCCGACAATTATCGTTTCCACGACCACGAGAAGCTCGCTTTCTATGCTAATGCAGCTACCGACATCGAGTTCAAGATGCCGTTTGGATTCAAGGAGGTTGAGGGTATCCACAGCCGTACCGACTACGACCTGAAGCAGCACGAGAAATTCTCCGGCCGTTCAATCAAATACTTCGACCCACAGACAAACGAGAGCTATACTCCGTATGACATCGAGACAAGTATCGGTGTCGACCGTATGTTCCTCTCTATCATGTGTCACTCATACGAGGAGGAGAAGCTGGAGAACGGCGAGATACGTGTTGTGCTTAAGTTGCCGGCAGCACTCGCTCCGGTGAAACTCGCTGTATTGCCGTTGGTGAAGAAAGACGGACTGCCAGAGAAGGCTCGCGAAATCATCAACAACCTGAAGTTCCATTTCAACTGCCAGTACGACGAGAAGGACACCATCGGAAAGCGCTACCGTCGTCAGGATGCCATCGGAACACCATACTGCGTTACCGTGGACTACGACACACTCAAGGACAACTGCGTGACGCTGCGTTTCCGCGACACCATGGAACAGGAGCGCGTAAGCATCGACGATCTCAACAGCATCATCGAAGACAAGGTGAGCATTGCAAGTCTGCTCAAGAAATTGCAGTAATATAACGATTATAGATGAAGAACAAATATTTTTTCGCCTTAGCCATCCTGTGCGGAATGGCACTCGGACTCGTCACGGCATGTAGCGAGACAGACAACGAACTGATTGAATATCCCAACTGGGAGAAACGCAACGTTGCCTATTTCGACAGTATCTACAATGTGGCGATAGAGAACAGAGACGGTATGTGGGATACCATACGCTGCTGGTCGATGAGCGAGAACAACACTACGCTCTCTCGCACGAACTATATCGTGGTGCACAAAGATGAGGTGGGCACCGGAAGCGGTTGTCCGCTATACTCAGACTCCGTGCTCGTGCATAACCAAGGTAAACTGCTGCCTTCTACAAGCCATCCGCAGGGATATTTCTTCGAGAAGAGCTACGAGGGAGACTTCGACAGCTACAATCCGCTGACGGCACGGGCAAAGAAACGGGCGGTAAACATATTGGTTGACGGATATGTCACAGCATTGCAGCGCATGCACATCGGAGACCGTTGGCGTGTGTATATGCCATGGACAATGGGATATGGCACAACGGATTACAATGGAATTCCGGCATACAGTGTGCTGATATGGGACATCAAGCTTCTCGGATATTATCATCCGGGAGCAGTAGTGCCCGACCAGAACGCCAAAGACCATGCTTCCTCTCTGTGGACAATGGAGTAGGGACGTTCCACTCTTCTGAAACAAATCCAAACCAGTCATAAGGGCTTACTTGCAAGCAGTTATACTGCTACTACAATAAGCGGCCGGCTGACCATTTCGGGATAAAGCCCAGGCAAGCCTGATATCTGGCTGATTGTGGCAAAATAATAACAGCCTAAGACAGTTGACATGTTCTCTGTCTTAGGCTGTTTGCGTTTTCTGTATTTTCGGCGTCAGACCGTTTGTATTTCCATTATCAGCGTCGTTAGTCCGTTTGCTCTCCAGTATCAGCGGCATCAGTCCGTTTGTGCTCCAGTATCTGTGTCGTCATACTGTTTGTGTCTTCAGAATCAGCGTGGCAAGCTGAACTTGCCACGCTGTGATACCGGAAAAATCGTTCGTGTCTTAGAAGTGATATTTCGTACCGATGCTGAATCGCAGTTCCACCTTTATCGGACTGCAGCAGACGGATGTTTCGAGATTCTTTGTATACATTGTGGCTGAAGGTTCGAAATACAGTTCCGTATGGGGCGTCACCATGACACCGGTCTGGATGGCGGCGTGGATTCCAGGAGCGAAGTTCGTTGAGCGGTGTTTCTTGGTGCTTGCTGCCACCTGAGCTCCTATCAGTCCAGTCAGCTGTATAGACTGGTCTTCAGTAGATTCTCCGGTTATGGCACTCTTCAGGTTCATCATATAGTCGGCACGTAGAGCAGTTACGGTCTTGCTTCCCAATCTGTGCGACGGCACCACCGTGTTGCCCACCGAAGCCTGTATACCACTCACCTGATTGAACCATCGGCCATATCCCACATCGGTAAGAATCGTCAGGTTTCTGCCTAAGCTTCCGCCTAAAGCCAGGTTTCCGGAGTATATACCCGTTCCTGCACCGAGGAATACGAAGTCCTTCTTCGTCGGAGCCTCGTCGAGGTCCTTGTTGCGGTTGCTGCGCTGCAAGAAATATTCCACACCCACCTGCACCTGTGGTTGCAGACGGTGGGAGCGTGCTCCTTTGTAGCGTGATGTCAGTTCATATCCCAACTGTGTCTCTGCCAGTATGTTCACATTCGGCGACACCCTGAATGCGAGCTGTCCGCCACCATGCACATCGGTGTTCAGACGAGTGTAGTCGGAGTGGTCAGCACCGAGGTTCACACCCAATAGAGATCTCACGGAGAGCGTTCTTGTGTTGTCGCATCCATAAGTCAGTGCAGTGAGGTCTGTCATCCAGTCGAAGCCAGCCGTAGCCACACCATAGTAGTTCTTGTTTATCGGTCTGCCGAACATACCCTGCAGACTGTATCTCCATCCCGTCATCGGTGCTGTCCAATGAGTGTAGCTCATTCTGACGACAGGCATGTAGCGTTTCCATTCATTGTATTGGAACAGTCTCACTGCCGCTCCTCCAGTCAGGGCGAAGCTGCTCCTCCTCATTGTCGCTGCTCCCTCGTTGTCGTGTATCCTCCTTGACAGTCCCTCGTGGTATGTATATACGAATCCGGCAAGCAGAGATGCCGTGGCGTCGATGTTTCCGAAGGTATATGCTTTAGGCGCCCATCTGTGGTTGTATGCGTCGACGCGCGGTTCCAACACGAAGTTGATGTCGCGCGACAGGCGGAAGTTTGCCTGCAGTCCGGCACCGGCATTCCATGTATATCTGTTGCTTGAACGAGCGTCTCTCGAATAGTTGTATCCCACACCCGCTATGGTGTTCATCCAGAATCTGCGGTCCAGATTCAGTCCGCCGAAGGCATTGTGCAGGTTCAGCAGATAGTCGAGCCTTGCTCCTATGGCTCTCACCCTTGTGCCGTTGTGTTGGTCAAACGTTGTGGTGTTGAGGTTTATCTGCAGAGCGTTGCAGTTGTCCATCCATTTTCCGAGCGACACCCCTACGGTCATTCCCATATTCTCTTTCCATTCGTCGATGGCTGCACTTCCCATATACATTGGTCCTGCCATGACGCTGGCGAATAAGCCGTCGGCGAAAGAATGTGGGGAAACGTAGTTGCCGCGGGTGTTGCTGCGCCTCTCGTCGGGCATACGCACTCCGAATCCCATTGTCACGCTTGCCATGGGGTGCAGGTTGCGCCATGTGGCAGTCTGCGCCACATTGTCTTGTGCCACTCCCACACGCGGTTCGAGATAGAAATATGTGATGTCAGAGAATGCGAACTGTCCCCTCATTCCGAGATGCGCACCGAATCCGTGGTCGTTGTTGTTGTATGCTCGTGAATATGTGGCGTCGATTCCGGCGATGCCATACAGTTCGAAAGGCTTCTGGCGGTAAGTGCTTCCCGGCTGTGCTATCGCCGTGATGTTGAGCATGTAGTCAAGGGCAGCAGTGGCGAATTTCACTTTCTTGTCGGCAATTCTGTATGCACCCCCATTGAAGTTGAGGCGCAGTCCGTGTTCTGGTGATATCCAGTCACCGATGCCCAGTTCTGCCGTAGGTCCCAGTGCTACGTCGTGGCGTCCCATGAGGTTGCCGCCAAATCCGAATTCCATGAACATGTGGTCCATGAACTTCTTGTTCTTGTATGATTTCGCCACCTGTGGTCTCTGCAGCATATAGTTCAGCGCACTGCTGTCCAGCTGTGCGTAGGAGCTGAGTGGTGCGCCAACTGCCATCAGTGCGCATATTATGATGATGTTTTTTCTTTTCATGTTTATGTCCTTTTATTTATCCATAGACAAGAGGTCGTTCACGTCGCCGTCCACCTTTGCCGTTTCTTTCAGCGATGGATCCATGTCGAACGACTTTTTCAGTTCTTTGTATGCCTCAGCCGGGTCGTTGGTTCTGTTCTGGCAGATGGCACGCAGATAGTGTGTTGTGGCCTCCTCGTCGGGAAGCTGCTTGCTGAGTTTCAGAGCCTCGTCGTTGCGTTTCATGGCGAGCAGCATCACCACTTCGTTGCGTGTGCTTGTCTTGGCTATCGTTGCATAGTTGTCGTCGAATCTGCCGTTCAGCACGGCGTTCACGGCGAGCATCGTGTGTGTCGCGTCATTGTCGGTGATGAAGCGTGCCACGGAGTCGGACTCCGTGAACAGACCTTCGTTGAGCAGTGCTATCACCTGGTTTATGTTCACCTCCTGTGGCGCCTTTTCCCCGGCGAATGGTCTCAGCAGCGACGGGTCTGCCTTTCTGCTGCTGATGAGTGAGGCTGAGAGATCGTTGGCTGCCGCCATGAATGATGGATACACCTCCAGTGCCTGTCGCATGATTGTCTGCCGCTTCAGCGAGTCGGTCTCAGAGCGGTAAAGTTTGAAGAACTCGAATTTAGAGAGCTGCTTGTAGTCCTGCAGATACAGTTCGTTTATCTCGTCCGCCGTCAGTGTGCGGTATATGTTGTAGTGCAGCGTGTATTCCACCCGGCGCAGATGCGGCAGGTAGTTCTTGGCAATCAGCTTCTTGTAGTATGGCAGTTTTCTCACCGCTTGTCCCTGCATGTCGATGTTCTTCTGCCGGTCAATGATTCTTTCAATGCTGGCGGCCTGGTCGGTCAGACTGTCGCGGCGCATCATGTCAGCCACCTCTTTCCATGGTGCCACATTAGCGTGGCTCTTGAATTCCATGCCGTTTGTCATTCCTCTTGGCAGGGTCTTTTTCAGAAAGCCGAGAGCATAGTCCATACGCTCCTTTGCCAAGGCTATGTTCTGGCGGTATTTTCCTTCTGGCGATGACTGTCCCCTCAGTTCCAGAGAGTTCAGTGTCGCTCCTTTAGATTGGGATATAGTCTCGATTTGCGCACTCAATTTCTCTATCTCCTCAGCGTTCTGAGGGTCTGAACTGTCGAACACCGCTTTGCCGACAGGGAATTTCAGGTTCACCTCTCCCTTGCTGTCGCGGAGCTGCGCCTCCGGTTTTGGTAGAAATGCCGAGTCGGAGAGCTGTTTTGATGCGAAGCTATAGTCGAGGAAGCGCAGCGGGTTCACTGTTCCGCGTGCTATCACCGTGGTGTCGCGGTATAGAATCCTGTTGTAGTTCTCTATCGCCATATACACATCGCATGAGAAGTCATCCTTGATATGCTCCACGTATATAGAGTCGCTGTATCCGATGATGTCGTTGCTTCGTCCCTTCTCCCGTGTGCCCTTGCTCTTCACTGTGATGTATTTCGCCAGCGGGTCGCCTTTATCTTCATTGTTCATGTCGAAGTTGTATAGTCTGTCCTGGGTCTTGTTGTATACTCCGGCATCATATACCATAGGCTTCATCAGAGTCTTCTCGTTGCGTGTGGCGTTGTTCAGAATCGGCTGCACCACGAGTCTTGTGTTGTGGGAGAACATCTCCTTCGGCACTCTCACCCTTGTCTTCACGTAGAAGTAGTTGCCGTGCACCTCTATGTCGGTAGGCTCCGGCATGATCTTGTCCGTTATCCTTTTCTGTGATATCGTCACCTCGCTGAGCGAGATATTCTCCTCGTCGAGAACGATGTGTAGTCTTGTCTTTCCCTTCACGTCCACTTCTTTTGTTTTCATTCCCACCATTGAGAAGCGGAGTCTTGCGTTGGATCTCACGTTTACGGCAAACCTTCCGTCCAGATTCGTTGTGGCGAGTGCCCGGCGTGCTTTGGCATCGGTGACATTCACTCCGATGCAAGGTTTGTTGTCGCTTTTTGCCACCACCAGTCCCGTCACTCTTATCACGTCCTGTGCGGAGGCATTGATAGAGAGAAGCGAGAATAGCAATATTATGATAGAAGTGGTTCGAAGCGTCTTTGATAAAAAGTCCTGATTGTTCATAAAAGTAACTTTATCTTAATAGATATACAAATGAGATGCCTGCCTTCACAGGTATCGGTTTCCATTCTTTCACGTTTGCTGAGTTGGGTTGTGGTTCCTCCTTGTTCCAGCTCATTTCATGACAGTGTGCCATTCCGGCTCCGATAGTAGCTTCCAGGCTCCAGCGTTTCGACAATACGAAGCTGTAGCCATAGGTGAGTCCTCCTCCATAGAGGTCGCCAATGTGCCTTTTGCCGTTGTGAACGAAGTTGTAGTCGCAACCTATTCCGGCAATGCCGAGAAAATGTCCCGCCTGCGGACGGGCACTGAACCAATATCTCACCTCCGGTGTTATCGCAGCGCCACGGGTGTCGATGTTGAATACTTTTATTCTGTTGTAAGCCGCTTCAAAATTGAATGTAATGTGGCGGTTGATGCGGAATTCCGCACCGAGGTTAGGTGTCGCCGCCGCCCAGTAGAGCGCATTTGTCTTGAGTGCCACCCTTTGTGCTTCAGCCAGCAGCGGAGAGCACGTCAGTGCTATTGCGGCAGCCAATATGCGCCATTTTCTTGATTTTTCTGAATTTTTGAGTGTCATGTTAATTACTTGTTAAGCATTAATACACCTCTGTCCGCTCTGTCAGTGTGACGTAAGCGGAAAGTGCTAAGCTTGATTTCTTAAATAATGATTATTGTGTCTGATGTCGTTGCTTATTGTACCTTTTTTTAAATATCTTTGCCCAAGTCACTTATCGTGTAACCGACATTCGCATCTCGGCAAACGATGTGGGCAGGATAGAGTCTTACTTGCTTCTGAAAAATTACTGCTGCAAAATTATGAAAAATAATTTTGTTGTACAAACAAACCTATTAATAATATGTGTAATAGTGCTGATTATTTGACCTCGGTTGCTTTCTTTAGCGCTTTTGGTTGCTAAACCCCAAGTCGATTCTCTCTTCTGAAACATAAAATCCAAGCAAACCCTAACGACCGATTTGGGATAAATGACCTAACGGCCGTTTTGTGGTAAATATAATATGGTGTTGCGGTCTTGTAAACACCTCTTTTCAGCGAAAAACCAGTCTTTTTTAATGAAAGTGAAAAAAATATCAAGAAAAGTTTGGAAGTTTAAAATAAACTCCTTACCTTTGCAACCGCTTAATGAGAGCACGGGCGTTTAGCTCAGCTGGTTTAGAGCATCTGCCTTACAAGCAGAGGGTCGGC
>ERZ1026888.817-NODE-817-length-15550-cov-46.181865_pt1 | contig 15550 bp, 11 predicted proteins | sample MGYA00380174_ERZ1026888 | MGnify/ENA primary metagenome ERZ1026888 (study PRJEB33269, sample SAMEA4719810) | human gut metagenome | biome: human-associated habitat; feature: organic feature; material: feces | place: Cameroon | collected 2013-10 ...
CAGCTGTTACTGTTTTTTTTTGAATTATGCAAGGTATAAACGCGGAGCCGCTTACCGGAAAAATTTGTGATGATGAATAAAGCAGGTTAAAGTGCCAAACTTGGGTTAAATCAAGACCTTTAACGTTAAAATAATGCAAGAAGTTTGGCGGTGTGAGGGGAATAATGTATTTTTGTATCTTAATTATGTTAAACGTTTTAAAGGAGAAGATTATGAAATCAAGAGCGATAGGATTAAAAGAACCACAGTTAGTGGTTTCAATATCAGACCCATCTTTGGTCAATAAACTTAAAAGTGCCATTCAAATGCTCCATGGAGTAAGTTCTATTTCGGTTTTGAAACCTAAGAAAACGGAATTGGAACTTGCTGAAGAGGATGTTGCTAAAGGTAGAGTTACACAATGGAACTCTGTTGATGAAATGTTTGATACTATTCTTGGTAAGTGATGTATAAATTAGGAACAACTAAAAGATTCGACAAAGCGTTGAAACTTTGTCGCAAGCGTGGCTATCCGATAGAGAAATTACAGAAAGCGATTTACTTATTGGTAGAAAATGGTACTTTACCTTCAGAATACAAACCACATATACTTCATGGTAATCATGAAGGTGAATGGGAAGCTCATATTGAATCAGATTGGCTTTTGATATGGGAACAGAATGATACGGAATTGACGCTGTTGATGTTAACTACAGGTACTCATTCTGATTTGTTTGGCAAAACGAAAAGATAAAATGGATCACCGGCAAAAGGTGAAGAGTGGTGAAGAGTGGTGAAGAGTGGCGCATAACTCTTCACCTCTCGGAACCCCAGTGTTTATTGGGGTTTTAGGCGATTTGGTGAAGAGTGAAGAGTAAAAAAGAGAGTGGGGATTTTCTCTCCCGACGTATCGTTTTGTGCCTGGCGATGGCAAGATATTGCCCTGGTAAAGGGCAATATAATGCCGTAGTGAGGCAATAAGCGATGGAAGCCACTTTAAAAAAACGAAGGGCTGGACTTTCTCACGAAAACCCAACCCTTCTTTTTAAAACAGCTGTTTTTGAACTTTATTATAAGTAAAAGATGTTATTGTATTTATCACTCATCTTATGTTTATGGAACGTATATCAGGCGGATTGGCATCGCCTTGTAACGGCCAGTGTTCGAGCCATCATATCCCTGAGCAAAACGGGTATTTGTGATAGTCTTTATCTTATTATAGATATCCAGATAAAGATACCAGAAGCCATATTCTTTACTGTTTTCACTGAAGCCCTGATAGCCCGACAACAAAGACTGGCTCCATAGATTTGCGTGATATTCATCCTTGAAGCTGTTGCTCTCGTAATATCCGCTGATTGGGATATAGATGTAATCCTTCTGCGAAGACTCTGTCTGGATGCGAAGACAATTATATAGTTCACCCGTAGATGTACTCAACGGCTTTACTTCGATTTTATTTGCAATTGCCTCTAGCTCGTTGCCCTTTGGAACTCTAAAATTGCCGATTACATACTTGTTGATATAGTCGTTACTGCTTTTACCATTTGATATCTTGAAATATCCACCTATAGAACCTTTATCATTGGCAATATTGGCAGAACCTGGCGAATAGAAATCGCTGTTGGATGCGCCTAGATTACGGTCTAACATGTAGTATGTCTTATTATACGTAGTAGTTTTACCATCTTCTGATGGTTCATCTACCAGAATCTTCACTACTCCGTAGTAGTACCAACCTTTTTTTGTTTCACCCAACTGTTCGTCTCCCAGATTTTTAATTTCTCCAAATACACCAGCATGATAGATCGGGTATTTGATGGTAAACGGATGATCAGCATCTTCAGTATTCTTGATGACAAAACCTTCTTCGTCTATCCACAAATCGAACTTATTGGTGCTGTTGTTCAATGTAACTTTATAATAGTTGTTGCCATTGTAAGTTTCGTCTGAATAACTGATGTTAGCAGAATTCTTTTCAACATTGTCACCCGGTTTCTTTGGAATCAGATAATAGATCTTATTATCTCCTACGCTGAAGTGCAAGCCCTGGTTTCTGGTCTTTTCCTGATCTTCGACCTTATTCTCGCTAGGTTTAACACCATGCATTTCATCAAGCCAAGCAAAGTAATTATCATGAATAGTACCATCGTAATTCATGACAACCTTTCGATCATTAGCACGTTTAAAGTCGTAACCTTCCTGATGAATCTTGATGGTTCTTTTCAAGTCACCGGAAGTGATGGTAATTGTACCATCACGAGGCTCCTCCGATTTGTTGTTTGCAGTCAATGTAAGGTTGAGAACAAACTTGGTTCCTGATGGTGCTGATTCATCAGGACTTTTTAGCGTTGTGGTTGACTTGCTATTTAATGTACATGCAGTTATCCACGACTTACCGCTGCTGATTTCCGCCTTATAGAGTTTGCCATCTTTTGCATCAGCTTCTTTCAGGTTCGTAACCAAAGTGATAGGAACTATGATAGGATCTTTTCCTTTTGAAGCAGCAACAGTCTGTGTACCACAAACGCCCAGTTCGTAGTCTTTGCAGGCTATCATATCAACAATCTCCGGGTTGTCATCTACCACGGTTACTTGCAGACGATTCTCTGGCTGAGCCTTTAATGCTTCATCTTCAGTAGCGTAGCCCGCATCGTTTACAGATATAACATTCACGATATAATTGTGGTTACGTACCAAATCATATTGTTCTGTTTTGTTCTTATCTTTATAGAGGGCTACTTTATAGAAGCCTTCTTTATAGATGCCTTTTGTGTCCTTATATTTAGCCTTGATAATGATGTCAGCCTTGCCTGCCGAAGTTTCATTTACTGCAACTACAGCAGCAGGACCGCTAGCAATACATTTGCTATCATCCATCAAATCTGTAGATGTTGCCAACTTTCCATTTTTAGATTCTACGTAGCCAGCTGGTGCAATAGAACCTTTACTGGCAGAATGCCATACACGAAGGTCTGTGATTTCGAAACCGCTAACACTTGTTTTTACTGTAATCTTTGCACATTGACGGGTTAACGATAACGAAATCTTGTTGTCACTCATCAGGTCGCTAAGTTTAGCCTTGCCCCAACAGATTGGCTTTGATAAATCAGGAGTGATATCTTCCATCGCGTCAAGCTTTGCAGCCTGTGCCTTTGTCAAGCTTGGAAAATTAGCAACCAAATGTACCGTTTCTGTACCTTTAGGAAGGTTCGTTTTGATTTTCCGATAACCATCTGCATCGGCACTTGCCGCAGCATAAGCGTCTGTACAATTTAGCTTATCAAGATAATTGTTTGAAGTGTCATAGCATACAATCCATAGAGAAGTAATGCTCTCTGTAGTTTCGCCTCCAGCCCGGGTTGAGATTTCCTGAGGCGTGAAGTTGGGTAATTGTATGCTCAGCGTAACTCCCTCGGTAGGGAGTTCGTCCCCACCGAGAGTAATTGCCTCTAAAGAGTCCTTACATGATGCAAGGCTTAAGAGCAATCCTATCCATATCATTAAAGTCTTTATTCTTGTCATCATTATATTTTCTATCTTTACTATTTAGAAACTCCTGTCGGTGTGCCTTCATGCCAGCTACCATCGTAATAACCGAATATCTGGTATTGTTTGTTGGTTGCATTGTAAGTGCATTCGTAGCTGTCACCACCAAAGAGCATGTGATAATTGTTATCACCAATGCTAACCATTATTGCTTTTTCATATTCGCCCTTAGGTGCTTTGAAATTGAGAACCGTACGTTTCCAACCATTTCCTACATCTTCGCTTTTTTGCTTGAACTTATCCGAGCTACAGGTCAAAATGTATGAATTATGATCTTTATCCTTCTTTCCAAATTCTATTTTCCATCCTTTTATCTCACTTTTAGTATATATCACATAGTCAACATTTATAATAGTCGGCTTGTCATCATATACTCGATAATATGGAATGCAGGTAGGATCATAGAGATACCAGCCTTCACGATCTTCGTAGTTGAACAAAGGAATACCTGGGTCCATGGAATGAGTAAAACGGTGCGGAGTACAACCATCTTTCCCATCACCATGATTCTCGCCAGTACCAAATATAACTAGCGTTTGACCTGGTTTAATTTGCTTCGTACCAGTCGCTTTCTTATCTGTATACTTGCTCTCTGCATTAAATGCCATATCTTCATAATACCATCCTGCATTATTTACGTCACCTGTCATTTGGTCACCAGGGAACTTTTCTGTAAATATCCATACATACGCAGCTTCATTAACGGTGGTACTACCATCAGTATTCTCACCAACTTGTGTATACATATACATATGATGTTTACCATTTTGAGGCTTCTTATTTTCGTCATTATTTTCATCTTTACTTACACCTGTATCAGTCCAACCATCATACCAATTGAAATTATAGTTACCACTAAAACCGCCGTCAGGTACAGTATATTCTTGTTTTTGTTCTGCCAAAACGACACCTAGATTAGCAGTCCCAGTTTCATTACCATCCCAATCACATATATTATTGATAGCTCGCATGTAGATACGATAATGACCGAACTCCGGTTTTACTGTAACCGTAACGTCTTGTGAAGCAATCTCGTCGCCAGAAATCTGATTCAGCGGCGAAAGTGTAAAGTTATAAACAGTAGTCGTCACAGGATTTACTGTTTCCTTTACCTTCATCAGATATTTTCCGTCTGCATTAGGAGTATTATCATAATTTATCTCCAGACGAGAAGGTGCATTACCAACTTGTGCTGTTGAACCAGAAGTTTTTGGTGTTAGCGTACCATTGATATTCTGATATGCCTTCAAGCCACCCAGATTGGTTTCTACCACAAAGTGTTTCTCTAGAACCTGCTTTTCATCAGGATCCTTACCCCAATAGATAACTACGTTCTTTGGGCTCACCTTAAAATAAGGGGTAACATCATAGTGTACATTAATATACTTCTTGATGTTGTTTGCCTGTAAGTAAACTCTAGCAGTTCCTTTTCTCTTTCCTGTTGTAGGGTCCTTTTCGAACTGATCTATTTTTATGGCTGGATTGAGACCAAAGAAAATCTTGTTGCCATCTCTTTTTATTTCTTTAATAATGGCTTCATTGTTTTTTGTGTCAACGCAACCAAACTTTACATTAGTTTCGCTGGATTGATAAGAGATAGAATCTATCTCAGTAGAAGAGACTTCTGCCTCGGTCTTGTTTACCCATAAGGTGGTATGGTAGAAATCGGCATTGATTTCTACTGGCTTCCAGTCGTCCACTTTCACATCGCAGTCAAGATCCATATCGCCATAGCTTTTCAGCTTACCTGTAATTTCATAATAGGTTCCACGAGGGAATGTAGGCAGAGCATCTGATGCGTTCTGCTTATGTCCCAGATTAATGGTATATTGATTCTTGTTGCTGTTGTTAACTATACCGTTAATCTTCAATACAGACTGTTCCTCTGCCTTAGAGATATAACGCTCTGGCAGATAGTAAGTACCTTGAAAAAGCCACTGCTTATCGTTCGTAGGTTTCGGTGTACCCTTATCCTTATAAGCATCAGCGATTTTCACAACATCTTCGTTAGCTACATCTTTGTTATCTTCATTGATTTCATATTCACCTTTCTGATAATAACATCCTTTGCTTGCGTCGCCTGTAGGAGTACTCTTATAAAGAGGTGTATCTATGCCTTTAGCATATTCTGGAGTTACATCTGTCTGGGTAAACTTACCATCCCATAATAAATGGGTAGAAGGAGTAAGCTTCTGTGCAACAATATCTGTTATGCGATAGCTCTTGCCATAAAGATTATCGCTCGCAGTTGGGTCCATAATGAGGTTGAGCTTAACCTTTACGCATGTAAACTTCAGGTTAGCTGCTACCTCTGTATATTTCTTACCACCTTTTTCTATTTTTGTATTGATGATAGTACCGTTCACATCCTTTGGCTCATAAATCATCGGGATGTTTGTAGAAACCGGCATTCCCGGTTCTGTTCCAACGCCATAACCCAGTACTATTTTTTTGAGATCATCTTCAGTTTTGATAGGCTGACCACTCATCAACACCTTGTTCATATTGGCAACCACATAGATATGGTAAGTGCCCGGCTCGATATTGAGCTGATAGTTAGCTACATGCTGCTCCAGCATCATCGAAGCCAGTGGGGCAGGGAGCGTCTCTACCAGGAGCTTGCCTTCATTTCCTGTAGGGAAAGCATAGAGGGTCAGGTCGTTGATCTGGCATTCATCTACCGTAGCATTATAGGTAGGAAGGCCGGAAGCATCGTCGGTACGGGTGCCGTTCGCACTGAGCACGGTTGGTACCAGCACGTGCAGGTTGCTTGACGAGTTGGGGGTAAATCCGTTACCCTCCAACTCGTCGGTACAACTAACTGCAAATAAACTAGTCAACAACCAAACTATGAAACCTATATAGATATGAAATCTTCTCATGATAACTTTACCTTTTACTTTTTCCATCTCGATGCTTCCATCTCGATGAATGATTTACGATTATAAGTCGACACGCTGTATGCGCTTGCTCCAGTCGAGGATGGAGATGCCGAGTTGCATATACTGCCACTGGTCGCCTTTGAGGAAGAAGTCGAGCTTGTAGTCGTATTCTCTATCCAGGAACTCCTGTGCCGAATAGTTCATGTTCTCGAAGGCTCCTCTGCCTTGGGCGAGACAATCGGCTAGGTTGATGCGGACCACTTCCTCGCCCGTCTTCTTGTTCCAGATGCTCAGTATCGCATTCTTGTCGTTCTCGGTTACGGGATGAAGTACGACTCTACTGAACATCAGGGCTGCGATGGCTGTTCGTTCTGTTACTTTGCCATCTTGATCCTTGAATTCGGTGGTCCATGTCTTGTATGGAGTGTATCTTAACTCCTCGTCGGGGAGGAGGGAATTGTCGTAGTTGATGTAGCCGTTGGCATCGGTTATCTGATAACTGAAGTCGTCGGCATTGATGTTGGTAGGCTCGTTGAGCTGGTGCAGTCGGACGGTGAGCTGCTTGGTATCTCTGACGAGGCTGATGGTATGTTTTGTTACCTGTAAGTCTTTTACTTCTACGAGTTGGTCGCTGAGTCCCTGCCAGAGTGTATCGAGTGGGTGAGATTGGTTCTCTACGACAGCAGGATGATCCTCCAGGACATTGCCGTCAGGGCTTTGGGCATCTCTGCGATTAGGAGAGGTGCGGTCGAGCCTAACACTTAAATCCTTGATGTCGCTGCCTTCCTCGGGAAGGGCGATTTGGAATTTTGCTCCATTATGTGTACGGGTTTCTTCGTATTTCTTCTGGAAGGCGAAGGTGGCGAAGCGGTATTTGCCCGGTTCCAGATTCAGACGCATGGTATAGTTATGGTCTTTCAGTGGCTGCGATGTTGCACTGTTGTAGGCATCTTGGCGGGTGATGTATTTACCCTGCTGATCATATACGAACACGCTTACTCCGCCTACATGGTCATTGAACATGTCGGCACGTTGCACGTTGTAGTCGTACTTGAACTGCAAGTCAACTCCCATATCGCAAGATGGCAGGTCATCGTGCATCAAGTCGTTGCAGCTGCTGAGCATACTGCCGAGAGCGACGATGGTTCCGAAAGCAGCGGTACGGCTGATAGCAGCCAAGCTGTCGAATCCCCATTCCATGCGTATATTCTTGATCCAACTATGTAACTTATTGTTTGCCATGATGCTTTTTGGTTATTATCAATATAATGTTTCAGAATATCAGGTTGTGTTTCTAGCTTCCACTATGGTGAAGCTGAAAACACAACTCGTATGTTTTAACGAAGGCGGGAGCCTAAGCTCCGCCTTTCGTTGTTATTACTCGATTACAAATCGACGTTCTGTGAACGCTTAGCCCAGTCGAGGATCTTCACGCTAACCTTGATGTACATGTCATCCTCATCATCTGGAGTGTTAGGCTTAACATCTGGAACGTCAGGATAACCAGGACCGCTAACGTTTTGTACATCCAACTCATACCAGTTGTTACGGAGCATACCATAACGACCCAAGTATTTGAGGTTGTTGTCATTGTAGAGTTCACCTGAATTCCAAGGAGTCAGGTCATCACCGAAGTGCTTGATACGAGCGATATAGTAAGACTCTCCATTTGCGTAAGTGCTGATACCAGCGTCTTTGGTGAGACCCACCTTATCGTTGACAGCTTTTTCTTCATCAGGTGTAACAACATGTCCTGTTACTGTAATGTTTGCTGCTTTAATTTCGTGATTTCCTGCAGCTGTTATATCATTACCTTCTGCGGCCAGGTTGATGGTTGTATTATCTGTTGTTGCGTCTGAAATAACCTTAGTAACAGCAGCCTTGATGTGATCCTCAAGATCCTTCTTCTTCCAAAGAGCGACGCTTGTACCGACCTTGAAGAAGGTCTTACCATCTTCTTCAGTAAAGCCATTTGGAGTATAGCTAGCCTTGAAAATGACGCGAGTGGTCTGTCCCTGCTTCATATTCTCGAGGTTGAAAGTATTCTCGAGGCAGTACAATGGTTTAGTTGGGTCTTTTGTTACTTCTGTATTTGCTTTAACATAGTTGAACTCTTTCTTTCTAGCAGTAGTGCCATCTGCGTCTTCCGTGCATAAATCATTATTCTTATAATTAGGATCTATACCCCAATATACACGTTTAGCTTTTGTTAACTCATTGTTATCTACGAAACGCTTATTAGATGCTCCTGGTGTTGTTGGAGCATCGTTATTCCAAATAGCAGCGTAGTCTTCGGTCAAACCATCAACATTGTGAATAGGGAAGGTCTTCAGGTTGGTAACATCCAAAGCCCAGTTCTTGATTGTAACCTTATCGCCTGCATATGAACTACTAGTAGCTACAGGTTTTTCTTCCTTAGTGGCAGCAGTCAATGTAACTTTAGCAAGACCACGCTCTACGTAGATGTCAGCAGCAGCTTCGCCAGAAGATGCTTGAGCCTCTGTAGGGAAAATCTTGTTCTTGTCGATAGCAACTAAAGTTGTTACGCTCTTATCGGTAGCATTGTACAGAGGAGCATTAGCCATATAGAATCCCTTTTTGGTATCTGTAAAATTGGTAGCATTAGCATTATTTGCTACATTCCAAGCAGAGAACGTATCACCCACTGATGGCAAAGTAACCTTTGCATCTGTACCAGAACCATTGTTCAAAAGTACCAATGCGAAGTAATTGCCAGACTTATCGACATTAGAAAGCTTTGCTGTAATCTTGGCTTGGGTAGTTACACCAGTTTCACTTGGGTTCTTCCATGGTTCCATTGAACCCAAATCAACAGTCTCAGCAAGAGTATAATCACCTTCACTGGTAGCTTCACCCTTTTTGAAAACCAGCAAAGTAGCATTAAATACATCGTACTCGTTAGCATCACCTGGCTTAAATTCTGGATCATCAACACGTGTAACTCTTGTTGTTGGCAAGTTGATAGAGAAAGATGCATAGCTTGCACCAGATTCATTCTCACCTAAACCATTACCCCCCCCTACTACTAAATCGTTGTTGCTTGAGCAACTTGCTGTCATAGCAGCTATCACTGCTAATCCAAAGAAATGTTTAATTCTCATGATTGATGTGATTTTATTGTTAATTGTTTATTTTATATCTTATTATCTACTATTATTGCTCCGCCTTCATTTCCCCGTAGATCTTTCTGATACGCTCAGCCTCCTTCGAGTTTCCTGCCTTGGCAAGATGTTTCTCGGCAGTTACGAGGTCGCCCTTCTGCAAATCTGTGCAGGCGGCATTGAGATTGGCTGTCTCATCATCAGGGAAGAGACGGACGGCAATATCAAATACCTCGTTGAACTCTGGAGAACCAGGCTCATAGGTCTGTGCCACCAGATACATCTCCTGTAATGACAACTGCTGAGGCTTGGTCTTCAAAATTACCTTTGCCTCCTCAATGTCGAAAGGACGAACGGTATAGGTTACCGTATAGTCGCTGTGGCGCAAACGAGGATAAATCTCACTCATGATGTAGCGATAGCTAGCCGGATAAAGCTTCTTGATTTTCTGGTCCTTTGCATCGGGTGCCAAGGATGAGTTGGCAACGGCAAGGATGGCAGACTTATCGGCTAAGTGGCTTGCTTCCACCTTCTTCTTGAATCCTTCCCAGTCTTCCGGGGTGGCGTGATAGGTGAAGAGCTTTTTATCGATAGTGTAGAGATTGCATACATAATTGCGCAGGGCAGCCGCACGATTGTTGGCGAGTCGCACATTGTTGTCGTAAGGACCATCCGGCGACGCATAGCCATGAATATCGATATTGGTGATGCTCACATCCTTGTCGTTCTTCACGAGGTCGATGGTGGATGTAATCTTTCTCAGCTCTGTGGCATTCTCACGGAAGTCGGCGAGGATATCGCTCTTGTTGAGCTTGAAGCTCAGGTAAGCTTCACCCTTTTCGGCTCTCACCTTGATGGCTTCAGCCTTTGGCTTCACGTAATGGTCGCGACCAATCTTGGGTATTGGGTTGATGACTGCCATCTGGGTGGTATCCTGATCCATCAGGTTGCCGCATCCGCAGAGGTCTTCCGTCATGGAGAGGTTGAAAGCCTTCATCCACTTCCTGTAGGGAAGGGTCTGGGAGAAGAGCACCTGCTGCTCGGTATCATTTCTGCGTCTCACTACCACTGCCTGGCTGTTCTTCAGTTTGCTGCTTTTGCGCAGGTATCTGATGTTCTGGTTTTTGCCATTGATGATAATGGGATTCAGGGCGATGGTATCTTCTCCGGCAATAAGCGGAGTGAAAACCAGCTGTTGCTCTGATTTGAGCTGCAGACTATCGAGATGGAGGCGGAAAGCAACCTTGAGACTGTCGCTCTTCTTCTGTGTCAAGACGCTGTCTATCAGAATCTTGCCTCCGGCCAACCGTAGCTGCGAATCATCTATCTTCTGGGCTTGGACAGTCAGTGCGCTCTGTGCAAACAGAATGCAAAGGGGCGAAATGACCGCATAAAGCTTCATTTTCTTCATATTCTTCATCTTGTAAAAGAGGGTTTGATTTTGTTTTTCGCTATCTCGGTGATATTGTTCCTAGAATGCGTATATCAGGGAAAGGGCGGCTTTAGTTGGACCTACATAGTTGCGGTGATCCTTGTCAAGACATTTGTCACATCTTCCATAGAGCTTGTATGGGCTGTAGATGTATCCTAATCCGATGGATCCTTCGAGATTGAGGTGCTCAGACAGCAGCCATTGGTATCCGTAGGTGAGGCCACCACCCACATACCAGCCTTCGTAATGTCTTCCTTTCTCTGTCTTTGGCAAGATGCCGAAAGGCAGGTCCACATTTTTTACGTTGTATTCACCTCCAAGGGCATGGATGCCGAAGAAGTGGCCTCCAAATTTCTGGCAGGTGTACCAGCGGTACTCTGGCATTACGTTCCAGTAGCGCAATTTCTTGTCGCCTGAGAACTTCCAGGGATTCAGGGCTCCGAAAAGCTGAAAAGTGCTCTTCCTGCCCGTGCCTATTTCTAGACCAGCATTGAGCGAGGTGGTTGCCAAACCAAGCAGGTTGGTCTTCAGCGCTACCTCCTGCGCTCGGGTTACTACTGTTGGGAGAATCAGCAGCAATAACATCGGTGTTCGTATGAACAATCTCTGCTTCTTCATCATATTTTTACTCTGTTGATTTACTTTCTTAAGGATAATGCTAGTTGTCCTATTCTTATTATCGTCATTTACTTATTCTGAGAGGCCTACCCTTGTAACAAGATGAATGTCACCGGGTTTCCTTTTCGGTTGCAAATATATGACGATTTTTTCAAAGGTGCTTCAAAAAAGTGATGAAAATCCCAGAAATAGAAATGCAAACGTTTGCATCGCTGTGCAATTTGTGTGGGAACACAAAAAATGTAAATATGATGTAAGTGGTTGATGTATAATAAAATAAAAGCGAAAGTGTAAGTTGCACACCTTCGCTTTGGAAACGTTGTATTTTGATGAATTTCTTTTTTGTGATTGGAGGAATGGAAGATGGGGAAAATCCGGCTTTTGGGGGGCTATCTCAGAACTTCCATCGCCTTCTTCAGACCTCTATCCGCCGCTGTAGGATCGTTCTGATAGAGCTTCTCCTTTTCCTCTCCGGTCATCTCGTCGAGCAGATAATCGGGGGTGATTCCCACACTTTCCAGCAGGTTGCCCTGTGCATCCTTGGTAAGCGAGAACGGCATGTAGAAGTAGAGGTAGCTGGTTACATTTCCTATCCATCCTCCATTGCTGGCTTCGTTGTCGGAAGTGAGCATCGCCTGTGCTCCGTAACTGTTTCTGCCTATCGTCTTCACGTGGTCGCCCTGACTCTTCAGGATGAGGGTTGTCACCTCCGACATGCTGGCACTGTAGTTGTCGAGCAGGATGGCGGTAGGGATGTTTCTGCCCAGGCTCTTCGGCGTTACCGTAATCTTCTGCGGAATCCAAGGCGTATAACTGTATGGATTATTATCCTCTTTTTTGCGTACGTAGGCATAGACGGCTGTCTGGGTGATGAGATAGTCGGTAAGCAGACGGGTGTCTATCACGCTTCCACCTCCGTTGCCACGGAAGTCGAGAATCAGTTTCTTGATCTCGCCCTTAGCCAGAGGCTCCAGGCACAGGCGGCGGTAACCTTCTACACAGAGATGATTGTAGGTAAACTTCAGGTCGCTCCAGTAAGCGTAGAGTTCACGCTCGTGCCAGAGGTAATCGGCAAGAGCCTGACAATACCAGCTGGCAAAACCGGAGGCTGAAAGCATCTGCTGGTAACGGGCATCGCCCTGCAGCTTCTGTCGGATCTGCTCGCCCATGCCGCTTGCATCAGCAGTAATAGGTAACAGCTTGAGGAGATTCGGCGACTTCTCGTAAGCCTCGCTGGCGAGAGCATAGAGACCGGAATAATCTCCCTGGTTGCTGTAAGCTGTCATCTTCTCGCAGGCTTGGGCTGCCTCATCCGAAGCCAGATAGCTATCCATGTCGGCAAGCAACTGCGCTGCCTGCTGCTCAGCCTTCTCTCGCTTTCCTGCATCTGTAATCAGTTCCTTCGCCTTGTCTGTTATCTTGGAAGCATCCAGATGATAGGTGCTGGCGGCATTGTCAGGGAGATAGGACTTCTGATACTCGTGGAAACAGTTTTCGTAGAGGGCAAACTTGTTGAAGCCGAGATAATAGGTGCCCGGCTGCTCCTTCAGGTAACCGCCCATGATGCAGAAACCATCCGAGGTAATCTCGCCGAAGGCTGTACCATCCAGGTTGAGCTGGTCGCGGGTATGGTTCCAGTGAGCATTCAGTGGGAAATACTCGGTCTTGTTGCGGAGCGTGCTGTTGAATCTCACCGTTTCCGTAGAAGAGTGGGAGACGGGCAGGGTAATCTTGACATAGAAATGCTGGTCGATGATCTTGTCGATGATTTCCTGGAAATACTGCTTTGCCTTGGCGTTGTCTTCCTGAATCTCCTGCTGGGTAAAAGCTGGGGTATGCTGGAAAGTCTTCAGGGCATCAAATTTGGGTTTGTATTCCTTGTACACCTGGTCCCAGGTCTGCGAAGATACGGCAGACTGCTCATTGAGGGTGCAGTAGCGCTGGTTCATCACGCTCCAGAAAACCTGGAACAGGTCGCCATACGACTTGACATCGGTATCGGAATAATCGGAAATCGATTTCTCGTTGGCATCATTGTCTGCCACACAACTGGTAAGCGACATTCCTGTGGTGGTGGTCGCCAGGAGGAAGGCGAAGAGGCATCGCATTCCACCTTTTATATATATAGGGGTTCTCATATTTTAAAATGATTTTTTAGAACTTATAGGCAGCCGAGGCTGTGATGAGGCTGGAGTTGCGCCGGGCAGTCTTGCTGGTGCTGGCTTTCTCCTGGTAGATATGCGAGAAGCCGTATTGGAACTGATAGCCCACGCTGGCATCGATCTTGCCGAAGGAATAACCTATCTTGATACCTGCTTCGCCGCCAAAGAGACTGCGGCGAAGATGGTTCTCATTCTTCCTGAAATCGTAGGTGGTGTTATAGCGGATGTAGGAACCATCGCCCTTGTATCCCTCCATGATGTTCATCGGATACATACCCTTGGTATGCATGGAGGTGAAGTATTCGTAATAGATGCCTACCTGCGGCTTGATCCACAATCCCTTCTCGTGGTAAGGATTATGGAGGAGATAGTAGCCCACATGGAGCGGAATGCTGATGAAGTTGTTGTTGTATCGGGTGTTCCAGGAATCGCCGCCGAGGTTCTGGTACAGGTAGTCGCGCTGAACGAAGCGGATACCCGCTCCTACCGCCAGCTGATCTACGATATTGTATTCGGCACCGATGGCAGCCGTGAAACCCGGTCGCACCTTATAATAAGTTTCCGACAAGCCCGATACATCCGTATCGAGCACACTGCAACTGACACCAGCTTCTGTCTCCACCTTCCAGCGGTAGGAGCTCTGCTGTGCCTGAATGCCCTGGCAGCAGAAGCCCAGGGCTATGGCTAAATATACCTTTCTCATAGAATGGGGTAGTTTGGGGTGAAAAAAGTCTTAATAGAGAAGAAGCAATCCGGCAAACGCAGAATAGAGAATCATGCGGATAGGATTGATCTTTATTACCTTCACACCGATGAAGGTGGCGAAGAAGAGGGCGATGGAGATGTAGAAATGCCAGGGATCTTCGGGAGTAGAAAAGTTCTCTCCGTTCATCAGAAGCAAGGCTGCGGCACCCACCAGGCCGACAATGGCAGGGCGGAGACCGATGAAAATGCTCTGTACTGCAGAGGTGTTCATATACTTGTACAGCATTCTGCTGATAAGAATCATCAAAACAAAGGAAGGGAGAACCAGGGCGAAGGTTGCCATGGCACTTCCGAGAATAGCCATCATACCGCTCATTCCGGCGTTATGAACAGCTGTATAACCGCAATAGGTAGCGGCATTGATACCGATAGGTCCCGGTGTCATCTGCGAAATGGCGACGACATCGGTAAACTCTTGCATCGTCATCCAATGATACTGGGTAACCACCTGACCCTGGATGAGGGAAATCATAGAGTAGCCACCTCCGAATCCGAAGATGCCTATCTGAAGAAATACGATGAAAAGCTGAAGAAATATCATATATTACTCTGTTGGTTGAATAAACTGACCATAGATATAGCCACCCACGGCGGCTGCAATAATCACCCAGATAGGGTTGACACCCATCAGCCAGATCAGAAGGGCAGACAGGATAGGAATCCAGCAGTTGACAATCGTGATATGGGCACTCTTGGCAAGTGAGAACGTAGGTACGGCTATCAGTGCCACGACGGCAGGACGGATGCCCGCAAACATGGCAGCAATCACCTTGTTGTCTTCAAACTGATGGAAAAACATGGCTATCGCCAAGATAATAAGGAACGATGGCAACGAAGCGCCGAGGGTGCAGACGATGGCTCCCGGTGTCTTTGCCAACTTATATCCGAGCAGGGAACTCATGTTGATGGCCAAGGCGCCCGGACAAATCTGGGTGGTAGCGATGGCATCCAAGAATTCCTCCTTCGTCATCCAATGATGCTTATCGACGACTTCGGATTCTATAATAGGAATCATGGCATAGCCACCCCCAAAGGTGACTA
>ERZ1026888.819-NODE-819-length-15545-cov-19.232214_pt1 | contig 15545 bp, 11 predicted proteins | sample MGYA00380174_ERZ1026888 | MGnify/ENA primary metagenome ERZ1026888 (study PRJEB33269, sample SAMEA4719810) | human gut metagenome | biome: human-associated habitat; feature: organic feature; material: feces | place: Cameroon | collected 2013-10 ...
GGTGGTAAGGCTGTTTCTGTTCTTTCCACAGGAAAGGTTGTGTATAAATCAGGAAAAAAGACTGATGTGATTAAAGCTTCTGGCATAAGTGCCGCCATATTCAAGGTGGAAAGATAGAGCTCTATCCTCGAAAGAAGCTGAAGAAGGGAGTATCACCGCTGTTCTGCTGTTGGTGGTAATTTTATAAAAACAGAAATGCGTCCGTATTGTGCGGGCGCATTTTTGTTTTACGGTCACGTTTGCCATCATCATAAAGCTACATGCTGGGAATACTATCATCTGGTAACGCAACGCTTTAATACCTATAGCTATCACGTCCGGGTCATTACGGAACAAAGCTACAGCCTCCTCGCTGAAGATGATTAGAACCATAGACCAGAACAAAAGAAATACTGTACCAATCTTTGTACTAAACCAGAATCCTTCCTTTACCCTATCATAGAGTTTGGCACCGTAGCAGAAGCCGCACATAGGTTGAAATCCCTGACCTAAGCCAATAATGACGCTAAAAATAAACATGCCTATACGCGTAACGACACTCATCGCAGCAATGGCAGCATCGCCATAGTTACCGGCAACGCTGTTCAGAGCGATGCTGCTAATACTTGCAAGTCCCTGGCGAGAGATGGAGGGTGTTCCTCCGGCGATTATTTCCTTCACAAATCTTACCTCTAAGGAAATGCACTCGGCTATCCAGTTGAATTTATCTACTCGTACATGGATATAAAGAAGAGGTATGGCGAGAGTGGCATTACCCGAATGGACACCACCCAATGGTGGCTACTAGAAGGTGGAGTGGACGGCAAGGCATGGATCTCCGACGACGCCATGTCACCAAATTCTCCGAATAAGCCACGGCAAACTTTGTTAATTCACAAACAGAGTGGCGATATTATTTCATTTTAGTTGACTTAGTAGTCTGGGATGTTATAAATGTATGTCTTCGGGATGTCTTCGGGATGCGTTTGGGATAATGTGGGTTTGCTTGCAATACATAAAAAAGGATGGCAAGGTGTTTTTTTCTACCTTGTCATCCCTTCTGAGGTATTATAGAAATGTTTCTACTTATTCTTCTCGTAGTAGTCAATAGCAGCCTTCACGTTTTTCTGTATTGCTTTAGTGCTGAATGTAGCCCCGGTGCATCCGTCGATTTCGGTGCGTTCGGCAAGCTTCTTTGCCTTCGAGATCTTTAGGTTATGGTAGAGTGGCAGCAGAAACTGTTTCACACGTGAGAAGTAGGGCACAGTCTCCTCGTTTTTCAGAGCCACTACTTTCATAACCTTTCCGTTTTTGAAGTACACCTCAACTGGTGTGCCCTTGCGATAGCCTCGTGCTTTGCATATAGTATTTGTGCGAACTGTACATGTTCCGTCGGCGTGTCGCTTCATCACGTTGTCTGCTTGTATGGTGATGGCTGCGAGGAGCAGCAATAATGTAGCTGCTCCTCTTTTAATACACTTATGTGTTGAAAAAATACTCTTTGTCATTCTTCTTTTATTATTTCATAGTTACCTGTATGCGATTTCCTGTCGATGTGAGTTGTCGGCAGAAGTCGCGGATGTCGTCGGTAGTGAGGCTGTCGACCTTCTGCAGATAGTCTTTGTCGAAGTCGATGCCCTCGCGCAACTGGTGATAACGCACGTATTCCCACCATCCATTGGTGAGCACGGCACGGTTATAGTTCTTGCGCTCATATTCCTTCACTTTCTGTAGCTGCTCCTCGGTGGGACCATCTGTGGCCATAATCTGCAGTTGCTTGTCGATTATAGGCAGCAGTTCGTCGTATTTGTTCGGGTCGCAACGGAAGCTTACGGTCATTGAGCATCCGTCGGCAGGATATTTCCAGAACTGTCCGTCCACGCTTACGCCGTAGGTGCCGCCCTTCTCCTCGCGCACAGTAAGGGTGTAAACCTCTCGCATTATTTGTGAGAGCACGTCGAGCTTGAGGTCTGTATCGGCTGTGTAGGCTATTGGAGCCGAGTATACGATGTTGGTCTGTGCCGATGGAGTAGCCTTCTGCTTGCTGAACACCTTTGTCACTTGACCCGGCTGAATGTCAAGAATGTATGGTCCTGGCTTGCAGTCGTTGTTGGTGTTAGGCTTGCCTGGCAGACTTGCCACGTATTGGCAGAGCAGTTCCTCGAAGTCGTCCTCGCGTATGTCGCCAGTAATGATGAGGTTCATGCCTGCAAGATTGCTGAAGCGCTCCTTGTAGATTTTGTAGATGCGGTCGAAGTCCACCTCGTTCATACGGTCGGCTGTGAGCGGCTGTGTGCGTTTGCGGTTTCCGTATACAGCAACGCGCAGCGAGTCGTTGTAGGTAACGTTGGGGCTCGCGTTGCGATTGCGCAACATCGACTGCTGTTTGGCTATCATATTATGAAATATGTCCTTGTCCTTGCGTGGATTGGTGAGATACAGATACATAATCTGCAGCCATGTCTTCAAGTCGGATGCTACGCACACTCCCTTCACGCCCTCTTCCTCGTCGTTGATGTATGGCACCACGCGCAAGGCCTTGCCTCGGCGTTTCTTTTCGAGAGTGAGGAAGTCGAAGTCGGCAGCGCCGCTCTCTTTCACCACGTTGCCAAGGAATTGCATGGTAGGAGCGTCGGTGTCAGGATACAGCGAGCGTCCACCCAGACGAAACATGTTTATCGTAAGGCGGTTGGGCTCGATGTCCGACTGTCGGGCACTCACCTTTATGCCATTCGAGAGAACATATTCGGTGTAGCCGTTGGCGGCAGCATGCTTTGAAAGAATCTTACCCTTCTTGGGCAGTTTCTTCATGAATACGGGGTCCACCTGCTTTGATGAATTTTCATTGGTGTATTCCTGCTGCTGTGCGTTCTCAATCCATTTCTTGAACTGGTCGGCTGAAGGCATGGTGTAAGGCTTGCCGTCGTACTGTGTCGGACCGAATACTATGCACACCTGGTTCTGGTCGTCAACAATCTCCTTAATGGCGTTGTTGATGTCGTCGAGAGTCACGGTGGCAGAGAATTCCGCCTCAAGCGCAGCCTCGTATTCGATGTTCATGCAAGGCTCGTCGCCGCAGAAGTTAGACACGATATTCTTGGCATATTCGGCATTGCGTGTCTTGTTCTTGTTGTCCAGACGATGTTCGATGTTGACGGTGTGCTGTACCTTGGCGTGTTCAAGTTCTGCTTCGGTGAATCCATAGCGTCTGGCCTTCTCCATCACCTCTATGGCCGCGTCGATACCTGCCTGCGGATTGTTGGGCATTAGTCCGAGGTTGAGAGCGAAGGCGTCTTTCTCGGTGGTGACGTAGAAGCTTCCCGCACGGCAACTTGCCGACATCACTCTTGGTTGTGCCTCGTGAGAGAGTTGGGCCAGTCGCTGACGCAGAATGAACATGGCAAGCTTCGACTTGTAGCTGCCGAGGAAAGCCTCGCGTGTTGCTCTTGCTCCACGTGGCTCAGCGTTGTGCTTCATGTAGAGCGAGAAGTTGAGTGTGGGCTGCTCATTGTCGGCCTGGGTGTAGACAATCATCTCTTTGTTGTCGGGCACGGTGTAGTAGGTGCGTTGTGGGGCATCAGCTGGCACGGTGTCGGCATTGAACAGATTCTTGATTTTGGTTTCAATCTCGTCGACATTGATGTCGCCCACTACGATAATGCCTTGCAGGTCGGGTCGATACCATTTGTGGTAGTAGTCGCGCAGAGTGTCGTAGTGGAATGTGTCCACTACCTCTATATTTCCTATGGGCAGGCAGTCGGCATACTTCGACCCGGCATATATCACAGGCATGGCATTCTCCATCATGCGTTGCGAAGCCATGCGCGAGCGTCGTGTGCGCCATTCCTCGCGTATCACGCCACGCTCCTGGTCTATCTCGTTGTCCTTGAGTAGCAGCGAGCCTGCCCAGTCGTGCAGTATGATGAGGCAGGTGTCTGTTACGCCAGCCTTGCTCACCGGAGCGTTGGATATATTGTACACTGTCTGGTCGATGGAAGTGTAGGCATTGAGGTCGGCACCAAACTTAATGCCGTTGCGCTCGCACCAGTTGCGCACGGATCGCTCGCCGCCGTTGCCGTCGGGGAAGTTGCGTGTGCCGTTGAATGCCATATGCTCCAGAAAGTGGGCCAGTCCTCGCTGCTGAGGCTGTTCGAGTATTGAGCCTACACGCTGTGCGATGTAGAAGTCGGCCTGTCCAGGAGTTTGGGCGTTGTGGCGTATGTAATAGGTAAGCCCGTTGGGGAGCTTACCTTTGCGTATGCAACTGTCGAGAGGCAACGTTTGTGCCGACACAGCTATGCAGCTGCCGAGGCACATCAGAAGAGAGAAGAGTCGTCTTTGTTTCATATTCAGAGATTAAGTGTTAGAGTTGGGAACTGATATTTATTTCTCAACTATATTTTATTACTCGGCTATCTCAATGCCTCCGATAGTGTATTGCTTGTTGTTCTTGACAATTACAATCTTGCCGTTTCTCACGAACACGCCGTTGGCTGCTTTGCTTGATGTGGCATTCACATCGTTGATGCCGGTTGTGGTTGGGTCGAGGGGCAGAGCCTTAAGTTTGGCTCCAATCACGTTGCCTTCGCCAATGGCAATGGTTGTGTTGCCGCGCAGGTTGCCGATAAACTCAGTTGTGCCAGTCGAAGAAACCTCACCATTGTTGGTGCATGATTCTACAGACACCAGTCCCTCGGCGCGTGCAGAATTGGCGATGATGCCGGCTACATAAAGGTCTTGTCCGCTAACAGAGCCGTCGTTTACGCAGTTCTTTATTGCTGTAGCAACAGCGTCGCCCTTCATCACGTTGCCAACGATGCCGCCCACATTCTTCACACCGCTCACCGTGCCGCTGTTGGTGCATCCGTCGATGTCTACAGCATTGGTTGCGCAACTCACGATGCCAGCTGTGTACTGTTTTGTCTTGGCCGTACCCATAGTGTCGTCGACATTGCCGCTGTTGGTGCAGTTCTTTATTGCTCCCGAGTAAGAGCCGGCAATACCAGCCGAGCCAGTACCGTTGGTTGTTGAGAGGTTGCCGCTGTTGGAGCAGTTTTCAATAAGATATTCGTATGTGGTGATGCTTTTGCCCGACTGCGATCCGCCGCAGATGCCCGCTGCGTAGGTCATGGCCTTTATGTTGCCATGGTTGTGGCAGTCTTTCACCGTGCCATATCCGTTGACCATGTATCCGCAGATGCCGCCGGCAGCGAAGTTCGTGGCTGTGATGTCGGCATAGTTGGTGCAATTCTCGATGATGCCCATATTGAGCGAAGCGATAGAACTCACATAGTTGTATCCTGTGATGTGGTTGTTTTCGCTGAAGACAATGTTCTTCACCACACCATTCTTGTCGATGCATCCGAACAAAGCGTTGTATTTGCCGTCGGCATTATTGGTGTTGTTGGTGTGGTAGATGCCGCTGATGGTGTGACCGTCGCCGTCGAATGTTCCGTCGAAGCCGTAGGCGATGTTGGCAATCTGAGCGTTGCCGTCCTTGCCAATGGCTGGCAGTTGGACAGGACTGTCGGCCGAACCTCCGAAGTCGATGTCGCTTGTCATCTTGAAATACTCGCCTGTTCCCTTGTGCTCGGCGTTGCAGTTTTCTGCCATAGCCTTGAGGTCGGCTGCTGTGCTGATGCGGTAAGGGTCGGTCTCTGTGCCATTGCCGTTGAGGCCCCAGGCATTTGCTACTGTTGAGCCATCGCTCTGAGCCATGGCTGTCATCGTTGCTAAGCAAGCGAAGATGATTGTAAAGATTTTCTTCATATTCTTATTATTTTAAAGTTGTTGCTAAAAAGTTGCTGTTGTCGTCAAGGAGAGCGTGTTGCGTGTCAGTCCACTCATGTCGCCATCGGTGGCTTGTCGGAAGTCGTACTTGAGCGATATTGCAGGACGTATTGCTGTGCCTCTTACTGGCATTTCGTATGTGATGGCTGTGTGGGCAACCACTTGTCTGCTGCTTCCCATTGTGGCTGAGCATCCGGCTTCTGCCGTCCAAAGCGAACCTCCCTGTGTGGGCAGACTTCGTCGGGCGCTTACAAACGGAGCTATGATGTGTCGTGACGTGGTGTAAGTGTCTGGATAAACATAGGCTGTCTGTCGGCGTGTCCAGTAGTGTATACCTCCTGTGATGTGCCATAGGTATATTTGCCCCGATGATTTCCAATAAGCGTTCACAGCTGCCGTGCCGTAGGTCTGCACCTTGTCTGCCATCTTCGTTGGTTCGAAGTATTCGTAGTAGATGGCCGATGTGCCGTTGGTTGCTGTTGTGCGTCGGTAGTTCTCACGTTCTGACGTAAGGCTTTCGGTGGTCATGCGCAAGTCCATCCACACGAGCCGCTCTGCTCTTTGTGCAATGTCGTAGCGCAGATGCAATGAGAGATTGTCGCCATGATGCTGCTCATGCGATGCGCTGTATTGCGACTTGCGTCCATAGTAGCCGTTGCGATGGGCGAATGTGAAGTCGGCAAACAGGCGGTTGTGTTTGGCCTGAGCCGTCACGCCAATCTCTTCCGACAGTAACGGCAGACGGTTTTTGCTGTCGGTGAAACCCTCTGTGCCGAACGTCTCGCGCTCGCCATGACCATTGGCATAGTCGATGAGCGTGTAGTATATCTGGTCGGTAGTGCCGTAGGTCTTAAACTGCATCGACTCTATCCGGCGGCTGTACACCATTCCTGCTCCGATGCCGCTGTTATGCGGCAGGTAAAGAGATGCGTCAATCCTTCCTTTCATATCCGTCAGCGTGTTGCTGTGGCGCAGGTCGCGTTGTTTGGCGTATGTTCCTGCTGAATAGTCGAGTCGTGCGCCTACAGCCAAATTGCTCCATACCTTCCAGCCTATTGCTCCGTTTATGCTGAATGTCTCCATACTCTTGTCGCCAGCGTTGGTGTAGGAGTCCTCGATGAGGTCAAACGGCATAAGCCTATGTGTGGGCATAAACATGCTGCCGGCTGCTTCTGACATGTTGCGCTGGCAATATGTAGCCCTGCCGTAAGCCACCACATCATCCGACAGTCGGTAGTACGACTGCACGTCAGCCGTGAAATCGTCCTGGCGTTTGCCTTCTGATATGGTGTGCATCTTGCCAGCGTCGTGGCGATAACCGAGCGTGGCGTGGGCTATTGTGCTGTCGGCGAATGTGGTCAGGGCGGCTGCATTGGCTGATGCGAGCCATGCGTTGCGCTGAATGGTCATCTGGAAGTCGCGTTGTGCCATTGCTGGCAGGCACAGCAGATTAGCGAAGAGAACAATTGTCAGCTTCATAGAAATCGTTCGTTGAATTGTTAGTGTCCTGATATATGGCATGTCCGTCTACGGTCTTTTCCACCTTTCTTATGAGCGAGTGGCCGTAGCCACCGGTCAGGGTGGCGTAGCCGGTGTCGAGATCGGGCGTGATGCGCTTCTTGCAGTTAGCCAGAGCCGTGGCGTTGTACACCTCTACAGCATCAATTACCCAGCTGCGTGGCATCTTCAGACAGGCATAAACAATGTTGCCCTCTTTGCCCGTAGGGTAGATGATGTTGGCGGTATTCTCGCCGAAATCCTTTGGCTTAATGCCTTCTGTGCGGAAGAGTATCACGGCTGGCGAAGTCTGGCTCATAGCCCAAGCGTTGCCCTTGCCGTATTTCACAGCCTTCAGGTAGTGGCTTGTGGAAATCACGTCGGCAGGCGATGGGTAATACATGGTGTTGTTGTACTTGCCGCCGTCGCTGCTTGTTGCCTCCACGTCGTACATACAGTAGTAGGCTGCATTGGCATAGTTGATGGAATTGCTGTAGGTGGGCGTGTTGTCGATAGCTCCATGTACGTTGACCACGAGTTCGGCGAACGGTCCGATTGTGCTGCCTTGCTGGAAATACCAAATGCCGTTGAGAGCCGGAATCCAGTCGCTGTCGGCATAGTCGAGCTTGCCTCCGTTAAGGAACGAATGGGTGTTGGCCTCGGCATTGTATGGTTCGACTATGCCGAAGCCCACGTTGTCGAGCGTCACCGTCTCTGATGAATTGTTATATAGGATAATGCATTTGTCGATGGCGAATTTGCCCGAACCGTCGTCCTTCTGGCAACCTCCATTATATAGTTCCTTTATAAGGATAGGGTTGGCAGTCTGCATGGAGGTGATGCTTACGGACAGGGCGATTGTAGTGTTGGTGCTACCTATTGCCACGTCGGATAGTGCCCCGTTGCAGACATGGCGGAAATATTCGTCGTCGGTCACCTTCGATGCGCTCACGTTGTAAATGCCTGCCGGAAGCGTGAGACGGGCTACGCCGCCGACATTGGTAGAAGCCTCGAATGTGCTGCCTATGCTGTTGGTCATCTTTACCTCAACGCCCTCTACATTTTCGCTCAGCCTCACCTCAACGTTGTAGGTGTCGAGATGTTCGTCGTAGCTGCACGAAGCCGTTATCAACAGCATCGCAATCAATATGACGAAGTGGTGTTTCATTATATATTTCATAAGTGCCTATTCTTTAAGAATTTCTACAGTTTCACTCTGACCGACGCTCCGTAATAGAACTTCGGTATATATCCGCTGTCAAACAGCGATGTCTTCAGTCCTGTCTGCTTGTTGCGCACAGCCGCCAAGTTGTTGAAGAAATTGTTGGCGTAGAACGACAGGCTCACCCATCTGCCTATCTCCTTGGTTACGGAGAAGTTGGCAGAGCCGTAGGCCGACATATCCTGCGGATTGAAGTAGTAGGCTGTGTTGCTTCTTACGATCAGATTGCTCAATTGTCGGTAAAGGGCAGGGTTGTTGTCCTTGGCTGCCATCAGAGCCTCGGCGAAGGGAATGCGTTCTGAAGGATTTTCCCAAGTAGAGTAGTATTCAGGATACACAGCCACATAGCGGTCGGTCTGTCCCGTGTATTTTTCGCCCGTCACGTCGCCTGCCTCGTTGAGCGCTATCGTTGTGCGGTTGCTCGACAGGTTGCGTCGGTAGTTGAGCAGAGTGGCCTCAAGCCGCATGGTCATGATAAGCCGCAGTCGAGGTATGCGTGCAGTAAGCGTGGTGTTGAGGCTGCATCCCTTGTCTATCATTCCGTTGCTCACGGTTGGAGTGCTTGCCGTTGAGGCAGAAGCTACGTTGCTGCCCACGTAATAGCCTATCAGCGGTTGCACGCCCGAGCTTTCGGCTTGGTCGCCTATGCCGTTGGGGCATCCTGCAATGAGCGTGTTGTCGATGCCTCGATAGTGATAGTATTTGCCGTCGACGCGCAGCGACAGTCCTAAGGTGTGGCGGTTGCTGATGATGGGTGTCTCTGCCACCCATTCCAGTCCGTAGCGAGTCACGGGCGAACCGTTCACATACTGTCGGTTGGTTGTGTATGTGCGGCGTGTGGAGTAGGGCAGAGCAATTGTCTTGCCGTTGGTTGCCGATGTCACGCTCACCACTCCCGTTTTTGTATTGACATCATATATTCTGTCGGCGGCGGCAATGCCACATTCCTCAAGAGCCGACTGCGACGTCTGGTTGTAGGCAAAGGGAGTGTATACGCTCAATGTCTGATAGGGATTGAATGTGCGGCTCCAATATGCCGAGACGCTCAGGCGCGTCTTGCCGATGGTTGCGTCCAAGCCAGCCTCCACCTGGTTGTTGTACTGCCATTTTAGGTTCTTGTTGTACAAGGCTCGTTGCACGTTGGTGTAATAGGCATAATAGGCCTTGCCGTCGGCAGTCGATCCTGGGGTGAACACGAGTCTGTCGGTATAAGTGTCGGCAGGATAGAGCACCTGAAACGACGGCAACTTCACGCTTTTGCCATAGCCTGCATGCAGCGTGAGCGAGGCGTTCTTCGCTTTTATTATATTATAGCGTGCGTTGAATCGTGGTGAGAGACTTGCTGCCGTGCCATATTCTGAACCATTGATCATTGTGATGTCGTCGCGCAGTCCGCCTACAATCATCAGCCGGCCTATTGTCAGTCGTTCCTCCACAAACATTGCCAGACTGCGCATGGTGGGCAGAAGGCTGTAGTCGTAGGGCCGCCATGTTGGAGCCATGCGCATGTCGTCGTAGTAGGTGCCTTGTCCGTTGTTGCGAGTAGAGTTGAGTTCGGTGCCCAGCGTCAGTTTGCTCACGGCTCCGAGCAAGCGCCGTGTCCACTCGCCTTTAAGCTTAAATTGTAGGCTTTGTGGCTTCTGGTCGTTGAATGAGCGCACATACCAGTAGCCCGTAGGTCCCAATATTATGCTGCCCGTGCCCATGCCCTCGGCGTAGTCTTTGGCTATTGCGTATCCGTCGGTCGTGGTGTGCAGATAGGCTTGTGTTGACGACGATGAAGTGTTGGTGTTGTTCTCCGAGCGTCGGTCGGCTGTGGAGAAAGCTGCCTGTAGTGTGATGTTGAATATTCCAGAGCGTTTGCTGTTGCAGAGCCAGTCGAGCTGCAGATTGCCCCGCAACAGATTGTCGCGTTGGCGCTGATAGGTTTCGCGGAAGGCATCGGGGTCGGCCTCTGAGTTGTATCCGCCGATGTTGCCCGTCAGTCCGGTGGTCAGATTCAGGCTTGATCCTTTCATTCGGAATACCTTATTGTAGGTAGCCGACAGGATATTGCGGCTATACGCCGTATGTGGCGATGCGATGTCGGTGAACGACCGGGCGTGCTCTATCGAGAAGTTCAGCGTTCCGGCGTTGTGGCTCAAAGCCATGCCCTTGCTTAGGGCCACTTGCCGTGTGTAGGGATTCATCGAGGCTTCCATAATCCATGGCGTGTGTCCGCGTCGGGTGTTCACCTTCACCACGCCGTTGCTAATGTCGCCATACTCAACGCCAGGAATTCCGGCTATCACCTCCATGCTTTCGATATTTGATGTGGAGATATTGCGTGTAGATGCCGACTGCGTCTCGCTCATGCTTGCGTTGTTGTTCAGGCGCATTCCGTCTATCTCGACAGCTGTACCGAATGCGGCGTTGCCCCTCTCGCCGGTATTCGAGCGTAGCGCCATGCGCGAGTCGTCGGTAAGGGTTGAGTTTATGGTTTGTCCGCCTGGCAGCAGCGCCATGATGTCGTTGAGGGACAGAGCCTGCGAGTGGTCGAGTGTGGCGCGGTCGATAGAGTAGGTTGTGGTTCCGATTGTCGACCTCTTGCGTGCCGTCACATCCACCCCCGGGATACTTAGGTTTTCCTCCTTTAGTTGTATGTTCTTGAGGTCGGTGTTGCGGTTGAGATTGAACTGTACGGTGCGGGAGACGTATCCCAAGGTCCTCACTTCTATTGATGCAGGTCCTTGTGGCACGTTCTCAATGGCGAACATGCCGTTGGCATCGGTTGCAGCCCACAATTCGAGGTTTAATACCTTGACAATGGCATACGGCAGCGGTTGCATGGTGCGACTATCGAGCACACGTCCCGACACCTTGAAGCGTCCGCCTTCGGCCATTGCCGCAGCCGAAATTATCAAAAACAGTATTAATGTTATTGCTTTCTTCATCTCTTGACAACTTGTCGGTTATAGAATATAACTAATTTTGTTTCAGTTGGCAAAGATATTGAAGTATAGCGTTTTGCGCAATACCGAGATTTAGGTATTTTTGGGTTTAGTCTGAAACAATAGTTCGTTAAAATTTGAGTATATGGCTACGCGGCCTTAGGCTGCCAGCCAATGAGTTCTTTGACAATCTTACTAATTAAAGTTCGGTTCGGTCGGCATCGGGACATGTCGAAAATTAATTTCGTATAGTTCGCATTGAACATCAGCGACTTAACTTTTGCCATAGAATTGTCCATACCATTGTCTTTCATGAAGACCTTGGCGGCATTCATGGAGGCGAACGATGCGTTGAACGCAAAAATTCAACGAGTGTCTTGTTCCTCATCTTCAGCGCGGAGTTCCCTATTGTCTGATGGGCACGTAGCAACATACATTTGTTGTTGGCAACTTGATGGGCAGAGTCTGGAAAGTTTTTGCTAACGTCAAGGGATATTTTGCTTTTCTCACGCAGAAAGGCGCAATGCCGCAAGTTTTAGGCCTATTGCGCGCTTGACTTTACAGTATATGCAGGTTCGTTCAGCCAAGGCCGGACGGTTGTTTATCTCATATTAAAAGGCAAAGTAATACGGCTTACTCTATCGTTCAGCCTTGGCTGGACGGTTGAGTAAATAGGTATATACCGATGCTACCTTCTGCTCAGCATCTGTCTATTTGCTGTCAATGGTAAGCGTATCCGCGATGCTAGTATATATACATCAAAAAAATATCGCTTAAGTTTTAATTCTTGAGCGATATTTTTTTGTTTCCATTTATCCCAAATCGGTCATTAGAAAAACTTCTTGTTATTTTCTAATGATCGCCATTAGAAAAAACAGCTTTGTATATGTGCTTGATTCATAAATATTAACTAACCAGTTCTTCCAATCTGTTTCTTCCTTAATCTCTTCATATTTCAAAGTGGTTATGCAAAGGGTAAAGCAGTGAACCTTACCCCTTGCGGTAAGTACTAATCAAACTCAAATGGGTGTATATAATAATAGGTGTCCTCCGAGTCGTACTCGTATTCGTTGATGAAGTCCACCATTTCTTCCTCTGTCCGCTCGCCTTGGCTAATGCCGGTCTTCTCACACCATGCCTCAATAGCATCGCATATGGTGTCATACACATCTTCACAAATATCTTCAAAGTTGCCACCAGAAGAACTTACACAACACTCTTCGGGAAAGAAACCTCCTTCATCGTGGACGTAAAATATCTCACATCCACATTCTATCTCACGGTAACTTATAGAAAGTTCATTGCCAAGTACCTTGTTCAATTCATCAAAGAACAGGTCGCAAGCCGACCATGCACTTTCGGTGTCAAACGACAACAGCCCTCCGTCCTTGTTATCCTCGAACTCAGCCCAATAGATATGTCCACGGACTGATATACCGCTATGCTCATAGTCAATGCCATAGTGCTCTGCCAACTTGTAAAGATAGACATCCTTACTATTCACCTCCATCATCTGAAGGGTGTTCCAAAGGTCGCTCAATGCCTTGCGTGAACCTCTCACCTTGTACTGCGTGTCACAAATATTGCTCATACTTCAAAATTTTTATTTTCCCTTTCGTAGAAAACTACTTCCGGGATTTGTTAGAAATTATGTGCCTTAAAAAGGTGTTATGCACATCGATGCAAGGTTTGGCACCAAAATACGACCCGTAGGCGTGGAGATTTTGGAAGCCAAGCAGAGCCTTGACCTTGCAAAGCGATAAGGCATAACAAATACCTTTGCACAATAATTTCAATAAATCTCGGAAGTTATATTGAGTATGAAAAAAAGAACCGCATACCCTTATAGACCTAATTGTCTACAATGGTATGCGGTAAAATTTAGGATAGTGTCTATTCTAATCTTTCCAGATGTTTTCCCAAGCATTATGGAATATATTTCCTGGGAAAGGATTCTTAAAACCTGGCAAGCCTTTACTAGGTCTGCCATCGTTTCCTTGCAAAAGCCCCAAATGGAGTTCCGCTGGTAGCGACAGGTTCAATGGTTTCTCGCGTTGAATTTTGTTGCAGTATCTATCATGAAGCGAATAGAGCAGCTTTATGAATTGACTGCGAGACAAAATATAATAATCAGGATTGTTGTCTTCATCTAATGAAACAAAAACATAAGGTCCTTTCACCTCTCTGTTTAGTTCTTCCAAGTTAGTGCTCTGCCTAAGTGAAAAGCCGGTAGGAAAATCCTTTCCGCGTCTTGCTTTTACTTGTATAAGCGAAGATTGGTGCTGCCATGTGTTTTCATCACACTTGATACAGATTACATCAATAGCCTTGCAGTTTCTGACGGCAGCATTTACATTCATCGCCACCCACCCTTTTTTAATTAGTTCTGCAACGACAAGACTTTCTCCTATAGCACCTGTCATTTGAGAATCGTTTGTAATCATAGTCGTAACATTTTATTTGTGAGAACTTTCCAAAAAGACAAAGGGAGAAACACATTTTCCAAATGTGCAATTTCGAAGAACATAGGTGCGATTTCTTCAGGTTTATAACCAGCTATGCCACATGCGATAGGTGTTACATAGAACATATAATTTTCATGAGCTCTTGCGAACAAATAAAAACGTTTAACGGCATCTTGCATATTATCAAGTCCTTCCATCGTCGGAATGGCGTATGAAGAACCTTGTAATCCTTCTCCGTTTCCCCATACTGCACCAAAGTTGTTCATGGCGAATCTGGCAGCACCACCTCCATGATAACCGTTAACGTTACTGCCAAACACAAAAATCTCGTTTTCACCCATATCTCTTATCCAAGACGGAGTGATTCTATTTTGGAATCTTGACAAACGATTTTCCGTAAGCCATTGCTGTTCCTCACTTGTATATTCTTTTGCTTTTTCCATTTTGATAGTTTTAAAATTCAAGTCTAAACCCAGAACTTTTAAGTTTGGCATAGTTCTCTTTGTTAAAAGTATATTTTATTGGAATACGTGAACCTTTGTTCTTGGGACGTTCACCATATTCTTCGAGTAATTCTAACTTAAGGATTTTATTGGCAAAGTTTCTCCTGTCAAATTTCACGTTAAGAATACTTTCGTATAGTTCTTGCAACTGAGGCATTGTGAATACATCGGGTAGTAATTCAAACCCAATAGGTTCAAAGTGAATTTTTTCTTTTAGTTTATGGACGGCATCCCTCAAAATTCGGTCATGATCAAAAGCTAATGTTGGTATTTCATTAAGTGCAAACCATCTTGCATCTTTTGCATCATCACCGCCAACGACGTTTGATTTTTTTATGATACCATAGTAAGCTATTGTTACTACACGCTCACGAGGGTCGCGATTGACATCACTATAGCAGCCCAACTGTTCCAGTACAGCTGCTGTAAGTGCAGTTTCTTCTTGCAACTCTCTTCGAGCACAAGTTTCTGTATCTTCATCAATATGCATAAAGCCTCCAGGGAACGCCCACCTACCCTTGAAAGGTTCTGCTTTTCGCTCAATCAATAAAAGCGATAGCCCACCTTTTACATCATATCCGAAGATAACACAGTCTGTCGTTATTGACGGATGCGGATATTTATAGCAATACTGCTTTTCTTCATTCATTTTTACCATTCGATTTCCTTAATATCTATTTTGTTGGTTTCGCACATGTTTGTGAAACGGTAATATCCATCACTTGTTCCGAAAAGAAATGCCACTCTGTCTACAATTGTTAAGCTATCATCTGACGAGGGATAGTCTACCAACGGCATTAGAGCATTGGTCGCAACGATAGCCTCTTCGTATCGATAAATGTAATCGTACCTTCTTTTTACAAAACTGCAACTTCCATTTTCTTCCATAAAATAGAGTTCAAGTTCAGAAGAACAGAAAATTTCTTTATAATACTTTAGATTCTTCATTTTAATGCGTTATTTTTACGCAAAAGTAGGAATAATAATTTGAACCACCAAATAATTGGGTAATTTTTACGCAAAAAAATAAGCACGCATGCAATAGTAGTCTTTACTTCTATTATATGCGTGCTTTTTTGCAAGAAGGAAGCTAGAAAGGATTAAAGATCATCCATAATCTGTTTTCTCAACTTTTCTTGGTTGGCGTTATCGAAGTAAC
>ERZ1026888.824-NODE-824-length-15507-cov-3.683471_pt1 | contig 15507 bp, 12 predicted proteins | sample MGYA00380174_ERZ1026888 | MGnify/ENA primary metagenome ERZ1026888 (study PRJEB33269, sample SAMEA4719810) | human gut metagenome | biome: human-associated habitat; feature: organic feature; material: feces | place: Cameroon | collected 2013-10 ...
AGTAATTTATGAATGAAATTACGACCCATTCCCATACATTTTCCAGAGAGAACTTTCTGGATCGGAAGGGAAGACACCGGGTATATGGAATCATTCATCAGGTAGATGAAGATTTGGATAAACTGGCAGAGGCATTGCTGTCAGAGGAGAAGGATCATCTGGAGATTCTCCGGTTAATTGATGAAATACGGGGAATGCTGATCGACATTTTGACGTAACAGAAAGAGGGTGTATGCCATGACGACATTTCGTGATGTAGTAGGACATGAGAGTATTATAGGGCATTTCAAGAGCAGTATTGAGCAGGGAAAAGTGGCACATGCTTATCTGATCCATGGAGAGAAGGGCACCGGAAAGAAGATGCTGGCGGGACTGTTTGCCAAGACACTGCAATGTGAGGCCGGTGGTACGGATCCGTGTGGAACCTGTCGTTCCTGCATCCAGTGTGACAGTGGAAACCAGCCGGATATTATCTGGGTAACACATGAGAAGCCGACTGTGATCTCGGTAGATGATATACGGGAGCAGGTGAATAATGATATTATTATCAAACCATACAGCAGCCGGTATAAGATCTACATTATTCCGGAGGCGGAGCTGATGAATCCGCAGGCGCAGAATGCATTGTTAAAGACGATTGAGGAACCGCCGGAATATGCAATCATTATGCTGTTGACCAATAATCTGGACAAGATGCTGCCGACGATCCTGTCGCGGTGCATTACACTGAACCTGAAGCCGGTAGGCGAGCTGGACATGATGGAGTATTTATCCAGAATGGGGATTCCGCAGGCAAAGGCCAAGTTCTGTGTCGGATTTGCATTCGGCAATCTGGGGAAGGCCGTTCGACTGGCCACCTCGGAGGAGTATAATGAGATCAAGCATGATTGTGTGCAGATCCTGAAGGATATTAATCGCATGGAGATCTACGATCTGATCGATGCGGTGAAGAAGATGTCCAAGTATAAATTAGATATTTATGATTATCTGGATATCATGATGATGTGGTACCGGGATATTCTGATGTTAAAGGTGTCCGGATCGCCGGATAAGCTGCTGTTCAAGGAAGAGTATGCGACATTAAAGCAGCAGGCCAATTATATTTCTTATGAAGGTATTGAGAATGTGCTGAAGGCACTGGATAAGGTTAAGGTACGGCTAGAAGCGAATGTAAACTTCGACATAGCAATGGAGCTTCTGCTGTTAACAATAAAGGAGAATCAGAATGATAGAAGTAATCGGAGTTAGATTTCGGGAAAATGGTAAGATCTATTCCTTTAATCCGTTAGATATACAGGTAGAGCCGGGAGATTTTGTAATTGTGGAGACTGCCAGAGGCATGGAGTACGGCAAGGTGGTCCGGGGCAGATATTCCTTTGATGAGAAGAGTCTGCAGACTCCGATTAAGCCGATCATCCGGAAAGCAACGGAGGCAGATGCGGAGCGCGACAGACGGAATAAGGAGAAGAGCAAGGAAGCATTTAATATCTGTCTGCAGAAGATCGCGAAGCATAAGCTGGCAATGAAGCTGATCGAGGCAGAGTATACCTTTGATAACAATAAGGTGCTGTTTTATTTTACGGCAGACGGCCGAATCGATTTCCGGGAACTGGTTAAGGATCTGGCGGCTGTGTTTAAGACACGAATCGAGCTGCGGCAGATCGGTGTACGGGATGAGACCAAGATCGTAGGCGGTATCGGTATCTGCGGACGTGAATTGTGCTGTCACAGTCATTTATCGGATTTCGTACCGGTATCGATCAAGATGGCGAAAGAGCAGAGCCTTTCTTTGAATCCAACCAAAATTTCCGGTGTATGCGGACGTCTGATGTGCTGCTTGAGCTATGAGGAGCAGACCTATGAGTATCTGAATGACCGGATGCCGAATATCGGTGATTATGTAAAGACACCGACCGGTCAGAAGGGGGAAGTAACCGGTACGAATGTACTGCGCCAGCTGGTGAAGGTGGTAGTCACCAATGATGCCGGTGAGAAGGAGGTTCTGGACTTCAAGGTGGATGAGCTGCGGTTCAAGCCAAAGCGCAGACGCGATAAATCCAGAGTCAGTGCAGAGGAAATGAAGGAATTGGAAGAACTGGAGAAACAGGAAAAGAAGGAAGGTAAGTCCAAGCTGGATGATTAGGACGGATTCATTCAGAAGCGGACGATGGGCAGCAGATGAAGCTCAGACAGGATGAGAGTGTGATGGAAAATAAGATAGAACCGGCACATACTGAGTTGATGAACGAGAATGTGCAGGTGGAGCCACTGGTGCATGCAGGAGAGCGAGTGGATGACCTGCAGTGCAAGGGTTACCGGATCATTCAGGATCCGAAGCGGTTCTGCTTCGGTGTGGATGCGGTGTTTCTGTCAGAATTCGTGAAAGAGAAAGTCAAGTGTGGGAATCGGATTCTTGATCTGGGAACCGGAACCGGGATTATACCCATTCTTCTGGCAGCAAAGACCGAGGCGGCACATATTACCGGACTGGAGATACAGACAGAGAGTGCGGAAATGGCAGAGCGCAGTGTGCGCCTGAACGGACTGTCTGACCGAATTGCAATTAAACAGGGAGATATTAAGGAAGCCGCAGGATTATTTCCTGCAGCTTCTTTTGATGTCATCACATCGAACCCTCCCTATATGACAAATCAGCATGGCCTACAGAATGCATACGAGCCGAAAAATATCGCGCGACATGAGATTCTCTGTAATCTGGAGGATGTAGTGAAGGCAGCAGCCTATCTGGTAAAGCCGGGTGGCAGTTTCTGTATGATCCATAAGCCTTTCCGTCTGGCGGAGATCTTCAGTGTGCTGATGCAGTATAAGATGGAGCCGAAGCGGATGCGCATGATCCAGTCCTATGTGGATAAGGAGCCGGGTATGGTTATGGTGGAGGCAGTCCGTGGCGGCCGGTCAAGGATCAAGGTGGAGCCGCCACTGATCGTGTATCGGGAAAAGGGTGTATATACGGATGAAGTGCGGGGGATATATGAGAAACAGGAAAGAAATATGTAAAATATTTGTTGCATATTAGTGCACACAGTGATAATATAAAATTACCCGATGGGTAATTTTATATTATGGAGGAGTGTATTGAGGATTATTTATGCAACAGACAAGATTGAACGGCAATGTACCAGTCTGAAGGTAGCAAGCAGATTATTTATTTTGCGATTGATGTGAAATCTAGACGAGATGCGTGGAGAATTATATTAGAGCCGTTGGATGAGAATCAGAATCCATATAATCCATGTAATATAGATGAAATAGTAGAAGTGGTGAGGATTGTGGAAATTATGGAGGTGAGTAAGCATTATGAGTAATTATGTAGAATATAATGATACAATTGCGGTTCATCCGGGATATTATATAAAGGAAATTGTTGATGACAGTGGGCTTACACAGGAGGATTTTGCGAAGCGCTTAGGAACAACACCGAAGAATTTAAGCCTGCTGGTCAGAGGAGAACAGAGCATTTCTATAGATATTGCGATGAAACTATCCAGAATGCTGGGAACCAGTATATATTATTGGTTAAATCTTCAAAATGCATACGATACCAGAATTGCCGAGTTTAAATCAGCAGAAGAACTTACAGAGGAACGAAGAGTCTTTGAATATTTGGAATATAAATATTTCAGAGAGAATTATCATTTGCCGGATTTACCAAGACAGAAGGATGAGCAGATAAAATGTGTACGTGAGTTTTTAAAAGTGGCTACACTTTCTGTATTAACGCAAAAAGATATGGCAGTTAGCTTCCGAAGTGCAAAGGAGCTGACAGAGGCCAATACGGTAAAAGCAAATGCAATGGTGCAGATTGCCGTGAATCAGGCATTGGGAGAACAGGTGCCCAGATTTAATAAAAAGAAATTTGAAGAGGCAGTTCAATATGCCTTATCGCTGACAGAGAATCATACCGGGTTTTATAATCAGATTCAGACCGTATTTCGGGAGGCCGGGGTAATATTTGTTATATTACCGAATATATCCGGCTCCAAAACCAATGGTGCTACAAAAAAAATAGGAAATCATGTCCTGCTTATGGTAAATGACAGGCGGTTAAACGCAGATACTTTCTGGTTTACGCTGTTTCACGAAATAGGGCATATTATAAATGGAGATTATGGTATTTCATTTGAAGGAGAAAACAGTGAAAAAGAGGATGCGGCGGATCGGTATGCAGAGGATTGTCTGATTCCGCCGGAAGAGTACCGGAAGTTTGTGGAAAAGAAAAAATTTGATCTCCAGACAATTCGAGAGTTTGCAAATGAAATAGGAAGGGATCCCGGCATTGTGCTTGGACGCTTGCAAAAAGATGGTATTGTAGGGTATGATGACTGGAGTATGAAGACATTGCGACATAAGTATAAGGTGAAAGTAAACGGTTGATATCGCAGGAAAGGAAGCAATGACATGGCAGGAACATTATATCTGTGTGCAACACCGATTGGAAATCTGGAGGATATGACGTACCGGGCAATCCGGGTGCTGCAGGAGGTTGATCTGATTGCGGCAGAGGATACAAGGAACAGTATTAAGCTGTTGAATCATTTCGATATCCATACGCCGATGACCAGCTATCATGAATATAATAAGTATGACAAGGCACGCGTGCTGGTAGGATACCTGCAGGAGGGCAAGAATATAGCGGTGATTACGGATGCCGGAACACCGGGAATCTCTGATCCGGGAGAGGAGCTGGTCAGACAGTGCCATGAGGCCGGGATTACGGTGACTTCTCTGCCGGGGGCGTGTGCCTGCGTGAATGCACTTGTGATCAGTGGACTGCCGACGAGACGATTCTGCTTTGAAGCATTTCTGCCGACGGATAAGAAAGAACGGAGCCGGGTGCTGGAAGAGTTGAAGACAGAGACACGGACGATTGTGCTCTATGAGGCACCGCATCGTCTGGTGCGGACGCTGCAGGAGCTGGCAGAGACACTTGGAAATCGCAGACTGACCGTCTGCCGGGAACTGACGAAAAAGCATGAGACAGTATTCCGGACTACGCTGCAGGAAGCGGTAGAGTACTATACCGTACAGGAGCCGAAAGGGGAATGCGTGCTGGTCATAGAGGGTGTGAGCTTTGATGCACTGGAAGAAGAAGAACGGAAACAATGGGAGGCGATGAGCATTCCGGAGCATGTGACCTACTATATGGAGCAGGGCATGGATAAAAAGGCGGCTATGAAACAGGTGGCAGCAGACCGCGGAATCAGCAAGCGGGATGTGTACCGGGAGCTGATCGAGGAGTAGGGGGATATATCGGTGAGTAAGCGTTCTACTACAGTTTACAGTGTATATTTCCGGATCTTGTGTTTCATAAGGGCCTCATCCCATCTCGGGAATAGGTAAAATGCAAACACGAAATATATAATCGCAATGCCCGGCAGGCCCCAAAGGGCAGAAATAATACCTAAATGCCAGACAAAGAAGCAAACATAGGCAATTGTAAAGAATAGAAAATCAAGGGAGATGCGTCGAACGGCATCGTAATAACGATGTATGACAATCATACGATCATCTTCCCGGAGATCTGTAATCTGTTTTCCATTCTCAAACATGACACAATCATAGCTATAAACGCCATGACCAATATCTACATTTTTGATAATTCCACGTTCGTATAAAGAGAGAAATGCTGCTTTCAGGAACTGATCTGAAAGCGGTGCATCACTGCAGTAATAGGCCAGACGGGCCTGGTTCCGGAAGCGTTCTTCTGTACGTGACAAGAGAATTATATAATAAATTCCGGTTGTAATCAAAAGAATCAGGCAGAAAAATAAAAACCAATTCTGATTTGGAATACGGATGAAATCGGAGATTGGAAGCATAAACTGCAGGATTCCAATAATAATTGTAAATGCTGTCAGAGTTGTCAGGACGATACCGGCAATTGTCCACTGATATTGATATCGATTGATCCGGGCATAGAAAATATACCGGATACAATCAGCGGAACAGTTCGGAAGCTGAGTAAATCCATGATGATGAAACGAATCAGTTGCCGCATCATAGTCCCAACTGTAAATCTTACCTTCACCGGAAGCAACGGTTCCCTTTTTAGCCGGATCGTCAGTATGTAAGGGATGCTGTTTATCATAATGAACTGCATATTGGCGATTCAGGAGATGATCGCATTCCAGATAAATAACCAGCGACAGTGCGGCTCCTGCAATGAATAATGGCAGGCTGTGGAAAATCAGGCCCAGCCCGATAAAAATCAGCCAGAGCAGTCCTTCTGAAAAAATGCAGATTTTTCGCTTTAGATCATAAGTTTTAAAATGCTGGCTATTTGCCTGAAAGCGGTGATAGCGGGAGGTGGCATCATTCAGTAAGAATTCTTCCTCCGGCAATAGCTGTAACCGGTACTCGGCAGATTTTTTAGCGAGGGAAAAGGGAATCTTTCGCAGAGAAAAAAGTGCCAGTGATATTAATAACATGAAAAGCAGGAAAGCAACGCTTTCCGGATGATAAGACTCCCATGTATAGGCATTGGCGAATGGCATAATAAGCAGGACCATCTGCAGTGCTGTCAGGCAGATTAGGGTAATTGTTACAACGTGATAGCCGGTATGCAGTCTGCGGTACTTCTTTGAAAGGGTGATATCCCGATCAGAACCGATGTTGATCGAAGCTTCCGGTTCCGATGTCGGATATTCCGGAGTTAAGGTGGTATCGCATAAAAGATTAGCAGTTATATAATCGTGAAAACTAGTCTCATTGAACAAACTGTATAAAAGAACAAGTGCCAGTCCGGTGCTGATACTGTCTGCTTTACATTCTGCAAAAATATATGTAAGTGCGGGTTCTGCAAGGGTAAGGTCTTTCAGATAGTGATCTAAGATTTCTGTGATTTCCGGGATGTCTGTTTCCGAAGAATGTGCGGTAGATTGATTCTGAATCAGATTGTCTATTCGAAGCGACAATTTTTTGAAGTCTATGGAGTTCAGTAACATCCGGATCTGTTTCGGCTGATTCTTGCCGGAATAATTTTTTTGAAATAAATTCGATAGAAACTGGCTGTATTTACTGCTCGTCGGAAACGGTTCCGTACGGTGAATTATGTAGTAAAGCAGCGGATTCTCATATTGTGTGTCATGTGTCAGATCAATATGAGATAGCCTGTGAATAAAATCATCTGTAAATATGGACTGTGCAAGAATCTCCTCTTCCGAGGAATCCGGTGTCAGGCATTCTGCAAAAAAGAATAATGAATATGCCATAGTCCGGTTTGACGGTTTCCCTAAATCATATGAAAAAGGATTCATCTTCAGTACATTCGTACAAATCGCTTCTACCGATGGAACAGTATCAGATACTGCGTTGCGAAAATTCATAAACATTCCCCCAATTCCCGTATTACTAAGTGTTCTGTAATACTTCGTAATCTAGCTATCGGTCGCTGCAAAGGCTATTTTAGAGACAGATCAACGGTTCACATGTAGCATCTGCAACGACAAAAGTAAATTAAGTTTAGCATATTCTACAATACCTGACAAGAGAGGAAGCGGAAGGGGATGAAAATGAGTGACAAACATCGAAAGCGAAATACAGGCATATCTGGATGAACATTATGTACAGAAACCGAAGATGAATTTTCGGAAATATGTATTAACGCGGATGCAGGAACTGTTGGATAAAAAGCAGTTTCTTAAGGAATGCAGTATTTATCAACGGGGCAGTATTGACCGCAGGGTCCACAATAAGTTAAAACATGCAACCGATCAATATAAGCCATATAAGACAACCGCAATGGCATATTGCCTGGCATTGGGACTTAGCATTCGGGAGGCAGAACAGCTGCTTTATCTGGCGGGATATCATTTTGAGGAAGGAAGCCTGACGGATCAGATTGTGAAATATTGTCTGGAAAAGGGAATCTATTCTGCAGACGTGGTAAATAATGAAATCTGTTATTTTTCGGAAATATACGGACTGAAGAAGACGGAACTGGTTGGGTCTGTTGCGAGAGAATGACGAAAATGTCTTGTGTGAAAAGACCCAAAATCCGGAGAAATGATTACAATAAATGATGGATAGAGAAAACAAATAGAAAAGGAGGAGACAAATTATGAAGCAGAAAGTAAGAAACAGAAAACGATGGCTTGGAATTCTGATAGCACTTGCAGTGGTACTGACAAGTACAGGGATTCTGACGCCTGCGACGAAGGTATCAGCAAGTGGGTATGATTCTGCAAGTGCCACTGCATATGCAAGACAATGGGGTGGATCAAGGAGAAATCCCGCTTATAACGATTATACAGGATCCGGTGGTGACTGTATGAATTTCGTATCCCAATGTTTGAGGGCCGGTGGCCTTGAGCTTGGTGGTGACTGGCAGCCATATACCAGTTCCTGGGTAGGAGTTCCCAGTTTTGTAAGAGCAATGCAGGCAAGGGGATATCAGGTAATTGAAAATCCGACTGCAGATCAAATCTATCCCGGCAATCCGGTTATTTATGAGTGGAAGGGAAAGAATTATTGGGGGCATGCAACCATTTGTATTGGATATAATAGCAATGGTGTTCCAATTGTAACTGGTCATACAAGGGATATTGATGAACGTGTATGGAACTATGGAGCAGGAAGCGCCAATAAAATGTGTACCATCCTGATCAATCGCGGTGGCGTGAGCTCTGATACCCCGGTCTATTTGGGAGATAACTTCTATGCCTATATTCGTAGTAATCTGGCAGAGAAGCCATTGACCAATGATTCCAGAAATGTATCTATCCGCAGTTATGGTGACAGCCGGGAGGCAATTAAACGTCAGATCTGGAACTTCGTTCGCCAGAGTGATGGCTCTTATATTATCTACAGCTGTCTGGACGGAAATGTGTTAGAGGTAGAAGGAGCGGGAACCGGTTCCGGTGCAAATGTACAGACATTAGGTTACTGGGGACACCCTGCACAGCGATGGTTTGTTTATGGTAGTTATGGAAACTACCGGTTGAGGGCGCAATGCACGGAATGCGTTCTGGATGTGGCGAACTCCGGAAAAGAGGATGGGACTAATATTCAGATGTGTGCATATAACGGCTATCAGGCGCAGTCATTCAGCATAGATCAGGTCAATGCATCCATAATCCTGCCGGATAACCCGGCAAATATGGGAGATGATTTCTATGCCTATATTTACAGCAATCTGGCAAGTAAGGTTTTGACGAATGACTCCAGCAATGTATCTATCCGCAGTAAAGGAAACTGTGATAATATCAGACGTCAGATCTGGCATTTCGTTCGTCGAAGTGATGGAGCTTATGTTATTTACAATTGTTTGGATGGAAATGTACTGGATGTGCAGGGCGCAGGGACTGTATCCGGAATTAATGTACAGACTTATGGATATTGGGGGCATCCTGCTCAGCATTGGTATCTATATGGAAACACCGGTACCTGTCAGCTGCAGTCACAGTGCTCGGAGTGCATTCTTGATATTGCAAACTCTGAGCAGGGTGAAGGAAGCAATGTTCAGATGTGTAGAAGTAACGGAAATAAGGCACAGTTATTCTCTATAGAAAAGACAGCGAATCCGGACGCACCGGCACCGAATCCACCGGCCCCATCGGTGGTAAAGGTCTCAAAAATAACATTAAATAAGACCAGTGCCGGTCTTGTGAAAGGGAAAACATTGCAGTTATCTGCAACAGTGTCTCCGACAAATGCAAGTAACAAAACCGTATCATGGAGCTCTTCCAATAAAGCAGTGGCAACGGTTACATCCGGTGGAAAGGTAACCGCAAAGGCAGCAGGAACAGCTACTATTACCTGTACTGCAAAGGATGGAAGTGGCAAAAAGGCAACCTGCAGAGTGACGGTGACGAACCCGGCACCGACAGTTGTGAAAGTAACCGGCATCAAACTGAATAAGACCAGTGCAACGCTGGTCAAAGGTGATGCATTGACACTAAAAGCAACGGTTACACCGACAAGCGCAAGTAATCGGGCAGTTACCTGGAAGTCTTCTAATACGGGTGTGGCAACGGTTACATCCGGAGGTAAAGTGACGGCAAGAGGTGTTGGAACAGCCATTATTACCTGTACGGCAAAGGATGGCAGCGGTAAGAAGGCAACCTGTAAAATCACAGTACGCAATTATACGAAAACCGAAGCATATGTAGCACGCATTTATACAAAGGCATTGGAAAGAAATCCGGAAATCGCAGGATTAAAATACTGGACTGCAGAGATCAATGCAAGACGTAAGACGCCGGTACAGGTGGCAGAGCAGTTCTTCTTTGCACCGGAATTCACGAATAAGAAGTTAAATAATACAGCCTATGTAAAGGTGCTCTATCGGACCTTTATGGGACGAGAAGCAGATCGAGGAGGCTTGAACTACTGGGTAGGTCGTCTGAACCGGGGTGAAAGCAGGAAGAGTGTATTAGAAGCATTTGCTGGCTGTCCGGAGTTCCGGAAGATCGTAAAGAGCTTCGGATTGTAGGGATAGGATATCCGGTAAGTAGGGGATATATGCAAACTACATATTACAGATGGTCCGAGGTCGCAAAATGCGGCCTCGGATTCTCTAAGGCTGGATGTTGTGAGAGCGAAGCTCGACCAATTTCTCTCATTTTCAACCTGCAGTTCCAGGTTCAGATAGGTATTGTTATTAAGACCAATAGTATAAATGTAAAATAATTTAATACAATAATATAACAAAATGGATAAAATGTCAATAATAAATTTACAAAACAGCCAATGAATTTAAAGAGGTTACTGTCAAAAAATAGTAAAAAAGGCGGGAATGTCGCTTGCGAAAAGACCTAAATGAAATAGAGGTACAGTATAATTGAAAACACCGAACCCTCGATTATTTCAGGTAGAATAGCATGGGTAAAATGACGGAGAGATTGATATAAAAACTTAGAGTGTGAGGAGAGATACTATGAAAAGACACAAGGGCTTCTTAAAACGGTCACTGGCCATATGCTTAGCGATGGCCACAGTGATCACAACGGTATACCGGCCGGATAGGACTGCGTGGGCAGAGACATCTACCATTCAGCCGGATACAGTTACAGAAAACGAGATTCAGACAGAGGGAACGAATTCCTTTGGAAATCTTCTGAACAAAGAGCTGGAGGAGAAACTGGATGAACAGAAAGAGAATGCAGGGTATAATGTATTTTCTCTTGAAGTGACCGGGACAACTGTAAATGTTGAACTGGAAGCATTGGAAGCGTGTACATTGGTTGTGGGTATTTATGATGAGGCCGGTACAACAATGCTTGGGAGTGGAACCGTAGATGTACCGGAAAAAGCAGAGAGCGCAACGGTTACGGTAAATATTGCTTCTATGCCAACCTATTTTGATGCAAAGGCATATTTGATCGATAGTGAGACACAGGCACCGCTGTGTCAGGTGTTTGACTGTCCGGTCTATACACAGGAAATGCAGGAGTTTCTAAAGAAATCGGTCAATGATTTTGATTCTGATCGTGTCTTAAATCTGGATGACAGCGTAGATAATAACTTCGCTGTTTTTCAGGATAATGTCAAATATATCGAAGAACAGGAAAACACAAACCGGGTTACAACAGAAGATGAGGCAAATAATACTTATGTGATTGAGAATGCCAGTGCGGAAATTCAGGCATTACAGCCGGGAGATACGACTGCACTGGAGTATGCAGCAGGGCAGGTTCTGATTATTAAGGTAGCATCTATAACGCTTGATGGTACCACTGCAACGATCATTGGTGAGGATACCAGTCTGGAAGAGGTCTTCGAATATATGAAGATTGATACAGAGTCGTACACAGGAGATGCCACTGTAGATACGTCGAATCTGGAAGAGGGAATTACATACCGGGGCATGTCATCAGCATCGGAGGAAGCACAGGCACAGACTATTGCAGCAGAGGATGAGATGACGGCAGATCAGGCCGGTAGTGCAGACAAAGAAGGGATTACACTCAAGTATGATATTGATTGCAGTCTCTCTAGTGAGCATAATGAGGTAAAAGTAAGTGGATCTGTAGAAATTAATGTTAAAGTAAATCTGAATCTCTGTATCACACCAACAAAGCAATATTTTGAATTTTGTATTGATTATAAATTGCAGACCAGTATCGGCGTGACCGGGAAGATAAAATTTGTATTTCCATTAGGGAAAATGGAATTTTCTCCTGTCGCCGGTGTATATATCCGGATTACACCGAAAGTGGAAGAAGAATTCAGTGGTTCGCTGACTCTGACTGCTACACTCACAGGCAGGGTCGGCGCCAGTATAACGGTTGGAGCCCCGGCAGTAAATCTGTCGAAATCGCCGACTTTAAATACAAGTCTGAGAATAGAAGGACGGGCTTATATAGGAGTAGTGTTTGAACCGGAGATCGTACTGGTCTGTGATCAGTTATTAAGAGCCGGAGTCGCATTCCGGGTCGGTGCAGCACTCACGTTAAAGAGTGATCTGCTAGAGGCTTCATCCAGTGTCATACACGGATGTAGAGAATGCTTCTCGGGAGATATTTCTGTGATAATCAGTGCTACCTTTGAATTATGTTTTCTGAACATGGATTCTCTTACAGTTAAAAAAACATTTGAAACCCGAATAAAACTTGCAGACTGTCATTTCTCACTGGATTATGATGAGTTCCAATTGCGCCCATGTCCAAGAAAGGGATATCTGGCAAAGTTAAAGGTAATCGATAAAAACGAAAAGGCTGTTCCAAATGCAACGATAAGAGGAAAGTTCCTGACCAAAGAAAATGGAGTGGTAAAACAGATTTTCTCTGTGACAACAGATGCAAAAGGAAAAGTTAATGTGTATATGCCATATGGAAAGCAGACGATACGGGTGCAGGGTAACAAGAGACAAATGTCTCAAACAATCAATAAATTAGATAAGCGGGAAGAAATAACAATTACATTGGGAAATAAAGTTCCAATAAATAGCATGGTTTTTCCTGATGATACTTTCAGAAACTATATATCACAAAATTTTGATACAAATGGTGATGGAGTACTGTCGGAAGGGGAGATAGCAAAGGTAAAGACGATAAGAGTTGTGGATAGTTATAGAGTTGTGGATAGTTTGGATGGTATTGAAGTATTTTATTCATTAGAGAATTTGTATTGCAGTTATAACCGGTTGAGCAAATTGGATGTAAGTAAGAATGCGGCCTTGAAGGTTTTGTCTTGCAGTGGCAACCCGCTGAGCGAATTGGATGTAAGTAAGAATGTGGCCCTGAAGACGTTGTATTGCAGTGACAACCAGCTGAGCGAATTGGATGTAAGTAAGAATGCGGCTCTTGAGGTGTTGTATTGCAGGAACAACCAGCTGAGCGAATTGGATGTAAGTAAGAATGCAACTCTGGAGGAGTTGGATTGCGATGATAACCCGTTGAGCGAATTGGATGTAAGTAAGAATGCGGCCTTGAAGGTTTTGTATTGCTGGGACAACCAGCTGAGCGAATTGGATATAAGTAAGAATGCGGCTCTGGAGAAGGTGTATTGCTATAGGAACCAGCTGAGCGAATTGGATGTAAGTAAGAATGCGGCCCTGGAGAAGTTGGAGTGCGGTGGGAACCCGTTGAGCAAATTGGATGTAAGTAAGAATGCGGCCTTGAAGGTTTTGTCTTGCAATAGCAACCGGCTGAGCGAATTGGATGTAAGTAAGAATGCGGCCCTGGAGTATTTGGATTGCAGGAACAACCGGCTGAGCGAATTGGATGTAAGTAAGAATAAAAAGCTGAAAACATTGTATTGCGATGATAATGTTAAACTTACAGGTTGGTCACGGATAGCAACTACAAATTCTAATGCAACAAATATGGATTTGAATTGTGAAGAAGAGAACGCAGATGTGACAGATGCGGATACAGAGGAGGATATGGTTATTTCTTCGCCAATGACGTATTCAGATTTAATGCCGAATGCAGTGTATAATTTCTATATTATGAAGGATACGGAAAATGATATTAGTTATGATAATCTGCTATATATCATACAGATTACTTCCGATGAGAATGGACAGGCAGCAATTCCGTTTGCATATAATCAGACCTGTGATTCGCCACAGGCGAAGCTGGTTGGCATGGAGAGACTGGATATTGCAGATGCAGAGGTGACGATTGAAGATCTGTATTATACAGGAGAAGCACAGGATGCAGAGCCGGCAGTAGTTTATAAGGGTACTGCATTAGAGCCGGGTAAGGATTATACGATCACCGGAGACTATCAGGCGACAGAGATCGGTACATATACCATTCAGATTGTGGGTATCGGTTTATATAAGGGAAGTCTGGAGAAAAGCTATCAGATACTTCCGATTACAGTAGCAGAGATAAAACTTTCACAGAGTACACTTAGTATGAAAAAGGGAGAGACGACTGTATTGACAGTAACCATTACACCGGAGAATGCGACCGATAAAGCCGTGACCTGGACTTCGTCTGATACGAAGATAGCAACGGTGGACAGTACCGGTAAAGTAACAGCTGTATCTGCAGGAACTGCAAGCATCACCTGTACGGCAAAGGATGGCAGTGGTAAGAAAGCAACCTGCGAAGTAACAGTGACGGATCCGACCCCGCCGAAACCATCTGTTGTGAAAGTGGCGAAGATCACATTGAATAAAACAACTGCAAGTGTCGGAAAAGGAAAGACTATGCAGTTAACAGCGACCGTAACACCGACCAATGCGACAAACAAGGCAGTGACCTGGAAGTCATCGAATACGAAGATAGCAACGGTCAGCAGTACCGGTAAAGTAACAGCGAAATCAGCCGGTACGGTGACAATCACCTGTACGGCAAAGGATGGCAGCGGTAAGAAAGCCACTTGTAAGGTCGCGGTTACAGAATCAAAGCCGCCGGTAAAGCCAACCGTAAAAGTAACGAAGGTCACACTGAACAAGAAAACTGCAACCCTGTCGCCAAAGGAGACATTGACATTAAAAGCGACTGTAACACCAACAAACGCAACGAATAAAGGAGTAACTTGGAAGTCATCGAATACAAAGATTGCAACGGTCAGCAGTACCGGTAAGGTAACAGCGAAAGCCGCCGGCACCGTGACAATCACCTGTACGGCAAAAGATGGCAGTGGAAAGAAAGCGACCTGTAGGATTACAGTCTACAACAATACGCAGGCCTATGTAGCGCGGATTTATACCAAGGCGTTAGGCAGAGCGGCAGAACCTGCCGGACTGAATTATTGGACTAATGAAATCCAAACCGGGAAACGTACCCCGGTAAAAGTGGCAGAAGAGTTCTTCTTTGCACCGGAGTTTGTGAATAAGAATCTGAATAACACAGAGTATGTCAAAGTATTGTACAGGACCTTTATGGGACGTGAATACGATAAAGGTGGACTGGACTACTGGGTAGGACGTTTGAACAAGGGCGAGAGCCGGAAGAGCGTACTGGAAGCGTTTGCCGGTTGTCCGGAATTCCGGAAGATCGTAAAGAGCTTCGGATTGTAGAGTGTAAAGATAAGAATAAATCAGGTTGAGGTCACATATTGTGACCTCAATTTTTTAAAGAGTAATAT
>ERZ1026888.828-NODE-828-length-15438-cov-12.290711_pt1 | contig 15438 bp, 10 predicted proteins | sample MGYA00380174_ERZ1026888 | MGnify/ENA primary metagenome ERZ1026888 (study PRJEB33269, sample SAMEA4719810) | human gut metagenome | biome: human-associated habitat; feature: organic feature; material: feces | place: Cameroon | collected 2013-10 ...
ATTTAGAAATCCTAATGCTAATATACATAAAGGAATACCAACAATTAATACTACTAAATATAAACCCATAATCTTATTGTTTAAAAAATGGAATACTTTCTTCTGGATGTAATCCTCTATATATAGTCTTATTCATAGGAATTAATGGTGACTCAAACCATAGTTTTGTGGCTCTTGAATCTCCTTTAAATCTACCTGACTGAATAATGGCATCTTCACCTGCAAAAGTTTCATAGTTCATAGGATTCAATAATCCAATCATATCCAAAACATTCTCTACAGTATTAATACCAGCAGCAGGAGACTTTAAGATTTTAAGAGCCTCTCCTACCATTTGAGGACCTGGAACCTGAGTACCAATTTCAGTATAAAGTCTTCTTGCTTGATACTCAATCATCTTCTGTAACCAAGGTCTATCCTTATTATCATCCCAATCCATGAGACCCAAGAATGCAGCAATAATTAAGAAGTGGCCTACTTCAGTAACAGCTCTTTTAATATTGGCTTTTTCTGTCTTTGTAAGATTATTCCAATTAGCAGCTATTGCAAACTGACCTTCTTTTAATTCCTTGGCAAGTTGCATTAAGAATCTTCCTATAGTATTATAATAGCCTTCTGTCCATGCTTGCAAATCATAGTTATATGTGGCAGACTTGAACCTTCTGTTAAGAGATGGTTTAATCCACTTTCTAAACATAATACCCATTCTACCTACAGCTAATCTTTGCACTGCACTCCTATCAGCCTTATTATAAATACCGTGCATTCTCTGATTTATAGCAGCAGATTTCCTACTAAATGCTATAATATCATCCCTTGTAAATGCAGAACCATCTTCCTTAGTATAACCTTGCTTTAACTGCAACTTAGCACCTAACTTCTTATTGTTCTTATCTATAGGAACCACCTCCATAGCGTCCCACAAGGAAACTATTTTACCATCAGGAGCTTTCATCTTATAAGCATCAGCAAGTGCTAATGAGGTTCTATTCTGCATCCAGTGCTCACCAGCATTATTCATAAGGAATAAAGCAGAAGTACCAAACATTCTACTGAACCAAGTCTTCCTGTCAAAGTTTACTTCTCTAACATCAGTCTCATACTCCTGCAATACATTGAATAATTCATCCCACAGAGCAAGTTTACTTGTCTTAACTCTATTACCTATCTCAGCTAAGTACTCTGGTAATGCTTTACCATAGTTTCTATCAGCCCTTAGAGTATTAGATTCATTGAAGAACTCTCCAGAGAATGATTCAATCCTCATCATAATTTTACCAGTAGTAACATTTGATATACCACTTAACAGGTTTAGACCTAACATATTAAGAGAAGTAATTCTATTAATAAAATTAGCTGTCTTTCCTTTATCCATCTTAGTATTACCAAATGTACCCTCATCAGCCATATACCTACCATAGACTTGCATTTCAAAGAAGTCATTCAGTCTCTGCATGAACCTTGTTTCATCACCAGATTTAGTGAGAGTAGATTCAACTTTCCTACCTACAGATTTAAACTTTTCAACCAAGGGTTTACCACCTCTTGTCTGTATAATTTCCCTTTCTTTCAGCATATCTCTGCCAAGCTCAAGAACATCAATTACTTTATTCATTTCATTGAAGTCATTAGCCATAGCTGCATAAGCTGTGAGAGTAGATACTATGTCAGTAGATAGGTCATTAGGACTTTCACCCTCTTTCATCTTAGTATAGTAGATAGGAAGTACTTGTACTTCTTTACCTTCAAAGTCCTTTACTGTAGCTCTGTCTCCAAACTCAGTATCATCAGTTCTTCTAATAAACTGGTCTTTAACAGCTTCCCATATTTGTGTACTACCTGACCTTACACCATCAGATGCCTTTACTCTTTCAAGTAAGTCCTTTCTGATTTTAACTGCATTAGTTAAGGTAGTGTACTTGTCAGGAAGATATGAATCAAGCTTAGCTTTTATATCCATAATCTTGTTATAGTATTCTTTTTGGGCAGGATTCAAGTTCTGATAAGCCTTATTGCCATAGATTGATACTTTAGGTTGCTTCTTTCCATTGACCACTTCCATATTAGCATCAAACCAAGCTTGTCTCTCTTTTCTATACTTCTCTGCATTATCTCCTACAGGATTATTACCATATTTTTCATTGAGAGACTTAAACATTTCCCTGATTTTCTCCTTGAATAGACCTTGGTTAATCTCAGAGATATAATTACCTGTAAGATTACCTTTACTGTCTCTTTCAAACATCCAATCAGTGTTCTTAACTCCAGCTTGCTCTAACTTAATGGTAGCAGCTTGAAGCTCCTTCATAACATTGATAGTCTCCAACCTTGCATTTTCTTTACTCTTTTTGACAGCTTGGTCCATTACTTTCAGCATATAATCTGAAGAGTCTGCCATAGAGTCAAGCCATCTGTCAAAGAAAGATATGTCCTTATCAGCTACCTTTACCAAGTCTTCAGCAGTCATAGTTTTACCCTTGAACTTGCCAAAGGGAACAGTTATACTCTCTCCCACAAAGGGCTTAATGAAATCAACAAAAAGAGGCATTGCTACATTGTTGTATCTGACAAACAAGTCTCCAAGTAGTGTAGTTGTGTTGTCTAATACTACTCTTACTCTCTGACCATATCTATTGTCTGCATACCTCTCTTCATCAATAAGAGCCTTCCTAATATCATCAGTAATATGCTTGTAACTATACAAGTAGTTTCTGACATCTCTTAGAACACTAGCCCTTTCATTGATATTAGTAGCAGGAGTATTCTGCAACACAGTAAGTCTGTTATTTACCTTGGTTAATTCTTCAAGAGCATTCTCTACAAAAGTATAAATACCCTCAATCTCATTGTTATCAGCTAATTCAGTCTCCAATCTATCAATGAGTAATCTTTGATTAACACTAAACTGGCTATTAGGATTTCTCTTTTCATAAATCTTCAATCTCTTCAACTCATTCTCAATGACTCCTTGAAGCAGCTTTTTATCTCTTGACACTCTCTCTGAGGTATTATAAAACACTCCACTTGAAGTAATATTGCCAATGTCAATAACCTCATCCATACTGCCATTAAGTATTTGCTGTGCTAAAGAACCAAAGTTCTTGTCAGCCTCCCTCATAGCTCTTTGTATGGGACTTGCATTAATATTCTTAAAGAAATTCTTAACTGCTTGAATTACTCTTTGCAGTAGATTCTTATAAGGAGCAGGTGGAATGTTCTCACCTTGAAGAAGATGCTTTGTAAGTAATTTACCCGCAGCTTCTTTTGCCAACTTAGCCTCATCACTATGGTATAAAGTATCATAAGTATCATAGTCCTCACCTATAATTTCTCTTGCCAGTCCATTGGAAGATATATTATTGATAAGTCTATTGATAAGTGGATTATCTCCCATAGCTTCAATGGCAAAGTGTGCAAATTCCTCAGGAAGTGCTCTCTCACCTTGAATACCATCAGCAAGCCTAATCATTTCAACAAGACCATTTGCTGCATTTCTTGCAACATCAAAATCAGTTACACCATGAATACCCATTCTCTTTTCGAGGTCAGTTAAAGCGCCTATCCCTACTCCATGAGATTCAAGAATACCCCTCAACCTATTATTAAGGTTTTCATTGTATTCCATCTTATCTGCATTGACAGAGTTAAGCCTATTTCTTTTCTCAACTTTTACTCCAATGAATACTCTTGAAGATTCAGAATCTTGTATCTTGATTATATTAGCCACATAATCATCCCTATACTCTGAGTTCTGATTAAAGGCTATAGCCCTTTGTTTCAACTTTTGATAATTCTCATCATTGTTTACCCATAGGGCTGGTCTGTTCATTCCTTTCTTATAGTACCCAATCTCCCTATTAAGTCTCTCAAGTACTTTAGTTTCTGGAATGACTTTACTAAGATTAGTCTGCTTCAGCAGACTTCTCAATGTAGGTTCATTGTTTTCATCTAATGTTAATCTTGGATTCCAATCTCTTATAAAAGAGTGAGCTTTTGTGATAAGATATAGTCTTGTAGCTTCACTTCTATTGTTAGAGGTGAAGGACAGCAAGTCCTTGAATAACTTGCTGTCCACTACCTGACCATTTCTATTTTTTACCTTTGGAATAATTGCACAACTTCTTGCCATATCTTATAAACTATTCTAATGTTGAAGCACCACAAATACTATCACCATTCTCATCCTTATAATCTGTATTAGGCTGAATATCTGTTACATCATCAACCTTAGGAGTAGAAGTGTCAAGAGGAACATTGTATGTTTGCTGAAAAGCCATTGCAGATATATCTGTTAGAAGAGAGTTTATATATTCCTCTGATTCTTGATATTCAGGCATAGCATCATAGTCAGGTATAACATCCCCAAAGTCAAATCTTGACAATGTATCTGCATAAGGGTCATAATCTTTCTTATTATTATCAATTACAGTTTCCATCTCCTCTACATCCTTGCCATATTCATATTCAATGAAGCTATTTTTGAAACCTAATGGTTCAATCCTTTCATAGGTTGCAACATTGACTTGTTTAGTATTTAATGAAGACAATTTGTAATAAATGTATTTTCCTCTGATTCTCTTACCTATATACCTAAAGAAGTCATAAGTAGGACCATCAGGAGTATCTTCCCTTTTCTTGATGACTTTCTCATCTCCAAAGGTAGCATTACCATCAATCACAAATGTAACTTTATCCTTAACTTCATTATCCTCTCCTATGAACTGGACAGAGGTTGTGTCAGGGATTTCAGGAACCAATTTTCTATTATCCAAGTGATTATAGACATATTGGTCCACAAATTGACTATAGTCATCCTCATTCCAATTTACTAAGGCTCTTAGGGTACTTATGTATTCTGGTACTGCCTTTCTTAATGCGACAGGTGCTAAGTGAATAAAGGTATTAGGACCAAAAGCAAAGCCATTTCTATAGAAACTGTATCTAAATAGATTAAGAGCAAGCTTTTGAGCTTCTGGATTATCCTTATACAATAATGTTGTCCAGTCCCTCATATATCTCTCTCTTAAAGTAGGACTTAATTGACCTACATTTTTAAATACCAAAGTAGCTACAGGATTATTGTCATTTGCTCTAATTACTTTAAGCCTTTTAATGAACTCTAATTCAGCTATATCCTCATTTTCAGAAACTATCTCTTTAAAGTATTCAGGAAAATAGTTAATAAAATCCCTTCTTTTCTCAGCAGAACTCTTAATTTTATCTCCCACCTCTGAATTAGGGTTTATGACTAACTCAGAACCGAAGAACTTAGTTTTTGACATTATATAAGCAAGCAAATCATTATAAACACTATTCATAGTTTTTACATCTAGTTTACCTGTCTTAGTCATGTCTCTAAGCTTATCAATTACAGCTCTGAATGACTCAGCATATTGAGGGAAATAAGACCCTAGCATGTTCTCTGTCATTTTAAGACCTAATGTATAGAATGCCTGCAAGAAAGGAAGTTTACTGTCAAGTAATTGTTTTCTGATAGTATTCATTCTCTCCTCTACATTCTCTATAGACATATCCACATTAATAGAATCACTGATAACATCTGCATTCTCCAATGGGAATTTGTCATTTTTCTTTATCTGGTCTAACAGACCTTTCACTTTCTGTATTTTTAACTCTGTATCTGCAATAGTAGGACCAGCAGCTCCATTTTGAGTATCAGCCCTAGTAGCTTGTACTACTTGTTTCAAAGCCTTAGCAGAGTTCATAACTCTCTTGAACAAATATCCAACTGCTGCTTGTCTTGGGTAGAACTCAATCTTCCTGAAATCAGAAGTCTGAGAACTGTCAGTAACAGCTTCCTTAGCAAGCATTATATTGTCTGCAAGGTCTTCAATGTAGAAGTTATTACTCTTGTAGTTATCATAAGTCAAGTCATTATTAATAGCAGCCTTCTTCTCATACTTATCTAGTACTTCATTTATGATAGTATCCTGGTCTTTGCCCTCTCTGCTCTCTCTAAAATAGGTCTGAGTAATCTCTTGTACAATAGGCTGCATCATCAACAGACCTATCTCAATAGGATTATAACCTAATCTTGAAAGAAGCATAGAAGCATCAGCAGTGAAAGTATTCTGATTAAGTGCTGCAAGCACGGGGTCTTTAACATTATCCACAGAAGCAGCCAAGAATCCAGCATTATTCTTTGAGATAAATTCCTTGTCACCATTCATAATATCATGTAGAGATGTAAGTCTCTTTCCATTCAATACAAATGAGCCATTCTCTTCACTAAGAGCTAAACCTTTATCTTCATCTTTATCTTTATTAGATGCTGTATGTTGCATCAAAGCATGATTTGCATTATGGTTGGCATAAATACCAATCAACTTAGCACCAGTCATGTTTTGTTGATGTAACATTACTTGAGTTCTTGGTGATAATGGGTCCATTTTGACCTTTGTTTTCTCAGCTAACTTATCAAGAGTATCAAGGTCTAAGTCAAATAGATATGAAGCAATAGACTTAGGATAAGACTTTTCACCTTTCTGTATAGTCTTATTAAGTTCTATACCTACATCCCTTAATGCTTGAGCCAAGTCACTCTCATAAGAATCATTGAGAATAGTCATAATTCTTGCAGCCTTCTTCTGATAATCAAAGCCACCTGGGTTAAGAATCTTTGAAGCTGTATCTGCATTAGTCAGAACTCCATACATCATGTCTATTAGCAAGTTATTTCTTGCCTCAAGACTATTCTCCTGTGGAGACTTGTTGAAGTCATACTTTACCTTGCTTATAATAGGCTTGGCAAGTCTATACTTCTCTTTATTCTCCTTGAACCATTCCTTGAAATCATCAGTATCTGCATTGAGAATATCTTCTGCTAATTGGCTATTAGTGAACTGTGACAATACTTGATTGAATATACTATTCATTCTTGCATAGTCCTCTCTTGCCTGTCTCATATTATACTTCTGAATTCTAAATTCAGGTAACATGATATACATCTTATCCACATCAAAGTCAGAACCTGATAGAGAAGTAATCTCAGCAGGAAGCATGATTGCAGAACCATTCTGTTGAGGAAGGAATCCCTTAATATACAGAGGAGCCATTGAGTACTTATCCTCTGTTGGAACTCTGTATCCAATCAACTTTCTCAAATCATCAGGAAGTTTAGTTATATCAAGTTCATGAGTTCCTGGTTTCATAAGAGGCTCATAAAACTCTCTACTATATGCAGGCATATAACACTCAAGATACTTAATCCTCTTATTAGCACCCTCACCTTCAAATACTATATGAAGTTCATCAGTCAAGCCATAATCAGATACTTGAATTAAAGCTCCACCTCTAATCTTTTGTTTAGTAATTCTACTCTTGATTACACTATTAAGAAGTGTCTGTACTCTTTGAGATTGTACAGGGTCAAAGAGAGGTATATTGAAGTTATTGTTCTCATCAAGAGTACAAGCTCTCATCATATCCATACCATATCTCTGATTACCTCTTATCTCTTCAAGTAAGATTTCTTCTACCTTCTTTGGGTCTTTGAATATCTCATTTACATCAGCAAATGCTTGAAGAATATTCTCAGTATTGATGGCATTATACAGGTCAAGCCACTCTTTCTTAGTCATCCTCTTACCATTAACCTCAATGATTGTATCATCAGAGATGTCAGCAGTAATTAGCTTTCTAATCTGAGTACCTACCAACTGAACTGCATCAATAGCATGTTCAGGAGTTGCAGTCTGAATACCATAATCTTCATAAGATACCCTATGTACTACATTAGGATTCTCATTACCAGTACCTAAACCAGTCTTTTCCTTAAGTACCTCCATAGTATCTTTATAAGAAGTAATAGGAACAGTATTTTCTTCTATAATTTTATCATATTCATCTTTACTGATTTCTCCATTATTTAACTTAGTATCTAACTCTGCTTTTTCTTCAGAAGTCATATTGAGTTTGTCATTCAAGTTTATCACACCTTGTTTACCAACCTTAGTGGTAGATTCAAACTGAACTACATCAATCTGATTATTCTCATCCTCCATAAACTCATTTATGGCCCTCAACTTACCTGACCTTCTTAAAGGACCAGCAATTAGCTCGTGCATAGCAAGTAATAAGAACTCAGAGTTCTTATGTTGTACAGGAGTCTTAATTCCAGTATGACCTTCAATGCCACTGTTATTATTAACTTGTGTATAAACATAAGGCTTCTTAGTCTGCCAGATAATATTGAAGTCTTTGATATTCCAATCCCCATTTTTGAAGTTGTTATATGCTTGCTCCATATCATCTGTCCATTGACCTGACATACCAAGTATTGCCCTATAGGAACTCAAACTTCTATATGCCTGAGCATCTGCTACATTCACCTTTCTAAACTTGCTAAGGATGTTATCTCTGTCTAACTTGGTCATTTCATTTCTTCTAACCCTCTCATCAAGTACAGTCTTGATGTCTTCAAGTACAGAAGATATTATCTCATCATCCTTCAAGTAGATAGTTCTTTCCCAATCCCTACCAATTCTCTCACCTTTATAAGTAGCCTTAGTATTCAGTCTAAGAGCAGGAGCATGAACCTCCTTATATCTCTTCTGAAAGTCCTCAAGGTTCTTATAGAAAGCAAGGTCAGTGGTAGTAAGCTGAATAATTTGTGAAGTAGCTAACTTGCTATTCCAATAGTATTCCCTAAGTGCATCCTTAGCATTATTCTTAACAAACAGGCTTCTTGAGATTGATTGAGCATCTTTCAACTCCATCTCACCTCTTGTTGCCATATCTGTAAGTAATGCCTTAATTTGCTCCATTAGACTATTAGCCTCCCTACTGTCAAAAGCACTATTATTGTTGTAGGCTTTAAGCATTAGTTCCATGTTGGTATTCCATAATGAACCTAAAGCATCCTTAGCCTTAATAAGTGCCTTTGCAGTTATTGCATTCTGCTTGGATTGACCTTCAAAAGGAATATACTTGTACTTGCCATTAGGAAGTTCATCTAAAAGTCCTACTCTTACCCAATCTTTGTAGGTTTGTTCAAAACCATCTTCCATTATATCATTAAGAGTAGTTCTTAAAAAGTCCCTAAGTTCAGCACCAGTACCTTTGGATTTAAGTCTACTTAACCTATCAATGAATGTCTCTCCATTGTCATATCTGAGGTTGTTAAGTGCAGGAAGGAACTTAAATTCTGCACCTCCTATACTCTTTATATTACCATCTTTCTTTCTGACAATATCATAGTTTGCAATAGGTTCTACACTCTTATCTCCACTCTGATAAGCCTCATCCCTTTCTCTAACCAGCATGATTCTGTCATACTCTTGATTAACCAAGTCTACTAACTTGTCAAGGATAACATCATCATAGGTCCTCTTCTTACCATTCTCATCAAGCACATCACCTGTTGTGTACTTTCTGAATCTGATAAACTCAGCAGAAGGACTATCTGAAAGAATAGGAACATGATACCAAGCATACTTTATACTTGACTTTGCAGAGTCAGGGTCTCCCCAATATTCTGTAAGAAGAGCCAAAGTATAGTCCAAATCATCCCAATTAGTATAGTCTACCTTGTCAGAGTTTAATACTACTTTATGGTTAAGACCCCTTCTTAATTCATCAGATTCTGCAAGTTGTCTTAGCCAATCATTTCTCCAATGGTCACCCTTAAAGAACCACTCATACTGTTTAAACTCAGTCTGCATAAACTGTTCAAATCTCTCCTTGTCATTCATAACATTCTTGAGATTCTTAATAAGTTTACCTAAATAGTTAGGAGTAACATGAGAATAGTAAGACTTATCATTCTCTCTGACACTACTTTCAATAGCATCCTCAGTAACTTCTGCCATCATACTTGCAATCATATTGTAAGCAGAGCCAAAAGTATTTATAAGGTCTCCTCTCTTTTCAGTACCATCCTCTCTTGTTTCAGACTTGATTTCTCCTTTCTTAATACCACTAAATATAATATTCAATTGTGGTAAAAGAAGCATAATTGGGTCAGTAAATGTGATACCTGGAACTGTCTTTATATTAGTTAATGTAGTTCTCAATACAGAAGGATTGGCATCAATACCTAACATATGAAGTAACTTCATTATGGTATTCCATACATCTTCTCTCTCTAAGAGTTGAAGTCTGGACTCTGTATCAAGGTTCTGGAACATATTGTTCAATGTCTCAGTCCACTCTAAACCTTTAACTGCATTATCCTTGTTTATTTCTCCATTCTTCTTATATACACTATCATCATCAAGCTGTACTCCATTCTCATAGTTGTCTCTCCAAGCATCAAGAAGATAATATACACCTTCAGGCTTATTAACAGCAATAGTTTCCATCTTGAAAGTACCATCAGGTAGCATCTTCTTCTTTTGAATCCAGTAAGGCATAAAGTCCTTTCTGAAGTCTTGGTAGAATTGAGAGAACAAAGTCTCATCACCTTGAAGTAATTCTATTACTTGATTAACCCAAGGTTTAATCTTAGCCACATTTTCTAATAAAGGAATCATGTCATCAGAGTTAATCATATTCCTTAACTTGTCTATAAGAGTAGCATGAACATAGTCAGCATCAAGGTATCTTGTAAAACCTAAATCATCCTCTTCATACATTCCTTCATAATCAAGTTTAGGTACTTGTCTGATTGCTTTTCTTACAGCTTGTGATAGAGACTCTTGTGAACTTACCTGTCTGAAATTAGTCATCCAGCCATCCTTATAAGACTCTTCTTGTCTCCAATCTTCTGCTTCATCATCTACCTCACTGTTACCCTCAGGGTCATCATCATTGAGGTTTGCATCAGCAGGTGCAATATAGTTAGGGTCCATCCTAATACCCTCAGTCATTACAAGCAAAGTACTTGCTTCCTCAGCAAGAGCTTTATAAACACTAGGGTCATCAACTATCTTCTTATACTCCTGATTCTTATAAGCAGCTTTCTTCTTGGCAGCTTCCAGCTTTTCTTCATCAGAAAATCTTTCAGATTCATCTATTTCTCCAGCTTCAATAAGAGCATTTTCCTCAGCATTAATCTTATTAAGTTCTTGCTGTATTCTACCTTCTTCTGTATCTTGTACATAAGAATTGAAGATGTTAGCTACTCTCTTGAATATACCAGCAGGGGTATACTTCTTTATAGCAGAGAATCTATCCAAGCTATTAAGTTCAGCCTGCAATTCTTCTTTCTCTACACCACTGGCATCATTGATTCTACTTCTCAAAGAGTCAGCTATTTCCTGCAAGGCATCATCAACTTCATTGCTGAAGAGTCTTGCAATAAGTGTCACTCTATCTCTTCTTGTTTTTGGGTCAAAGAGTAGGTCCACCTTTTGCTGCTCCTCAACAGAAGTAACTCTTGGAGTATCAAAAGAGCTGCTAAGTGCTTCATCAATAGTAGTAGCTTTAACTCCGCCACTCTGACTATTAAGTATTTCAGCTAAAGCTCTTGCTTGACTAACTCTTGTACTAGCAAATTGGTCAGTTAAAGTTTTACCTTTAGCTTTTTCTCTTAATTCATTTATTAATTCAGGATTCTGTTTAGCCCATATTTCCCATAAAGGTTTATAACCCATATAATAACTATAGTCCTCCATTGTTTCTTTAGATAATTGTCCTAATAACAAAGAACTAGTATGTTTATATGGTGCTAACTTAGATAAAAGTTCTTTAGGAAGATGATTTTCAGCATAAGACCTAACAGTAGTACCATCTATTGCTATACCTAGACCTGTTTCATACATAAGTAAAGACACAATACTTTGCATATCAGGTTGCTTACCTTTACCCGACCCCTTTATAATTGTTTGATAAACATTTTCAATAGTTTTTCCTCCAATAGCAATTTTTTTATTTTTACCATCAGAAGGGTCTAATCCTTGAATAAATGTACCTTCTTTAAACTTAGCATTAAGTGCTGAAAATCTTTTATCTCCTCTTGTAGAGACTTCATAGCCATTTTCAGCAGTTCTTGCCCATTTAGATGGAACTGCCTTTCTTATTTCCTGAATAAAAGCATTGAGTTCACTACCTAATGGAATATCCTCAATAGACTTATTATTCTTGTCTTGCCATAATGATACAAGATTCTTTACAGATTCTACTGTTTCATTTGGAAATTTTGCTGCTAACTCCCTTATTTTAGGAGTTGGTATTAAACATACTGGATTACTCATATATTAAAAGTATTATTTGTGCAAAGGTAAGGAATTTAATTGTAATACACAAGATTTTATTCAAAAAGCTAAGGGAGAATAAGTGTTTAACTTACCCTCCCTTATAGGAATTATTCAACTACATATTTGACACCACCAAAGATTAAATATTTAATAGTGTTGATATTGACAGGTCTAACTCCAAACTCTTTATCTGTTTGTTGTATGTCCATATCAATGCAGTTATATCTGCCATCTCTTGATTCAAATTGAACCTTGTATCCTCTAAGAACTCTGTCTTCACCCTCCTCATAAGGAAGTACAGGATTACTAACCAGCTCAGTAACAAGATTCTTTGCTGCATTTGCAACACCTTTCTTACTGTTCTTAACTGCATCAATACTATTTGAGAACTGCTCTACAATAGCATCAATCTCTTCCTGTAACTTTCTCTTACTCTTAGGTTTATCCTGCTTCTTGAAGCATACAGTAAATACTTGACCAGAATGGATGTTCTCCCAAATACTTCTAATACCAGGAGTACCATCCTTCTTATCTTCCTTAGTTACCTTTACTGTAGTCTCAAACAGGTCAGCAGAATTAGTATAGTTCTTCAGATAACTCATGCCAATCTGGACCTCTTCACCACTTTCAAAGTGAGTAAGCCAAGCAGTAGAGCCTGACACTCTGTTCACAATATAGTGAGAACTCTCACTAATAATGGAACCTTGCTTTAACTGATTTATTTGTTCAATCATATCAAATTAGTTATTATTTATCAAATGTCCACTCTCATCATAGTTAGTGCTTCTATATCTCTTCAAGTCTTGCTGATACTTCTCTGTATTTGCATAACCACAAGGATTCATAAATTCAGGACAGAATCCTCTGTAGATACATTCTGGAACCATCTTATCTGCCATTACAGGGTCTACTTTCCTAATAGCATCTTGTACCTGTTTCCAAGCCTCTCTTGTTTCCTTAGATGCACAATTACACAGCCTCTTTCTTGATATACTTATCAAAGCCTGAGCATTGGCTGTCATATCCATATCATTTGTTGCACCTTGTGGTAGCTCATTTCTTGAAGACACATTATACTCATCTAAAATAGCTCTTCTGTCTCCCCTTTGAGTATGGACAAACTTCTCACAGCCTTCATGGTGTCTTACCAAGTGTGTAGTAACCCACTGCATAATATTAGTCCAAGTCCACTCATACTCAAGCAGTCTGATAGGACTATGCTCAGCTAAAAGCATTTTAGCTTCCCAAGATTTAGAGGGTTCTTTATTTAAAGGTGCTTTGCCTATGGTTCTCCTTGCTGCATTTAATGCTCTTTTCCAAAGAGTAACCATTTCCATTCTGATAATTTTACTCATTGTTGTCTATTATTATTCCTCAATTACTTCAAAGTCATCAACATTCCAGTCCTTTAAATCAAAGATGGCTTTAACATCTTCATTTGTTTTAGGAGCTATGTAATCCCAAGCTTTCTGAGGCAATGCAATTTGCTCTTCAACTGCACCTTTAAGGTCACAATTTGAGTAATCTATATCCTCAAAATACTCACCATCTTCATCCTTTCCAGAGTCAGTAATCTCATAGTCAGATACCTTAATCTTTACAGTTTTACTAAGGGTGACACTTACTGTGACCTCAATTTCCCTTTCAGGATTATCAACCTGATTCCAGGGTGCATTAGGGTCATGTTCTGCCCCTGGGGGGTAATATCCACTTTCAGTCATTTTTTCTTTCTTTTAATGTCTGTTATCAAGTTATTCTCTTTAATCAGTCTTCGAGCAATTACACATTCAAGATTCTTAGGTATGCTGATATGCCTTCCTTTACCATTCACATAGATAGCATGGTCTCCATTATGTCTGTTATAATAGAAACCATTAAATTTCACTATCTTTATGAACTCTCTTGATGTATATTGTCTCATACTATACTTTCAGAATATCTTTATACTTTTCATAAGTCTTTCTTATGACCTCTTCTCCTATTGGATTAGGTCTCTTTGAGTCCCTCTCTATACACTCTTGAAGAGGTGTAAAGAAGTTCTTAAATTCAAGGCTATACTTTTGTCTTACTATAGTAGGTATTGTTACTTCAGGGTCATTCCAATTATCAAGCATTCTATTATAATACTCTAATTCCTTAGGATTAAGATTCATATTATCAATAACAATATCAAAACCATAGAACATAGAGTTCCATAGAAAAGTACCCCTTAAGTCCTTTATAAGACCTTCTCTACTAGGGACCCAATACTTACCCAACATATTTCTGATGTCATCATTATTGAACCTTACTCTGTGTTCAGGGTCTTCAAGTACCCATTGTTTAGCCCATGTAGTCTTACCACTACCTTGAATACCTCTACATAAAATTATTTTAGCCATATTATAAAACTCCTTTAATTTTTAATAAAGTTCTCATTCTATCCCAATCTACATAAGGTCTAGATGATGCATCATCATATTTTAATGGTGTTCCAAGTGCTGCATCATCTATATAGATATTAGCATATACCTTAGGAGATGATGTCCATTCCTTTTGTTTAGGATTTTCATTTATTCCCCATAAAGATATTCCATTCTTTTTAAACCAATTAATAGCATCTTGTAAAGTATCATTAGATATAATTTCTCCACTAAGAGTTTTGCCTTGATTACTCTTATCAGGGTGACTTCTCATAGTATAAAGAATAATCTTATGACCTTTCTCTACTAATTTCTTCAAGATAGGAGCAGCTCCTATATCTCTACCTACTTTAGGGAACTCATGTGTAACACAAGTGCCATCAAAATCTACTGCTATTATCATTTTCTATAACTATCTAATTGTTCATTTAAAGCATCCATTAGAGCTTGAAAACACTTGCTTACTTTAGGATTAACTACCCCTGCTTCTATAGTCAATGCACTATTATTATAAGTCACTTTCATATTAGCAATGGGTTTTGCAAAGTACTTATAAATAATATTGAATTTATCTTTGTCTGTCATATTATAATTGATTTAATCATTTCTTTTTTAAAGTAAGATAATTGGTCTCCAGTTAGATTACTTATCCATCGTGTTGCATATTTCCTATACTTAGGATGATTACTTCTGTTAAACCTTAATAATAAATATTCATTTAAAGTCATATTAAAAGCTTCTATTAATGTTTATAATTTTACTCTCAGTATCAAGGCGTATCTAAAGAGCGACCAAAAGTAAATACAAATGCAATCAATGTTATAAAACCAAATACAGAAACAGCATTTTCTTTAGATATATAGTACAGTAATATTTCC
>ERZ1026888.831-NODE-831-length-15392-cov-14.447676_pt1 | contig 15392 bp, 10 predicted proteins | sample MGYA00380174_ERZ1026888 | MGnify/ENA primary metagenome ERZ1026888 (study PRJEB33269, sample SAMEA4719810) | human gut metagenome | biome: human-associated habitat; feature: organic feature; material: feces | place: Cameroon | collected 2013-10 ...
AATGGGGCAGACTGGCACGCTCGTCAGCGCCCAACTGGCGTTTATCGCCACCGCCTTCCCCGCCGACGCGCCTTGGCTCTTCCGCATAGGCTGCGGCGTATGGTTAGCCGTATCGCTCCTGCAATGCAAGAAATTCCTGTCGAAAGACTAAGCCACAGAACGTCGTCGGGCACGAACCCAGCCGACCTCGCAACCTCTTCGTCGCCCTAAGCGACGCAACACGAGAAAGCCATTCTCACCCACCACTCACCAACAAGTGGGGGATGGAAGTGGCTTTCTTGCGTTATCACAAAACGAAATGGTGCCAAGCAAATGAGCATGGGGTTTTTGCCATGTCATTTACCTGACACCATCAATAGTATAATGTATATCCGAAAACAGACTTTGGGGATTAGAACATCTGACTGACACGACGGATGCCGGCCACAAGAACATCGACCTCCTCGCGGGTGTTGTAGAGGGCGAACGAAGCCCTGACGGTGCCCAACACGCCGAGACGGTCCATAAGGGGCTGGGCGCAATGGTGGCCCGTGCGCACAGCGATGCCCAACTGGTCGAGCAGTGTGCCCATGTCCATGTGGTGGATGTCGCCGACGTTGAAACTGATCACGGCGTCGCCCTGCATGTCGTTGGCCTGGCCGTCGGACAACAGGTCGGCGGCATGACCGTAGATGTGCATGCCGGGGATGTCGCGCAGCTGGCTCAGGGCATAACGGGTGAGCTCGCGCTCATGGCGTTCGATGTTGTCGAGACCCAGGTGCTCCATATACTCGATGGCCTTGGCCAATCCGTGGGTAGCCACATAGTCGGGGGTTCCGGCCTCAAACTTAAGGGGTGGGCGCTCGAAAGTGGTCTTCTCAAAACTCACATGCTCTATCATCTCGCCGCCGCCCTGATAAGGAGGCAACTTCTCAAGCCAACTCTCCTTGCCATAGAGCACACCAATGCCAGTGGGACCGTACATCTTGTGACCACTAAAGACAAAGAAATCGCAATCCAAATCTTGCACGTCGATGGCGAAATGAGGGGCGCTCTGGGCTCCGTCGACCATCACGGGGACATCGTGCTCATGGGCAATGGCGATCATTTGCTTCACAGGATTGACCGTGCCCAGCACGTTGCTCACGTGCATGACACTCACCATACGTGTCTTCTCATTGAACAAGCCCTTGTAGGCTTCCAAGTCGAGCACGCCACCATCGGTCATGGGAATGACACGCAACTTGATGCCACGCTTGTGGGCTTGCAACTGCCAAGGCACGATGTTGCTATGGTGCTCCATGGTGGAAACGATAACCTCGTCGCCCGGTTTCAGAAACTCGTCGCCAAAGGTGCTGACCACCAGGTTCAGGCCCTCGGTGGTGCCACGGGTGAAAACAATCTCGCTGACGCTGCGGGCATTGATAAACCGCCTGACGGTTTCGCGGGCCTGCTCGTGCAACTCGGTGGCCTGCACACTGAGGTAGTGGACGCCGCGGTGCACATTGGCGTTGACATTGAGATACTCATCGCGCATGGCGTCGAGCACACACAACGGTTTCTGCGTGGTGGCACCATTGTCGAGATAGACGAGCGGCTTGCCATGAACCTCGCGAGCGAGGATGGGGAAGTCGGCCCTTACGTCCTGAATGTTATATCCTGTTTCCATTGTTTACGATTTAGAAGGGTTATCAGCGCTTGCAACCGCCATCGGCCAACGGACGGGTCAGACGGCATCCTTGGCAGCGACCCAGTTCGCCACGGAAGCGTTTCTCCACCAACTGGTGCAATCGGTCGCGCAAAGGCTCAAGCTTAATCTGGTCGATGACCTCGCCCACAAACGCCAGTTCGAGGAGCATCTTGGCCTCATGCTGGTCGATGCCACGCTGCTGCATGTAGAAGAGGGCCGCGTCGTTGAGCTGGCCCACGGTAGATCCGTGCGCACACTTCACGTCGTCGGCGTAGATCTCAAGCATGGGCTGCGTGTACATACGCGCCGCCTTGGTCATGCAGAGGTTCTGGTTGGTCTCTTGCGAGGTGGTCTTCTGGGCTCCATGGCGCACCAGTACACGACCGGCGAAGGCACCCACGGCACGTCCATCGAGCACATATTTATAGAGCTCATGCGAGTCGCAATGGCCCACCTGATGGTCGATGAGCGTATTGTTGTCCACACGCTGGCCTTTGTCGGCTATGACACAGCCGTTGCACCAACACTCAGCCCCTTCGCCCTTGAAGGTGAGATTGAGCATGTTGCGGGTGGTGCCGTTATGAAGCGTGATGACATCATGGCTCACGCGACTGTTGGCTTGCTGCTCAACATACACGTTGCTCACACGTGTGTTCTTCTCGTGGGTCTCCTCCAAGCAGTAGAGGTCGAGACTCGCATTCTCACCCACATAGGCCTCAATGACCTGTGTGGAGAGGAAGTTGCGGTCGTCGGCCGAGTCGTCGCAGAAGAGAAGCTGGGCCTCAGCGCCCTCATCCATAACGATGAGCACACGGCGGTTGACCATCAAGTCGACATCGGCGCGGAGAATATTGACCACCTGGATGGCACGCTCCACCTTGACACCTTTGGGCACATGGATGAACAAGCCATCCTGAGCCAACATGGTGTTGAGGGCGGTAATGGCGTCGTCGGAAGTCTTCGCCAGTTGGGCGTAACGGCCTTCCACCAGTTTGGGATGCACCTCAGCGGCCTCACGCAGGCTCATCACCTCCACCCCCTCGGGCAGAGAGGCCTTGGGGAGCACCTTCTTATAGAACGTGTCGTTCACCACGAAATAAAGTGAGGTGGAGAGGTTGGGCACGTCGCAACTGAAGACCGAATAGGGATCGACCGGAATGTCGAGCCTGCTAAGGTTCAAACCGTAGTCGGGGGCGAAAAGCTCAGCCATGTCGGTGTACTTATATCGCTCCACCTTACGCGAGGGAAAGCCCTGGCGCTTGAAGTCGTCAAAGGCCTGATCGCGCACGGCATTGAGCGCCGCGGCCGAATGGCTGCAGATCAACGCTTTCGACGCCTCAAATAAATCTATGTATTGTTTTTCGCTACTCATTGTGTAAAAAGGGTTTCCTTTTTCTTCATGTAACGGGAAAGAATTACTTCCCAAACTCCTTATCGGCCTCTTCCTTGATCCAGTCGTAGCCGCGCTTCTCGATCTCCTTGGCCAAGGACGGACCTTCGGTGCGCACGATGCGGCCGTTGTAGAGCACATGAACCACCTGCGGCTTGATCATGTCGAGCAAGCGCTCGTAGTGGGTGATGACGATGATCGACTTCTCAGGAGTGAAGAGTTTGTTGACACCTTCTGCCACGATACGCATGGCATCGACATCAAGACCCGAGTCGGTCTCATCGAGAATGCTGAGCTTCGGCTCGAGCATGGCCATCTGGAAGATCTCGTTGCGCTTCTTCTCACCGCCCGAGAATCCCTCGTTCACGGAGCGATGTGCCAACTTACTGTCGAGTCCCACAAGCTCGCGCTTCTCACGCATGAGCTTCATGAAGTCGCCAGCCTTCAGCTGATCGAGGCCTTCATACTTGCGCTTGGAGTTGACGGCGGCCTTCATAAAGTTGACCATCGACACTCCTGGAATCTCCACGGGGTATTGGAACGAAAGGAACAATCCCTCGCGAGCGCGGTCCTCAGGCTTCATGGCCAGCAGATCCTTGCCGTTGAACAACACGCTACCCTCGGTGACGGTGTACAGGGGGTTGCCTGTCAACACGGCCGAGAGCGTTGACTTTCCTGAGCCATTTGGGCCCATGATGGCATGTATCTCGCCGTCGTTGATCGTGAGATTGATGCCTTTCAATATTTCTTTGCCAGCAATGGTGGCATGCAGGTTTCTAACCTCTAACATAATTTATTTATAAAATATCTAATAAACCATTTAACAATCCATATCCATCGTCGCACGTCCACCGAAAGGGGAACGTCAGTTTTAGGCCAACGGAGAACGCGTGGCGGTGCATCTGTCCATGATAATCGGTCGTGCGACCGCTGCCTCCCTCCGCGTAATGAGCTCGATAAGGAGCGTCGACGCCCAACCGGTAGCTATATTCCAACTGCAAGGCGACGCTTGAGAACAGGTAGATGTCGGCTCCCACAACGGGACCAAGACTAAACCTCGGAGCTTTGGCAACGCCTTCGACTGCATAGGAATAGGTGTTTTCCGTCAGTCCGTTTGCGCTCCACGACAGGGAAGACGTCATTTCGAACGGTCCGCGATCGGCGCCAAAGGCATACAAGACATCGACACCCACATAAGGACAGACCTTCCATTGCGCCGGGGCAGGGTACCAACGACCTCCCAACATCAGTTGGTTGAGGTCGCAACTGCCGTCTCCCTTCAGAAAATGAAGTTCCTCATGCTCATATCCCACCTTCAGGCTGAATGGCGCTTTGGGCAGGTAATACTCCATATGAAGCTTGGTGATCAGGCCCGAATTGGAGGTTGACCCCATTCGATACTGGGGCACAAGGGCGTCGGTCGACGCTGCATTGCGAATCATGTTGCCGCCCAATTGGCCGTCGATGGCCCACCGACGACCGTTGTCGTCTTCGCTCTGGGCCCACACACAGACGCTTCCCATCAACAGGAAAGTCATACATATCATTACCAAACGCTTCATGTTGTCGTATTATCCTTACGCTATGATCGCATCATTCATACGATGTTGTCATATTAGCCTTACGCTATGATCGCATTATTCATACGATGTTGTCATATTAGCCTTGCGATGTTGCCGCATAATCTTTGCGATGCTCCAAGTGGGTTCCTCATTGACGCTTTGTTCATTCGGTCATTTCACTGGATGGAGTTGGCGTTACAAGTATTTTTTATCCAACCGTTCCTTCGAGCGATACGCTCAGGAGTTTCTGGGCTTCCACCGCAAACTCCATAGGCAACTTGTTGAGCACATCCTTGGCATAGCCGTTGACGATGAGTCCGACGGCCTCCTCGGTGGGGATGCCACGTTGGTTGCAGTAGAACAATTGGTCCTCAGAAATCTTCGACGTGGTTGCCTCATGTTCCACGATGGCCGTGTCGTTGTGGATATCCATGTATGGGAAGGTGTGGGCTCCACAGTCGGATCCCAGCAGCAACGAGTCGCACGAGCTATAATTGCGGGCGTTGTCGGCATTGGATGTGGCACGAACCAAACCGCGATAGCTGTTCTGCGAATGGCCCGCCGATATTCCCTTGGAGATAATGGTCGACTTGGTGTTCTTGCCCATGTGAATCATCTTGGTGCCCGTATCGGCCTCCTGGAAATGGTTGGTGACAGCAACCGAATAGAATTCGGCCTGCGAATTGTCGCCACGAAGCACACACGAGGGGTACTTCCAAGTAATGGCCGATCCGGTCTCCACCTGTGTCCACGACAACTTAGAGTTGACACCGCGGCAGTCGCCACGCTTGGTCACAAGGTTCAACACGCCACCTTTACCATTTTCGTCGCCGGGATACCAGTTCTGAACCGTGGAGTATTTCACCTCAGCGTTGTTCATCACAACAATCTCAACGACAGCAGCGTGCAACTGATTCTCATCGCGCATAGGTGCCGTGCAGCCCTCCAAATATGACACATAGCTGTCGTCGTCGGCAATGATGAGCGTACGCTCAAACTGACCCGTGTTGCGCGCATTGATGCGGAAGTAGCTACTGAGCTCCATGGGACAACGAACGCCCTTGGGGATATAAACGAAACTACCATCGCTAAACACCGCCGAATTGAGTGCGGCGGAATAATTGTCACGATAAGGAACCACCGACCCGAGGTACTGACGCACCAAATCGGGATGGTCTTTCACGGCTTCGCCAATGCTCGAGAAGATGACTCCCTTCTCGGCCAATTGTTTCTTGAATGTGGTTTTCACCGACACCGAGTCCATGATGGCGTCGACTGCCGTTCCACTAAGCGCCAAACGTTCCTCCAAGGGAATGCCCAACTTATCGAAAGTTTTCTCGAGTTCCGGGTCGATCTCCTTGTTCTTGGGTTTCTTAGCCAACGGATCGGCATAATAAGAGATATCCTGATAATCGATAGGGGGAACATGAACATGTCCCCATTTGGGTTCGGAGAGGGTTGTCCAAAAGCGATAAGCCTTCAGACGAAACTCAAGAAGCCAGTCGGGCTCACCCTTTTTCTTAGAGATGAGTCTGACGATATCCTCGTTCAATCCTTTCGGAATGACATCGGTCTCCACGTTCGTGGTAAAGCCAAACTCATACTTCTGATTGGCTACCTCTTTGACAAACTCATTATTTCGTTCTGTCTTCATATGATGATGAACGGCCTCCCCAAGATCTTCCAGGGAGAGAGCGATGCGCCACAAGCCTCCCGCCGTTATGCAATCGCAGCGCCCCAACGTTGTTGCAGCACACCGATTACGATTCGACAAACGCTCGCACATCCCTCCGCCATGGAAAGGCTTGGAGAGGCCTTATGCTATTAGATCTTACAGTTTCTGCTCCACCTCAATCTCAGTGAAGGTCTCCAGGACATCGCCGGCTTGGATATCGTTGTAGTTGACAAGCGAGATACCACACTCCAGACCCGTCACAACCTCCTTCACATCGTCCTTATAACGCTTCAAGGCGGCAATGGGGGCGGTGTGAACGACGATACCATCGCGAACCACACGAGCCTTGTCCTTGTTGTGCACCTTACCCTCGGTAACCAGACCACCGGCAACAGCGCCAACCTTCGATATCTTATAGACCTGTCTCACCTCAACCTGGGCGGTAATAATCTCCTTCTTCACCTTGTCGAGCATGCCTACCATGGCCGACGTGATGTCGTCGATGGCATCGTAGATAACCGAGTAGGTGTTGATCTCCACGCCCTCGCGGTCGGCCAGTTTGCGTGCATCCGATGATGGACGAACCTGGAATCCCACGATGACAGCGTCGGAAGCGCTTGCCAACATAACATCGTTCTCCGAGATTTGACCCACGGCCTTGCTGATGACATTGACCTGCACCTTCTCGGTCGACAGCTTGATGAACGAGTCGGACAAAGCCTCCACCGATCCGTCAACGTCACCCTTAACGATGATATTGAGCTCATGGAACTCGCCACGTGCAATGCGGTGTGAGATGTCGCCCAAGGTAAGGCGCTTCTGTGTACGCAGTCCCTGCTCACGCTGCAGCTGCTCACGCTTGTTGGCTATCTCTCGAGCCTCCTGGTCTGTGTCGATCACGTGGAAAGCGTCACCGGCGGTCGGTGCTCCATTAAGACCAAGCACGATGGCAGGCTCTGCGGGTCCCACGTTGTCGATGCGTTGGTTACGCTCGTTGAACATAGCCTTGACGCGTCCCCAGCTGGTACCAGCGAGGACGATGTCGCCCACTTTCAACGTACCGTTGCTTACGAGAACCGTCGAAACATAGCCACGTCCCTTGTCGAGCGACGACTCAATGATGGTACCTGAAGCCTTGCGGTTGGGGTTGGCCTTGAGGTCGAGCATGTCTGCCTCGAGCAGCACCTTCTCCATGAGGTCGTCAACACCGATGCCCTTCTTGGCGCTAATCTCCTGGCACTGGTATTTACCACCCCACTCCTCCACGAGCAGGTTCATGTTGGCCAAGTCCTCGCGAATGCGATCGGGGTTGGCTCCGGGCTTATCAATCTTGTTGATGGCAAACACCATAGGCACACCAGCGGCCTGACAGTGGGCGATGGCCTCCTTGGTGGTAGGCATCACCGAGTCGTCGGCAGCAACGATGATGATGGCGATATCGGTGACCTGCGCACCACGAGCACGCATGGCCGTGAAGGCCTCGTGACCCGGAGTATCGAGGAACGTCACCTTTCGTCCGTTCTTCATTGTAACGCTATAAGCGCCAATATGCTGTGTGATACCACCGGCCTCACCGGCGATCACGTTGGTGTTGCGGATATGGTCGAGCAACGAAGTCTTACCATGGTCTACGTGTCCCATGACCGTAACGATCGGAGCGCGGGGCACGAGATCGCTCTCATCGTCCTCCTCCTCGCTAACAGCCTCCTGCACTTCGGCGCTGACATACTCCGTTTGGAATCCGAACTCATCAGCCACGAGGTTGATGGTCTCCGCATCGAGTCGCTGGTTGATAGAGGCCATGACGCCAATGCTCATCAGTGTGCCGATGAGCTGGTTGACGGAAACATCCATCATGGTAGCCAACTCCGACACCGTAACAAACTCGGTGAGCTTCAACACCTTGCTCTCCTTGCGCTCCTTACGTGCCTCTGCGTCGAGCTTCTCCTGCACAGCCTCACGCTTTTCCTTACGATACTTGGCACCGCGCTTGTTGTTGTTCTGCTTGCTGGTCAGACGAGCCAACGTCTCCTTTACCTGACGTGCTACATCCTCCTCGTTCACCTCAAGCGGCTTTTGGCTGCGGTTGTTCTTCTTCTTGCTCTTCTTATTGTTATTGTTGTTGCCGGCATTGTTGTTGCCGCCGTTGTTTCCGTTGCGGTTGTTCTGCTGTCCGACGGCGTTGATGTCCACGCGCTCCTTGTTGATGCGCTGACGCTTCTTGCGGTCTCCAGCGTTGGCACCGTTCTGTCCCTTGGCCTCACGCTCCTTTCGGCGCTCCTCCTTCGACTTCTTACGGGGTCTTGTGCTTTGGTTGATGGCCGAGAGGTCAATCTTACCCAAGACGTTCACCTTGGGGGTATTGAGAATCTTCCTCTCGCTGCTCAACTGGAACACGCCCGATTTCTCCTCCTGCTGAGCGGGCTGAGCGTTCTCCTCAGCCTTCTTCGGAGCAGCCTCCTGTTTGGGAGCCTCCTTCTGGGCGTTGTTCTGACTTGTTGCCTTTGCCACAACGTTGGCCTTCGGAGCCTCGGCGGGCTTGGCAGGAGCGGGAGCAGCCTGCTGTGCGGGCTTGGCGGGTTCAGCCTTCTTCACGGGTTCCTCCGCCTTAACCACCTTGGCGGGCTCAGCCTTCTTGGCAGGCTCCACCTTGGGAGCCTCTGCCTTGGGGGCCACCTTCTCCGGAGCTGCGCTCACAGGCTTCTCGGCAACGACTTTCTCGGGCTCGCGACTGACGGCAGCAGTCTTGGCCTCTTCATTCTTAACAGGCTCAGGAGCAGCAGAGCCGACCCCGACCGGTTTCTTGCCCAGGTTGTCAAGGTCAATTTTGCCCAATGGCTTGTACTGCTGGTGGCTTGTTCCCTCCAGCACACTCTTTGAGCGCGTTTCTGTCCGCTTGGAATCCGTCTCACGCTTTTTCTCCTTGTTCTTAGGGAAAAGCTGTTTGGCGGCTGAGAGCACGGCTGCGTCTTGCTTGAAAGCCTCAACGAGCGCCTTATACTGCGCATCGTTGAGCTTAAAGCTCACGTCGGCCTTCACCTCGCCCAGATCGCTTTTCTTTTCCAGGAATTCAACTGCCGTTTGAAGTCCTATGTTCAATTCACGTAATGCTTTGTTTAATCTGATGCTCATAAAACCTTTCTTAAAGGCGAGAGGGGTTCGTGGCAAAAAGGTAAAACGCCATTCGCTCCATCACCTTACTCTATTTATTATATTTATAATCTCTTTTGACTTGTTATTTGGAAGCCTGGGGAGGCGTGCTGCCCTCCCCCACGCTTTTCACCTTTTATTAGGGGACGGCTCTTGTCTTAGAGCCGTTGGATTACTCGAACTCCTTCTTCAGGACCTCGATCACATGATCGACCGTCTCCTCCTCGAGGTCGGCCTTCTCGACGAGCATCACGCGGGGGGCGTTGAGCACAGCCTTGGCCGTGGTGAGACCCAGTCCCTTGATGGCGTCGATAATCCACTGGTCAATCTCGTCATTAAACTGATCCAGGTAAACGTCGTCGACCTCAGCCTCTTGCTTGCCGTCGACCACGCGGTACACGTCGATGGTGTAGCCGGTCAGCATAGAAGCCAACTTGATGTTCTGTCCACCGCGACCGATGGCCAAGCTCACCTCGCTGGGATCCAAGAACACCTCGGCCTTCTTGTCCTCCTCGTTGAGATCGATGCTCGACACCTTAGCGGGGTTAAGTGCGCGCTGTATGAACAGCTTCGTGTTGGCAGTCCAGTTGATCACGTCGATATTCTCGTTGCAGAGCTCGCGCACGATACCGTGCACACGGCTTCCACGCACACCGACGCAGGCGCCCACGGGGTCGACACGGTCGTCGAAGCTCTCCACGGCCACCTTGGCGCGCTCTCCGGGGATGCGAGCCACCGCCTTGATGGCGATGAGGCCGTCGGCAATCTCGGGCACCTCCTGCTCAAGCAGATGCTCAAGGAACTTACCGCTGGTGCGCGAAAGGATGATCTTCGGGTTGTTGTTCTCGTTGTCCACACGCTCGATGACGGCTCTCACCGTCTCGCCCTTGCGGTACTGGTCGGCGGGAATCTGCTCGCTCTTGGGCAGGATCAGCTCGTTGTTCTCGTCGTCAACGAGCAACACCTCGCGCTTCCACACCTGATAGACCTCGGCTGAGATGATCTGTCCCACACGATCCTTATACTTGTTGAACAGTGCGTCGTGCTCAAGCTCGAGGATTTTGCTCGCCAGCGTCTGGCGCAGGGTCAGGATGGCGCGGCGTCCGAACTTGGCGAAGTCGACCGGCTCCGACACTTCCTCGCCCACCTCATAGTCGGGCTCAATCTTCTGTGCGTCGCTCAGGCAGATCTGCTTGTTGTCGTCCTCCACCTCACCGTTCTCCACAACGACACGGTTGCGGTAGATCTCGAAGTCGCCCTTGTCGGGGTTAACGATCACGTCGATGTTCTCGTCACTGCCATATATCTTCGCAAGGACGTTGCGGAAGCTCTCCTCCAGCACGCTCACGAGTGTGGTTCTGTCGATATTCTTGGTATCCTTGAACTCGCGGAAGCTATCGATCATCGACAACTGCTCGTCGTCTTTCTTTCTTACAGCCATAGTTTTTATTTGAAACTAATTAAGTATTTTGTATATTTCACATTATCCATGTTGAATGCGTGGTCCACGTCCATCTTCACGGGGCGTTTTTTTCCTTCCACCTGCACCTTTTCGTTGACCGACACCACGAAGTCGCGTCCGTCAACGCTCTTGAGCTTTCCGGCCACCTTCTTTCCGTCGGCGTCCATCACTTCGACGTCCTCGCCAATGCAATTGATGTACTGCTGCTCCACCTTGAAGGGCTGCCCCAGTCCGGCTGAGCCCACTTCGAGCTCATAGTCCTCCTCATCGCGACTGAGATGGTCCTCGATAAACTGGCTCAGCTTTGCGCAATCGTCAATCCACACCCCATCGGCATGGTCGATTTCCACGGTGATTTTGTCATCGGGGCTGACGGTAACATCAACCAAGAAGTAGTCTTTGTCTGCCAACCACTCCTCAACTAAGTTTTTAACGACGTTTTTGTCTATCATACGTTATGCTTTGTATAAAATAAAATGAGGAGCTCTCTTTGGAGCCCCTCATTCCACTGAACGATGCAAAGGTACGAAAAATATTCGATCCTCACAAGCGCTTCTTATAAAAAATGTAAGAAATCTCCTTTTGAAGGCAACATTTTCCCTTATTGTTTCAAACTCATAGAGTTAACAAGATGCGTTCAAGCGCTGAAACGATTGCTTTAACACGATCTATGCCCATGACGTTTCTTTAATGCAATAGGTCAATGAGTACTACACCCACCTGCCACTTACTCTTTAAGTAACTCACCAATTGTTGTATCGGTAAACGTTCTCCAGATTTTCAGTTCAACAGGTTTATACTCCTCAAAGAGTCGGCGAGTCCTTTTAATTTCAAACACCAAACGCAAGTCTCTTTTGTCTTCATCTTCCGTTCCCTCTTTACGATAGCCCAATCTCACTGCCTTAATAAAAAAGAGATCTCGCACCCCTTTACCCTTTATGTAAGGCACAAAATAATATAGTTGATTAAGCGCCACAGTTGTCGGGAATCTTTTCCCAGTATAGTAAACCGTCGCCGAACCGTCAACAAACATCTGCTCGTTGTCCTTTTTCACTAATGAAACAAGCACTTTCTTGTTTAGGTCTATAGGACAATCTGCCAGTTCCAAGTTTCCATACTCCGCACATACAGGCTCATGAGCCATACTGTTATCAGCAATACTATCAAGAGCATATTTCTCGAAAAGATCAAAGAAGTCAAGTTGCTTATAAACTTGCCTTTTAGCCATTGACGTTTGCGTCTTAGCATCTTTAATCTGAACCAGTTGCGACTGCTCCCAGATAATTTCTTTCACTGCTTTAGCACAATCCTGAGTTTCCTCAGGCATAATCGTCTGAATGTCGTTAAACAAGCGAATGAGCGATCGTCCAACGGCCCATGCCAAATTCACTGGAACAGCATTACCAATCTGCTTATATTTCTCATTCATGCTGCCCTGAAACTGCCAATAGTCAGGAAACGTCTGAACACGCGCATACTCACGGACGTTTAAAGGACGCGTTTCTAAAGGATGACAACGTTCTGTCTGCTTCTGGCAGGGAGAGCACGTAAGGGTCAACGACGGTTCATCAAGCGACAATCTTCGCGCCATACCAGTCTTTCCACCACCAAGATGCCAACTGCCGCCCATATATTCCTTCGCAACACTCTCTGGCAAATTTCTCCAGTCACCACCTTGCGGAACCAAGGCCAAGACTTTACGCTTTTTTTCTGGGTACACGGCACCATCCGAAGCAGGCACATCACAATCAAAGATTACACTTTTAAACAACGCATCTTGCATTGTAAGAACCTCATGATAGGGAGAGGGCCAACGAAAGCATACCCGACCAGCTATATCCTTACGAACAGCTATGAGAATAAGACGCTCTCGCTTTTGCGGAACTTGATACATAATTGCCCGCAAAACACGAGGTTCAACCAACTGGTAACCAAGTTCAGCTATTGCATTGCGAATCGTCTCAAAAGTACGACCATTTTCATGGGACACTAACCCCTTGACATTCTCACCAAGAAAAACTTTAGGTTGAATTTCCTTTACAGCACGAGCCAACTCAAAAAACAAAGTACCACGTGTATCATCAAAGCCCGCTCCTTTTCCAGCATAGGAAAAAGCCTGACACGGAAACCCACCTGACAAAAAATCCACCTTACCCTTCAATGGTGTAAAGTCAATATGGCGCACATCACCCTCAATAACATTCCATTCCGGCTTGTTGGTTTTAAGCGTCTTACACGCAGCTGACTCAAATTCATTGAGTAAAACATGATGAAATCCCGCTAACGACATTCCTAGAGCCAAACCTCCACCACCAGCAAAGAGTTCTATTGAGTTGTATTGGCGAAGTGGGGTAACAGAAAGTTCTTCCTCCCACTTACTTTCAAGCATAGCATGTATTTCGGGAATTGCATCAAGGTCTTTCATATCGAACCCCTTCTTCCCATTCTCCTCACGAATGGGATAAAGTCCTTTATCAGCCCATGTTTGAACTGTGTGATTCGAAGTACCTATTAACGCCGCTAAGTTGTTTTCAGAAATAAATGCCATATTACAATCCGCCTTTCTTCCTAATTTCTTCAGCTATATCTGCTACTTTTTTAAGTATAAGAGAACTACCATCAATTCCATCTTCCTCTACAACCTCACCAAAAGCTTTAGCCAACTGGTTGTAAAAATCCTTATCGGCAGTCAAACGTTCCCAAAATTCAGCACCACACAAAACAGGATAATGAGCATCAATAGCTTTATAGTTAGCTGATAGATGAGTTCTGTCTCCATAAAGAACGCCTACAACAAGATCGTCAAATTGCAACCCCATTCGATCTAAACGAGACTTATTCATAAGATACTTGAAATGACCAAGTATAGTAGCTATATCATCTTTATTAATAGTTTGCGGACCCGCTTTACATTGACAATACTTACGACGACCATCAATAGCGTCCACAAATTCAATGTCAATACCATCAATACCTGAAGCGCCTCCAACTACTTCTTGAAGTTGCGAAATGAAAATCTGGATACTTTGTCCAAAGCTAGTATTCAAACTTGTGCCAAGTATACGAGGATAAATCAAAGCTTTTGCAAGACTTTCCGGTTCAGTATTGCCACACAAAAACGCTGCAAGATAATTAATCAGGAAAGGATTTACATTAAAACTACCCAAATGGAGTTTATTGAGATTCTTAAGATGGTTTGGAATAATAACTGAACGAAAATATTCTTTACCACTACGTATAATCGCTTGTTTTTGATTTAAATCCATAACAATAATCCAATTAAATATCACTAAATGTCCAAACACCATGCAAACCAACCATCAGAAAACAGCCTTCTAATTGACATGCATGAAAACATGAATGCAAAGGTATGAAAAAGATTTTTATAGAACCACTTAGAATACAAGAAAAATTAAATATTATTAGAGCTATCCCTTCAATCAAACTTCCAAATCAATACTCAGAAGGCTATTTTAACGTATGTTTTTGTCCAACCAGAGCGACATGAGGGGGTCGGAGAGGATGACCAAGGGTCATGTGTGCAACAATAAATCATTCTGATTATCCAAAACAAATTATCCATTTTTGATAATCAGACTTGGATAATCCGAGCCTTCAAGCGACAAGGGCAGGAAGGCGCATGGAACAGGCAAGCCGACACGCCTCCTTACCGATGAGCATGACAAGAGCCAGAAGACGATCTCAGCAAGATCCGGAAACCGGAAATCGGGCGTCATCATCATTTGACGGCGACCGCTTTTCCAACGCTTCCGTTCCTGCCTAACCGCGGTTACGCACCGTCGTTTGGGCAGAATGGTCCGTGGCGCACTTTTCCCTGGTTTGTCAGCAATATTCTGCAAGAAGCCATCCTGTCGCATCCCACCCCCCAACGACAAGCAGACACCCATACTACAGAAATTTCCAAACCCACACACCCCACGCAGGCCCAAAGTACGCCCAACCACAACGCCACCCCTCTGGCAGAAGCGACTCACAGGCAGTTAACCGCAACACCAAAGGCAAAAAACGTAGCGCAAACTCACGCTTTTGTCGCTGTTTTTCAGCAACATATCAACCCACGCCCTCTACCCAGCCAACATGAAGATTATTAAAAAAATAAAATTTATCTCTATAATATAAGGTGTAGACAAAAGTTTTAATTACTTTTGCCAACCGAAAAAAACAATACCTGTTAGTATGCAAGATAATTTAGTGATCGTCGAGAGCCCGGCAAAGGCAAAGACCATCGAGAAATTTCTGGGTAAAGACTTCAAGGTGATGTCGTCGTACGGACACATCCGAGATTTAAAGAAGAAAGAACTCAGCATAGACGAAAAGACCCTTCAACCCACCTACGAGATTCCCGAGGAGAAGACCAAGGTGGTGGCCGACTTGAAGAAGAACGCGAAAGCAGCCAAGACTGTTTGGTTGGCATCCGATGAGGACCGCGAAGGAGAAGCCATCAGTTGGCACCTTTGCGAAGT
>ERZ1026888.833-NODE-833-length-15379-cov-17.157726_pt1 | contig 15379 bp, 13 predicted proteins | sample MGYA00380174_ERZ1026888 | MGnify/ENA primary metagenome ERZ1026888 (study PRJEB33269, sample SAMEA4719810) | human gut metagenome | biome: human-associated habitat; feature: organic feature; material: feces | place: Cameroon | collected 2013-10 ...
TTAGACCCATGATATAGTTTCATGTCAGCAACCCTCCTTTTTTACGGCAAAAGGCAGCAAGTCCTTCTACTTGTTCCTCAAACGACAGTGTATGCAAAATATTATAATGTCTCTCTGCATACTCTATTCCATCGTGCAGACTAACATATCGGAAAGCCTGCATATAGCTCAAACCGAAATGACGAGCAAACAGTTTTATGAGCATGATTATATATTCTATCTTATCGGCTATCATATCATATTTGGACAAACTACTTATGTTCATCTTCAAACGCAAATTTACGTCTTTCCCACGACACTTGCAAGTATTTCTACCATAATCTTTTGATTTAGAAGGAATGTTGCGCTCTAAACTAATAACTCAACATCGGCAAAGCCGACAATTCTTGCTCTGGCAAGCGGCACAGCCGATTACAACATTCAACACTCAAAACTCAACATTGCGCTTGCGCAACCATTCAACACTCAACATTCAAAATTCAACATTCTCCTTAGCATACCCCTTCACTATCCTCCACACAAAATGGCACGGTTTCCATACTGGGAGCAAGCCTCCACCATTTCCTTATAGTTTCCTCGCTCAGGCTTCCAATATTTCTCCACCAAGGCAGTGGCAAAGTCATCATGGGTATAGGAATACACCCTCACAAAGCTTTTCAGTTCCTTACCCGTAATCTTCGAGAGTACCTTATCTATCTTATCAAAATCTGTATTTGTTTTCATAATTTTATGCCAATTCTCTATGTCTTATAAAATCAATGGATGTGTAATTTTATAAGCATCTTCCAATAGCTGTCTGTACATTTCATTACTATGACTTCTCTGAAGTTGTACCTTTAACCGAATTGCTTGAACATCGTCCATATCTTTAAACAAAGCAATAAAAATGCTTAATACAAAATTTGTAATGTCTGGTGTAAATATTCTACCATCAATAAGTCTTATTGCCGCTTCTTTCACTGCAGAAACAGGTTTGAAACGTTTTATATTTTCAACCAAGACTGGCAAAACTTGCTTTTTTGTTGTCGCATCTAAAAATGGAATTTTAAAGATGTGGTCACTTGTTATTTCACATCCTAAATATTTTAATCCGAAAATATAGTCATCTATTTCTTGTATGGAATCTGTTCTTGTTAAAGCAAGCCAATTTGTTACAGACATAGCGCAGTAGTTGTTGGGACAATATGTCATTATTGACACAACCCAATCCTCAGAAATTAACACCCTATTTTTATGTAGTGTAAGCATCGTCGAATCTAAAAAAATTCGGTGTGTAACACTAACAATATCTTTGGTATCATGATTCAATATTTCTTTATTGCTTTCTATAGAACAATTTAACGTTACCCATTCTAATAATGATCTTAATTTAGAAACAAATGGTGATTCTTCAAGTTTACCATTACTTGTTTCTATCGTCAAATTGGCTAATACTTTTTGTTCTATAAAAGAAGGAATTCCTTTCTTCTCCGCAGACAGAGTATTTTGTATAGCAGTTTCAATGGACTTAGGAAGTATAAATTTATTTTTGAATTTTAGATTAAATCTAACAGATAATTCCTGCATAAGAATCAAGCCACTAAAATCCAACACAGGCTGCAAACTTGCAATATCAATTTTAGAGTTCTGCAACTTTGCCATAATGATATTTCTTGGCAAAGAACATATTATAAAATCACCAAAAATTTTATTATACAAATTAGCCACCAATGATGATTCCTCAACTAGTCCATATAATGTAGTTTCTCCATTTTTATATTTTTCAACAGCTTCATTCCATGCTTTTTTATAGTCCTCGTCAGTTCCTGACAATTTTCCCAAATTCGTCAAAATACCATCGCCGCTTTCTAAATCTTCAATTGTAAATGAACGTATAGATTTGCTTTTATGCTCATGTATCTCTTTCATTATTTCCATATAGAGCTTGTGGTATTTATTAAATATCGCCAACACTTCTACATGCTGCGAATGATTAAATAATTCAATATCAATACTATCACCGGGTCTTTTCCCTATCAGAATGTCATATTGTGAACAAAGTAAGATTTCCAAATAATCTTTTTGCCCATCAATATCAACCATTACATAGCTTCCTGTTTCAATAACATCATACTGCTTATGTACTAAGTTGCCAATTTCCTTATTCATTGACGCTTGATAATAGAAATCACGAAGTTCCTGAGAAATGCCAACTTCTACCTGTAAATATAGAAAGTCCAGTGCCTCAACATACATGTCTACCAACAAATAGACATTAAATATATTTTTGATAGAATTTACATTATCAAAAACATATTCTTTGAGATGAGGATAAAATTGTGCAATATCATCCTTCTTTTTATTCTTATATAGAGCCATGAGATGATGTTCTACAAACACCCCTGTTCGTTTTGAGTTATTCATCATCATCGTGGTTATTTCAAGAGTCTTGCCAAAATCTTCCAATTTTTCTGCCATCTGGAGTTCACAGAGTAAAGTTTCTTCTGTTTGGCTTCCATTTTTCCTCACCTTTTCACAAAAATCATATAATTTTGTTCCATAGCGTTGTTCCTTACGTAAAAGATTAAAATAAATGAAAGCTCGAATGTCGAAATAATGATAATCCACAATAGGCTCTATGATATTAATCGCAGAATCTACTCCAACATACTTCTCGAAAATCATGGCTATATAAGGCTTCAGTATATTAGGGATTTCATTAATATGCTTATTCAGATAGTCCATATCAACATTTTTTTCAGCAAAGAATAAAGCTACAGCAACCACGCATCTTTTCTTTACGTCATCCTCGAAATGGAGTTTTGGAACAAAATCAAAAACAGCAGAATTATAATACTGGATACAAGATAGAAGATTTGCTAATAAATTATCTTCTATGTGTTCGTTAGCCGATATTACAAGAGAGAAGATTTCCTTAATCGTTTCAGTTTGCCCTAATTGAAATGCAAATTTTAATCTATACCCTAAAATGTTCAAACTTACTGCTTTCACAGAATTTCCAAGAAAATCTACAGCCTCTTTCATTTTATGTTCAGATACAAGCATTGAAGCTACTGCAATAAAATATAAATCCTTATTTTGAGGAGAGTAAGAATAACTTTTTATTTTATCTATCCAAAGAGGACTATGGTCATGAATATATGCTACCCATGCATGAATAAAGTCTATATCAGGAAATATCTTTCCAAGCTCTGTCTTAGCCTGTAATCGTAGATACTTCTCTGTTTCATCATATAATTCTTTAGACACTTTGACCTCTTTCTTGTTTTTTCCTTCGGGCCCAATCATCCATTCATTTAGGAAACGAGTCTGTAACACACTAAAATGTAAAGCCCAAAGAGGTATGTTATCCAAGGTAAGTTCTTTCAATTCTACAAGAAAAAAACTCTCAAAATCCAATTTTTCAGGATTAAAATGCTTACCTTCATCTAATAACAAAAGATTGGCAAGTAATTCTTGATTGGCTTTCAATTCTACAGGTTGATTATCATAAGTATCAAAAGGATTTTCCGATGACAGAATTGTCGGAATTATTGTCCAAATGCTATTGCAATTACGTTCTTTAAGTTGTTCAATAATTGCAAATGTTTTATCATACTCACCATTTTTACACAAACAAAATATTTTTGCTATGGCTACATCTTGATCAAACAACTTCGCCTTCTCCATTGCCTGATAAGCATTATTAAAAGCAGCCAATGCTTTTTTCTCATCAGCATACCGCATACATCTTCCGATATTGTATTCCAATTGCATCAATAGAGGAAAATCCACAAATTTCTCTTGCAAGACCAACACCTTCAATTTTTCCAATATGCCATCAGCAGTCTTTATATGAAGTGATTTTATAGAATCTTGTAATTGAGGAATAAGCGACTTTGTAATACTTGTATTTGACAATCTATTAAGTGCAGCCTCAAGCTTTCTACCGTTTGACTCTGCTGTATTTTTAATACTAGACAAGGTCTCATCAGAAGGGATTTGTAATTTCTTCCTTTCATACAGAATGTAAATGTAATAAGCAAAAGTAAGTAGTAATGCTAATATAACGCAAGTAATATCTATCCAATCATTCCCCCAATCAAGGCTTGCCCAAATATCTCCGTTTTTAGTATTCCAATTTATCTTAAAACATAATTTTAAAATCGGGTTGGCAGCAGCAATCGCACCAAAAGTGGAAAAATATATAATCGTTATTTTCCTAACAGTTGTTACAAAATAATATCGGAAAATAGGCGACCCTATATGTTCCCATATCCACGGCATTCTTTTTTCCAACCATTTTGGCTTTGACAGATAAAGAACTGCTAAAATACATAAAAATAAGATTATTATAAGAATTTGGATCATGACTATCAAGTTTTTTATTAAGCAAATATTTGAAAGAGGTTTTCAAATCCATTTATTTCTTAGTTTTTCCAAAAACTGATTCCAATCGCAATATTCCCAATCGTTTCATGGGACTTACAACAGTACCAAGTTCATTAATGATGCGTTCATATTCCACAATTAACTGGATTGCATCTGCTAAATGCAAGTTTTCCGTTGTATTTATTTGCGTACAAACATCTTCATCTCGATGGGCATCTATCTTGTTTCTTACGCTCGTAAGAGAATCTTTATTGTCTTCTTTAAATTTTGTCAATTCTTTTCTAACATCTTTGAATAAAGAGATGTCATAACTTGGAAACTCACTATTAACGAATTTCATTAGCTTACCTGTGCTATCAACTAACTTCTTTGAAGTCTCATAAATGGCAGTATAGACTGATTTGATAGCGTCATATATTATCCATTCATCAACATCTGAAGACAATACCTTTGTATATCTTTTCATTTCGATACTTGCCATTTGAATAAGTCCCAAGGTGTTCCAAATAACAAGATTATCTTTGAAAGCTCCTTTTTTGGCATTCCAAACAGCCATATTAGAAATGGAAGCTTTTTCCAATGCTTTATTACATTTTTCTATATTGCTTTTGCAATGTTTTATACCTTTGACTATTTCTTCCAAGCAATTTTGTTCATATTGAAGCGTTGTTTCAAGATTACAACTAAGTTCATCTTTATTCTCTCTAATTCGCCCTTGAAGAAATAAATCCAATTCACTTTTCTTGTATTTCATAATAACTTTTTTCATTGTTTACTTTTCCCCAGAAAAACTATCCAACTTTACCCATTCACGACTTTCTTCATTGTTGCAAAACAAGACAATATTAGCCTTTTTAGTCTTACAACTTTTATATACCAAGCCATCAACATATCGTCCTTGTTTGTCAGTAAACATCCACCTCAAATATTCCGTGAATATCTGTGACGGTACGTATTCTATTGCCTCTTTTGCTTCTTTCAGAAGAGGTTGGGTAATATCCTTATGGAATGATTTCAGAAAGGCAATTCCTTCCCATTTGTCCATCCATATCGAAACATCTGTTGGCAGTGCAGTCAAATCAACCACAGTAAGTTCTCGTATTGTTTTGAACTCTCCAATGACCAATACTTTCTCATCTGTCGACTTTATACTTTCGGATATAGCTGTTTCCTTATCAAACGCACCGTAAAACATAGATACACCAGCCGGACTCATACGGCATTGTCCTGCGGAAGTATCAGGAGCAGAGGTTATATCTTTAAAACCGAAAGATTTGTCAAGCTCTTTGTCGAGACTACGAGTCCGATACAATGTTGTTCCTATAGGTATTTGATGAAGAACACCATCAGTATGCAGGATGACCTCATTCAATTCTTCAAGAATATTTTCAGAACCACTTACTTTAGGCATTGCCAAAAACGTAAAACGCCTTGAATGTTTGACCATTTCGGCAAATCTTTTCCACTGCAATTCCATTTCCTCGTTCCACCATAACTCAAAAGGATTTTTCTTAATCCACATATTATCTTCAAAAAGATGGTCAATATCATCATTCAGACTGTCACAATCCGTATGTAGTCCCAAGTCTTCCATCATCTCTGAAGTGTCTTCATATATCTCCGCATTCTCAGGAACAGCAAAGCATCCTGCTCGTTTTATACCAGGAATCTGCTCCTCTTCATCGTCAAAATATGAACTCGCCAAAGGCAGGCACTCAGAATCAACATCATTAAAGTAAACCGATATTGTCATTCCTATATGGTCTGCCAAATCGCTCATGTCAATGACCGTTTCATTGTGTCCACAATATGAACATACACCAGTTTCACCATGCTTCTTTATATAGCCATTCAGATATTTATCCTCAAAATGGTGCGAACATACATATTTTTCTCCTCTTCCAAGAAAATCATACCCATGCTCTTCCATTTCCATCATAAGTGCTTTCACTCTTCCCATAACGCTGTAAAACTTTTTTTTACTCATCCAAAATTTAGTGTCTTTTAGAAAAAGACAATTTGATTTCCCAAATTTGTTTGATTGTAAGTATTCGGTACCCCTCATATTTCCGATACGCATATGAGTTTTAGCCCTCCACCAGCTAATGCCAGTGGAGGTTATACCTTAATTTGACTAAATTCTAAATTCATTTTTATTGTTCATTATCTTCCCAAAATTCAGGAATAAGAGTATAAAGCTTATTCTTTGGCGTTGTCTTTATGTTTTTTAAGTCGATGGCAAAATTACTCTCGCTATCTCTATAGCTTTTTTACATTCTCCTTTTTCTGCACTATCCAAAGGTTTCCACGAATTAATCTTGGGAGTATTCAGTATCCTTCTCCAATAAGTAGTTTAATCTATCATCGTTTTCATCTTTTACCCCAGCCAATATGCCTCGCATTTTTTTCAAGTGTTCAGGCAATTCATATTTAGTAGCTTGAGTTTCCTTTTTATCTATAGGCTTCTTTTAGATATCTTCAACAGAAATACCAGTTGTCATATAAATAGCTTGAGTAGATACGTTTTTCTCAAGAAGTTCTTTTGCTATTTTTACAAGAGCTTCTTCACGAGTTTTTCCGTACTCAAGCATAAGTATCTTTAAACGAATTTCCACCTATCTTAAAATTATTAAAAACTTGAAGACCCATCATTAATAAACATTTTAAAGATTCTATAATAGACGATAAATAGTAATTCAACATTGAACAGTTCAACATCGGCAAAGCCGACCATTCTTGCTCTGGCAAGCGGCAAAGCCGATTACAAAACTCAAAATTCACCTATTTATAATCGTAGGCATCAGCCGAGAACAATTCAAAATCAAAACTCAACATTCAAAATTCATATTAGATCGTTCCCCGTAGCAGTATAGCTCTGCACTATGCCGTCATTCGGACGGGGATTCATTATTGTTTCATCCAATCTGCTTACAGCGAAAAGAACTCTAACGAAACTCTATTGTCATTTCGTCATATAATCTGAAACCATTTGTTTGGTAAAACTTTTGTTTCAGTTCCTTGTTACTATAAGCAAAATTCGGGTGCCTGACATTACATGCGTATGCACGTTTCCTTTTATACATACTAACATCGTTATATTGCTTGAAAACATCTATTGTCTTCTGCAATTGTTCGACAGCATGTGGAAACCATTTTTGGCGTTCGTTCTTTAACTCTACAAACACCAAATTATCTGCATTTGACAACATCGCATCACAACGGTTTTCCATATCATCATTATCTCTCCGAACAACAACACAATTGTCCACCGCTGTAAAATTCAAAGGTTTTCCACTATGGTTTTTTATAATAGCGCCCCATTTCTCTTCGTTCTCGAGACAGACATATGCAGGAGTCTTCTCAGCCTTGTCATCATCATCACAAATACCAAACATTTCCGCCGTTATTCCAAGCACTTGGCACTTAGGAATAAAGAAATCTACGACATCCTCCATATTTATGCCTCCTGAATTTGTTCTTCGATGTCAAGCAGTTGGTCAAACAAATAGTTTGTCTCAGCCATCTGTTGATTTAGATAATTCGAATCCGAAGGAATACCATCATAATTTTCCAATAACCTTGCTTCGCCATCTCTCAATTCATATATAGCCAAATCAGAAGCATTCATTATTGACTCTGCTGGAACTATACCATATAATGAATCTTTCAGTTCAACGGCATCTGCAGGAATCTGCGGCTCTATCATAGCGGCTTTCACAACAAGGGTCACGTAGTTCACCAAATACGGGCTATGCGTTGTCAACACCAATTTGTTGCGTTCCAATCTATTGTTAATGCTAAGTAGGTCAAACAATACACGCTTTTGTGATTCCGGGTATAGGTTTTGCTCCATCTCCTCCACCACATTCACATTCTCAGTATATCTATACCTTGCAGATACATTTCGAAGCATAGCATTTTTTACAATATCGGAGATTTTATTATCCTCCATTATCTTATCCACCTCCTGTTGCAAGCGTTGCTTTTCTTTATAGTCCATAGTCTCAGCTCCACTATTCAGAACAAGATCCGATAAATAATGACAAACAAGCGTCATAGGCATCAACGACTGATAACCACTTGAAGCTTCCTTCAATGCTATTTTAAACTCCCTGCCATTTAAATCCTTTCCATTTATCCAGCTCACCTTGTTTAGTCTGTCGTATGTGAAGTTCATACCTCCGATTGGCAAATCCACACCTTTGGCATAATAAGCTTTGGCATTGTTTAGTTCCTCCATCAAAGTTTGCATTGCTTCAGACAATCCACTTTGCAATTTGCCACTCTCCACTACGCTCAGCAAGTTACGCTCTGCAGGAACGTACATCACCTTAGCAGAATTCAACTCACCATTTGAATCATTTCGCCTAATGTTCAAGTGTTCATTTTCGTATTCGAAGACATACTGCTCACCCGTATATAGGATGTATGATTGTTCTGAGAAATATGATTTCAGATTATGGTATGCAGCATACTTGTTTTTAAACCGATTATATTTTATCACCGAATCTTCAAAAATTGTATGTCTTAATAATCCCTTTTCAAGCCATGTGAACAGAGAATACAACTTTGCGATTGTACTTTTACCAGCGCCTTGTTCTCCAATGAACAAAGTGCATTTCTTGAATTCGACATATGCCGACAGTAATGGTCCGACGTTTTTTATTTTGAGAGTGGTCATATCACTTATTGTTTTAACTGATGTTATTGATATTATCACAAACCTTATGGTCTGTCAATGCAAAGATTGTGCAAACCGAGAGCAGAATATCAAGCTTGCTTGAATGTTTTGCCGAGGTGCAGCCAATCTTATTCAAAGATTGTGCAAACCGAATGCAATCAAGTGTGCTTGAATTGCTGAGGTGCAGCCAATCTTCTGCAAAGATAACGAATTCAATTCAATATTGCATTATCTATGAACTATATATTTCTAAATTAAACAGATAAAAGATATTGATACAGTGACAGCGCTAATAGTTTTATTTGTTGCGGGGCATAGTTATATGAATAATGTATATCTTAAGGCCATGCTACTTCACGAGCCTCCTTCACTTTATTCATATCTGTCTCAAAACCTGAATTATAATCTACATTCAGTCGAATATATCTGAATCGTTCCTTCGAATAGAGATAATACGCATATGAGTTTTAGCCCTCCACCAGCTAATGCCAGTGGAGATTATACCTTAATTTGACTAAATTCTAAATTCATTTTTATTGTTCTTCATCTTCCCAAAATTCAGGAAGAAGAGTATAAAGCTTATTCTTTGGCGTTGTCTTTATGTTTAATTGTTTCTTACCTTGTACCATAATCTGAATTTTTTAAGTCGATGGCAAAGGTACAAAACTATATATTGGCTTACAATACGACTTTCTCCGAATACTTACCACCCACAAACTCAGCTACTTCTTTCTCTAACTTCTTTGTGCGTGGTCCAGTTGTTATCCAACCAGACAAAATAGCATCACGCACTTCTGCAGCCTAAGCCTCCGTCATATCAGGCGGAGAGAAAGGCACATTACGCAATTTCATTGTCATAATATGATTATAAAATGTTTAAATGATTAAATTATTTGTTTGGAAAAAGTCTATTTTCCGCGATTTATTTGTTTGGAAAATTTCATTTTTCGCTAATTTATTTGTTTGGAAAATGTTATTTTTTGGCGATTTATTTGTTTGGATAATTTTATTTCGTTATCTTTGTCACTGAAATACAACAATTTACGAATCACTATGTACTACAAGAGAATTATAGATAAATATCTGTCAGAATGGGCTTCACGCGATACACGTAAACCTATTCTACTTCGAGGAGCACGCCAGGTAGGCAAGTCTTCTGCAGTGCGTCATTTAGGCAAGCAATTCAAAAACTTTTTGGAAATAAATTTTGAGATGGAGCCTCAATACAAAGCTATCTTCCAGCCCGACCTAAATGTCAATCGTATCGTTATGCAGATTTCTGCAATATCAGGCTCAAGGATAGAAGAAGGCGAGACACTTCTTTTTATGGACGAGATACAGGAGTGTCCAGAGGCTATCATGTCATTACGTTTCTTCAAGGAGAACATGCCACGACTTCATGTTATTGCTGCAGGTTCCCTATTAGAGTTCGCCCTTGCAGAATTACCGACATTTGGCGTAGGTCGAATTCATTCTATGTTTATGTATCCAATGACCTTCGATGAATTTCTTCTTGCCAACAACGAAGATTTATTACTCGAAGCTCGTAACGCAGCATCTTCACAATCGCCTCTTCCTGAGCCATTGCACGAAAAGTTAGTCAGTCTTCTTCGCACATACATGCTCGTAGGAGGAATGCCCGAATGTGTTGGCAAATGGGTTGAGACTCACGATTACTTGCTTTGTCAGGAAGTTCAAAATGATATACTTGTAAGCTATGAGGACGACTTTCCTAAATACAAGAAAAAGGCTGATGTCAATTTACTTCGCAACAGATTGCGTAGTGCTGCCGTACAAGCCACGAAGAAGTTTGTCTATACCAAAGTAGGCGACTATAAGACTGCAGAAGTCAAGAGTGCGCTCGACCTGCTCATTCTTGCCGGATTACTAATCCCCGTAACTCATACCAGTGCCAATGGACTTCCTTTAGGTAGCGAAGCAGACAATTCCTATCGTAAGATTCTATTCTTTGACTGTGGACTTATGCTGCGACTTTTGGGCATCACTATAGGAGATACAACCATGCTTACCACCCAAATACTTACAGCCACAGCAGCCGACCTTGTTAACAAGGGTGCCATGGCAGAGATTGTTGCCGGTTTGGAGATGCTTCACTATATGACACCCAACTTGCGACATGAGTTGTATTATTGGGTACGCTTGTCAAAGAATTCATTAGCAGAAATCGACTATCTCCTGCCATCACATCTTAATATTTTCCCCATAGAGGTAAAAGCAGGAAACCAAGGTGGAATGAAGAGTTTGTGGTCTTTTATGCGTGAGAAGCATATCACCGAAGCCGTACGTTGCTCATTAGAGAATTTCGGAGAGTTTAGTTACACCGACAAAGAAGATGCCGATACCGTTCGTCACGTCAACGTTTTCCCTCTCTATGCTGTTTCACAGATAATAAGATCCACAACATCAGAACCTCAGTAAATTATCCCACACGGATTTTGTGCTGCTTTATTTACATTCAGCACAAAATCCATGTGATTCAACTTTAATTCATAATGCGCAAAGCGCACTAACTCCTAATTCGTAATGACAGATACGTTCCGTCTCATTACCCTCCTCATCACAAATAATCTCCACAAGCTTTCCGCACAACAGAGTCACCTTCACATGACCAATCTTCAGCTCATTCGCAATAATCTGATAAGCATGTTTTCTGTGCGCCTCACCCAAGTTCTCGTGCAGCATGATACGGTGAATACTTGTCCGCAATACGGAAATTTAGATTTTATTTAATGCTTTATTTTTTTAACCTCATCAGCAGACAAACCAGTCATCTGAACAATATCATCTACAGAAAAGCCTTTTGCCTTCATTTTTGTAGCTATTTCTACAGCTTTGTTTCGTTCTCCTTTTACAATTCCTTTAGCAACTCCTTTCTCTTCTGCATTATCCAGCGAATTCTTCATGTCGCGATAAGCTTTAAGACTGTCCTCATATTCACGAAGCTCAGTTCTTGTGAAACCTGCTATTTCAGCCTGTTTGAACAAACGGGTGAATACGGCTGTCTGGAGGTACGTAGGCTGACGGTCAAGACGCGAGAGGTTTTGAAGAACATAAATCCACTTGTCATAATTGGTCTTTAGTTCTTCTATACTTTTTTTGAACTTGGCTATTTCAACATACTTAAATGTGAGTTTATCGTTGAACACTTTATGTGTCTGCTTGTCAAGCAAGCCGATGTCGTGATTGATTGTATCTTGTGCAAAAGCAGAATCTGTCATGTCGTAGTTGAGTAATGCAACAACATAAACATGCTTGAGTTCATAATTCCATACTTCTCCTTTTTGCGCTTGCTCACGAATAGGGAATGTGGCATAATAGAGGGAACGGTCTTTGAAGTATTTCTGACTGGCATTCTGCATCTCAACGATAAACTTCTCGCCTTTCTCATTCTCACAATATACATCGAATATTGCTTTACGATCAGAATGCACATCGCCCACATGTTCGCTGTTGAGATAAGTCACGTCCTTAACAACCTGTTCACCATCGAACAGGGAGTTGAGGAAATCAATAAGCAGATCCTTGTTAGGGTCTGTGCCAAAGATTCGCTTAAAACCGAAATCGGTCAGCAAACTAATATATCGTTCTTCTGTGTATCGCATAACGTCATTATTTAGGGATTATCTTCTGTAAAGATAGTGCAAACCGAGAGCGATGAAGCTTGTTTTAATTGCTGAGGTGCAACCTATCTTCTGCAAAGATAAATATATATGTTGAACTAAGCAAATTTTTATTGCTGATATAACATGAAAATGTACATACTTCTACATACACACATAAAATCGAAGAACTCTATTGATTCTCATTTGGGCTGTTTGATTTAATTTTTACGTTAGTGCTCAATTTAGGGCATAACCCTTTGTATAGGCACTTTTGCAAGTGCCTATATATTGATATGTTAAAAATTTCACTTGTTTATTAACTATTGGCATATTGCCAATCCGATTTATTTCATGATTTTCGGCTGCACTCGGCATAGCTCAAACAAGTTTTGGCTCTGCACTCGTTGGCACGAAAATTTGTCAGGTCGCATACTGAAAAAATCCCTGCAACCGTTAAATATTTTAGTGAAAAATTTACCAAGGTACTCTCATGCAGACCGTCCTTGCATCTTCACCGTACTGATGATGCTATGATAAGTGGCTGCCATCTCTGCCCCTTCGTCACTACCGAAGTGGAGCATAGTGTTACGCTAAGTTGTCAAAGGACGAATCGCACGTTCTGCCAAATTATTATCAATCGGAAGATTGCCATCCTTTAGAAAAGCAAAGATGAAGAAACGGCTTTCCTGCTTCGGCTCTTCCTGAGCCGAAGTTGGAAGTCCATCCACCTTTACTTCCACTATCTTGTTGCGTGTATCCTTAGATAAGAAAGGCTGCACCTCAGCAATTCAAGCAAGTTTGATTGCATTCGGTTTGCACTTTCTTTGTACCATTTGTAGAATATGTTATAAGGTACTTTATTACGTGAACAGAACTGTTCAATGGAGATGCCCTTCAGCATTGCCTCCGTCTGGTACTGGAAATAGAATCTCTTTATACTTTTTCTCGCCATGGCTAAGTTCAAGCAAGCTTGCTTTGCTCATGACTTATCGAAAAAGTTCCAAATCTTCACTGCTGTACAGAATTCAATGTTTTAAATTCAGCAGCGAAGATACTTTTTTCTTATTTAAGCCCTAATTTGAGTGCTTACTATTTACATATATGCTGAAATGATTTAGAACAATAGACAGAAACGCATAATTGAAAAGATAGACTAAATCCTTCAAATCTTTATCCAAAGTCATATGTAGTCATACTTAAAATTTTCTTAATGCTTCAAACATCTCGTCTATCTGAGCATTTTCTTTCTCATACTGTGCTTGCCACGCATCAAATTCTGTATCCGATTCTATATTGTTTTCTTCCTTTTCCTTAATGCATTCTTCAGCATAACTTATCTTGTCATAAATATCATACCATTTCCAATCTGGCAATAACTTTTTTAGAGAATCTATCTTTTTGTATTCATCATCACATTCACTCTGATCAGAAAAATGTCCTATCTCATATTTCAAATCTTCATCAAGTTTATCATAAAAATAGTCATTAATAATATTCTCTGCTTTTATACTTATTATAGTATCTACAACTTCAATCCATTCATCTGTATCCAGCGTTTCATTTTCAATTATAGTAGTTATATATCCGTCAGCACTACCTTCTATAAGCTCCCAGTCTAATAGTTTCATTAGTCCTATTCTTTGACTTATTTTCACCGTCTGCCATTTCAGCTCGTCCTTATCATATAGTTTTTCGACAAACCCAACTTTATTTTTACAGAAGACAGAGAACTTCTTTTTAAATTCATAAAGTATTCTTGTCTCAGTAAAACCATCTTTCTTAATATCTTCAAAAAATATTTCCTTCAAATGGCATGTATTCTTTTCTTTCCAAATTCTTTTAAAAGATTCTTCTATGTGTGGAAAATATTTTTCATCAAGAAATACGTAATTATTTCCTTTAGCGGCATCCTTATTGTCAGTAAACACCTCATACAATTGCTCTATAAAGAATGCACCATTTATCATCTGTAATGCTGTTGTCTTACTTTTGTTTAGATAGAATATAATGAAATCTGCAATAGACGGATTATACATCTTCACTATACACGTATCTTTCCTATATTCTATTTTCACAAAGCAATTAGTCAATATCTTTAAAGATTGCCGCCATTTTACATCATCATATACTAATCTGATTTCATTGCTCGTATGCATACAGAAATGCTTATATGCTTCTTGAAAATCATCTAACCTTACATTACCTCCCATAGTACCAAGAACCAATAAAACATAACGTGTTTCTATATCCAACTTTTCAAATGCAAACTGCCAAACGCTGATAGGGTTATCAAAGAAGTCCTTCACTTTGCTTGCAAATATATTAGCATCAACTGTTTCCCATATTTGCTCTTTTATTATTGATTCTATTACACGTGGATTGAAGTTCTTATGGTTTATAATAGTGCGATACTCACGTTTATCAAGAAAGGCATTAATAAAATTCTGAGGTATATTTGCTTCTGCTAAATGATTATACAATATTCTTGCTCTTATTGATTTTGTATAGTATTCAAGTTCTATTGTACATTTTGCAATGTCAATATTGCTCATCGCTAATTTCTCATAGTATGCCTTGGCTTCAGACAACACGTATTCACGTGTTGATAGGACAAATAATTTATTTTTACTTTTTATTACCTTTTCTATAAACAATACTCTGTTAATAATTACGTAATCGTTTGAAAATGAGCAAGTTAATTAAC
>ERZ1026888.839-NODE-839-length-15273-cov-4.490143_pt1 | contig 15273 bp, 12 predicted proteins | sample MGYA00380174_ERZ1026888 | MGnify/ENA primary metagenome ERZ1026888 (study PRJEB33269, sample SAMEA4719810) | human gut metagenome | biome: human-associated habitat; feature: organic feature; material: feces | place: Cameroon | collected 2013-10 ...
CAGGGGACTCTTAATCCCAAGGTCCGGGGTTCGAGTCCCCGACGGTCCACCATTTGAGATTTTTCACGTTCTTATTGAACGTTCCATGGACCGTTAGCTTAGTTGGTAGAGCAGGGGACTCTTAATCCCAAGGTCCGGGGTTCGAGTCCCCGACGGTCCACCATTTAATTAATTAAGCCCCTGAAGGGGCTTTTTTTATGCACAAATTCGTTGCACTCGTTTCACCTTTGCATAAGTGATTAATTGATTATATTTTTCTTCGTTTCCTTGGTCGCTTCTCTGCGATGAGATGACGTTTGCCTCCTGTGTTATCAAAGAATTTGTTTGGGATATGTCATGTTGGGTTTTTCTGTCGATTGCCCACTCGCGTTTTTGACGCTATAGCCGTACGTTACTTTTAATAGGTACCTTTTTTGTGACAGTTAGGGGATGCCTGTGGAAGTTTTTGAGCTGATTTTGATGCTGTTATTGGCTGTGCTGCTCTCTTCCATTCTCGATCAGGTAGTCCCTCGCATTTCGTCACCGCTTATTCAGATTGCTCTGGGTATTGGCATTGCTATGCTTGCCATTTCTCCGATTGAGGTGAATATCGACCCTGAGCTGTTCTTGGTTCTATTCATTGCTCCTTTGCTTTTCAGTGATGCGCTAGAAGCGGATAAGCGCAACTTATGGGAAAACAAGACCACTATCGTTTCATTCGCTATCGGTCTGGTTATTGTTATCACTTTGTGTGTTGGATTCGTCCTTCATTGGCTTGTTCCTTCCATTCCCCTTGCAGCTGCATTTGCGCTAGGAGCGGCACTCGGCCCCACCGACGCTGTTGCGGTTCAGGCTTTGAAGAAGGAAGCCAAGTTGGGCAAGCGTGAAGGAGCGATTCTCCAGGGTGAGGCCCTTATTAATGACGCATCGGGCGTTGTTTCGTTTCAGTTTGCGGTAGCTGCAGCGGTTACCGGTGCATTTTCCCTTGCTAATGCAGCAACTTCATTTGCCGTTGGATTTATTGGGGGCATTGCGCTTGGCATTCTGCTTGCTGTCGCGTTTCTCTACATCAACAAACGTATTCGCGAAATGGGCCTGGATAACGTCACATTCCATGTGCTCTTCGAGGTCTCGATGCCCCTTGTTGTATTCCTGTTCTCCGAGCTCGTTGGTGTTTCGGGCATTTTGGCTGTTGTTGCCTGCGGCATTATGTGGTCGATGTACCGCGATCGCAAAATCTCTCCCTATCAGTCCCGCTTAAACATTGCCCTTACCAGTGTGTGGAAGGTAATCGGCTTCGTCCTCAACGGTGTCGTGTTTGTTCTTTTGGGTATTCAGCTTCCCAATGCCATGCAAAGCACCTGGGATAATTTGTATATCGATAATTTCGTTTTAATCGGGTACGTTCTTCTGTTGACTGTCCTGATCGTTGTGCTGCGTTTTGTTTGGGCTCTTATCATGACGCGCCTTATCAAAAACCCCGATACGGGAAAGCGCGATAGGTTTAGCTTGAGCATGGTTAAGGATTCGCTTGTTACTACGGTTGGCGGTCCTAAGGGCGCCATCACTCTTTCTATTGCTTTCACCATTCCATTCCTTTTGGCCGATGGATCAACCTTCCCACAACGATCCCTCATTATTTTCTTGGCATCGGGCGTAATCGTATGTACGTTGCTTCTCGCAAATTTCCTTCTTCCTATTCTTGCTCCAAAGGAAGAAGCTGAAGACGACGAGGAGGAAACGGAAGAACTGATGCGCACGAAAATCGAGATCATGCGCACCGTCATTGAGCGTCTTATGGCTGATTCGACTGAGGCAAACGACCGCGAGACGAAAATCGTTGTTTCTTCTTACAACAATCGTATTCGCGGTATTCGCTCTATTGCCGATATCGAAGAACCTGCGGTTGCCAAACTGCGCATTGAGGTGATCGATTATCAGATCGAACAGTTGATCCGCGCTGTTGAGCGTCGTGAGGTTGAGGCTTTCGAGACCTTCGAATTTTTGCATCGTTTGTCTAGGCAGAAGAATCTGATTGCTCACTCCAACGAGAAAACCTCTTATGCAACGAGCTTGCGTGTGGGACGTCTTCGCATTATGACTTCAATGCTGATCCGCAATATTAAGAGCATCTTCGCCTCCGGAAACGATGAAGACCACGAGGCTATGGACAAGGTCCGTGAGTTTGCTGAGCGTTTTGCTATCGAATACCTGCAGAGGCTCGTCAACAACCCGGATTATCCCAGTGAAGTAGTTGCGAAGCTCATGATCAATCACGAACGTGCGCTTTCGGTGTTTGACAAGTCAGACGCCACTATGACTTCTGAAGCTGTTCAGGATGCAACGGTGAGCATTGATGAGATCCAGCGTCGTGGTCTCCATCTTGAACTCGAGGTGATTCAAGACTTCTATGCGTCGGGCAGTCTAACGCGTGAGCAGGCGAAAGATATGCGTGACAACGTGTCGCTGATGCTCCTTGATTTAGAAGAATCGCTTTAAGGGATTTTCGGTGGATCAGAACAAGCTCCAACAGATCAAGGAACAGCTCAACAGTGTTCCTGTCGAGCCAGGTGTCTATCTTTGGAAAGATAAGTCGGGCACGGTAATTTATGTTGGTAAGGCAAAGCAGCTCCGTGCTCGTATGCGTCAGTACGTAAATTTCCAAGACGATCGTGCGAAAATTCCGCTTTTGGTATCGCAGATCGATTCTTTTGAATATGTTGTAACTGCCAATGAGCACGAGAGTTTGGTTCTTGAGCGCAACCTCATCGAACAATACTCGCCATATTTCAACGCAGATTTCAAAGACGATAAAAGCTATCCGTTTATCGCCCTCACTAAAGGTGATGTATTTCCGGCAATCAAGTACACGCGTGAATCCCATAAGGCTACAACCCGCTATTTTGGCCCCTACACCGATAGCCGCGCTGCGCGTAATTTGGTTGATATTGTTCGAAGGATCGTCCCCATCTGCTCATCGTCATGTTCTGAGTGGCGACGTCTCAATCGTAAGCTTGATCAGTTTTCTTATGACGAGATCGAGCTGGATGAGCGTCCGTGCTTTGACTGCCATGTTGGGCTTGGGCCTGGCGCATGCTGTGGCTATATTTCTCCTGAAGCGTATCAAGAGCAAGTTCGTAAGGTTGAACGATTCCTTTCCGGCTCCCATAAGGAATTCATTGAAGAGCTCAAATCTGAAATGGGCATTGCTGCTCAGAATCTCGACTTTGAGCGTGCGGGACGTATTAAAGCGCGTATCGACACAATTGAATCTCTTGCTCAAACCCAGCACGCTGTGTCATCTCATAGGCTTAACGCCGATGTGATAGGTATTTTTCGTGAGGAGACCATTGCCGGTATAACGGTGCTTATGTTGCGCGAAGGCCGCATCATGAACACCAATGAATTCATTTTCAATAAAGGCAAGGATATCCCTGCTTCCGAACTGCTTCGCATGTTTGTGCTGCGTTATTACGGCTCCACCGAATCGATTCCTCATGAGCTGATAGTTGAAGAGGCCCCAGAAGATAATGACGTTATTTGCGAATGGCTCACCGAAAAACTCGCAAGCGTTCATGGCGCCAAGGTGTTTTTTACCGTACCTCAAAGAGGCGAAAAAGCCGCACTTATGGAAATGGCTTCGAAGAACGCTCGTCATGTTCTTATGCGCTATAAAGCCCGTAGTAGTTATGACGATGACCGTATCAACGACGCATTGCTGCAATTGGAGAGCGCTCTTGCCCTCGATGCGCCTCCCATGCGTATTGAATGCTTCGATATCTCCACTATTCATGGTCGCTACTCGGTTGCTTCTATGGTGGTGTTTACGAATGGGCGACCTGATAAGGGACAATATCGCCGTTTTAAGATACGAATGGAATCGGACGAAGCCAATGACTTCGCAATGATGAGTGAGGTTATTGCGCGTCGTTATTGTAAGGAACGCCTAGAGGATGAGCGCTTCGGGAAACGCCCCGATCTGATTATCCTCGACGGCGGCAAGCCTCAGCTTTCAGCTGCTATCAAGCAGCTCAATGAGCTTGGGGCGGGCGATATTCCCGTATGCGGTCTTGCGAAGCGAGACGAAGAGCTCTTTGTACCTTGGCAGGAAAGTGGTCCTGTTGTTTTGCCGGGAGGGAGCCCCAGCCTTTATTTGGTTAAGCAGGTTCGCGACGAGGCCCATCGCTTTGCTATTACCTTCCATCGTGAACTTCGCGGAAAAGGTATGACTACGAGCATCCTTGACGATGTGATTGGTATGGGGCCGAAGCGGAAAAAAGCGCTTTTGAAGGCGTTTGGCTCGTTTGCTGCATTACGCAATGCGAGCCTTGAAGAGATAAAGCAAACGCATACCGTACCTGAACAGGTCGCCGAGGACGTGTATGCTGTTCTTGTGCAATATAACTCAAAATCAGAAACACATCCGCAGGAGCAACATAAGTAGACCCTGCGAAGAAATACAGGGGAGAGGTTTCGATGACCCAGACATTTTCTAATGGGGGCACGCCGCAAGATCAATCGGAGACTTCGAGCACCGCGCCTGATGTGGTTATCATTACGGGCATGAGCGGTGCTGGCAGAACTGAGGCCATGCATACGTTTGAGGACTTGGGCTATTTCTGCATCGACAATCTTCCGCCTTCGCTGATTATGAACATGATCAGTCTCGCAAGTCTTCCAGGGCAAAACGAGATTGGCAGAAAACTTGCCATCGTATGCGATGCGCGCAATAGAGAATATTTCAAACAGTTGGTAGGCGAGCTTGCAAACATGGAAGCTGCAGGGGTGACGTTTAGGGTGATCTTCCTTGACGCCGCCGACAGTATTCTTATCGCGCGTTACAAGGCTTCGCGTAGACGCCATCCTTTATGCATTAACAACAAGCGTTCTATTGGGCAGGCGATTTCGTATGAGCGCAATCTTACCCAAGAGTTGCGATCGCTGGCCGATTCTTATATCGACACCTCCAATATGAGCCCTCGTAAACTGCGCGAAGAGCTTCGCCGTTTGTACTCTAAACAAACAGCAAAAGAAGGAATGAACGTAACGGTATATTCTTTCGGCTTTAAGCACGGTGCTCCCACAGATGCCGATATCGTTATTGACGTGCGCTTTCTCCCGAATCCGTTCTATATACCCGATCTGCGTAATTTAACTGGCCTTGATAGCAAGGTTTCAGACTATGTCCTGGGCAATGAAGAAACCCACAAATTTCTTGATGCTTGGGAAAACCTGTTGAATTGTGTTATGCCCGGCTATGTCGCCGAGGGCAAACAGCAGCTCGCCATTGGCGTAGGATGCACGGGCGGTCAGCATCGTAGCGTTGTGCTTGCCAATAAAACAGCAGAGCTATTAGCGGCGCAAGACTACAATGTTAATGTGTATCATCGCGATATCGCTTTGGCGGATACTAACAAAGAGGTGGAAAAATGAGTCAGGGCGAACCTCGTTTGGCGGGGCATGGTTTTCGCCTCGATGCGTCATCCACTCAGGCGTTTAAGGCAATAGGTTCACTTCATCTACCTAATCCCCTTAAAGGTAATGTAGATCCAACAGAGCTGCGCGCGGTTGTTATTGGCGGGGGCACTGGTGCCCCTATGTCAATCCGCACTTTGTTGGCCTTAGGAGTTAACACATCTGCTGTTGTGGCCATGGCCGATGACGGCGGTTCAACCGGCATTTTGCGTGAAGAGGCTCATGTAACTCCTCCTGGTGACGTTCGTAAGTGTTTAGCTGCATTCGCGGCGAATCCGGAAGATCCTCTCACCAAGGCTTTCAAGTATCGTTTCGATTTTGCTCGAAACCATACGCTTGGAAACCTTATGCTTTCGGCCCTTGAAAACGCTACAGGTTCTTTCCCTGAGGCTATAAAAATATGTGGTCAACTTCTTGGAGCTCGCGGGCATGTCTACCCATCGACTTTGAACAACGTAACGCTTTGCGCGGAAACTCGCGACGGTCGCATTCTCCGCGGGCAATCGGTGGCAGGGAAGTCGTCCACTGCGCTTGAGCGTGTGTGGCTTGAATCTCCTGAGCTTTGTCTTCCCTATATGGAGGCGTTGCGCGCCATTCGCCAAGCCGATGTTGTCGTATTAGGTCCTGGCTCCCTCTTCACCTCTATCATTCCGAACCTTCTGGTTCCTGGTATTGTTGATGCCATACGCCAATCAAATGCTCGTACGGTGTTTGTCTGCAGCCTAGCAGATCAGCAAGGTGAAACCTGGGGCCTTTCTGCACGTGAGCATGTAGAGGCTTTGTTGCGTCATGGCATGGAAGGGTGCCTCGATTACGTTTTGATTCATTCTGCTCAGCCGCTCGAGACCCCACGTCACGCAACGGGTGCTTTTCATGCTTTGGCTGGGCTCGGATCACACAAAAGCGCAATGGCGGAGAGCCGCGATGGCACTTCGCTTGAATCTCGCGTTCGACCAGTCAGGGTGTCGAAGTGCGACATTGATGCCATCCAGGCTCGTGGCCCGGTTGTTCTTTTGCGAAACATGGCTGATCCTCAACGTCCTACATGGCATGATCCGCAGGCGCTTGCTGATGCATTTATGGGGGTGTTTAAGCTATGTCGTTCACCACGGAAGTAAAAGAGGAGCTTTCTCATGTGGAGCCAACGTGCTCGCATTGTGATGCTGCAACGCTTGCTGCGCTAATTCGCATCGAAGGAACGATCTTTCTTAACGGCCCTGGTCATTTTCGCCTAGAGATTTCGACAGATGTTCCGCAGGTTGCCCGTTTTATCATCAGTGCGCTTCATAGCATGTATTCGCTGAAAACCGATCTTACTATGCGCCGTAGCGTTTTGCACAAGACACCCAACTGGCTTATTGACGTGCCTGCCCAACCTGGCTTGAACGAGGCCCTTTCCGAATTGGGCATTGTCGGCGAGAACGGCTTGCAGCGCGGCATCGATCATGACCTCGTCAAGAAGGAATGCTGTGCTTCGGCGTATCTGCGGGGGGTGTTTTTAGGGAGCGGCTTTATCTCCAATCCGCGTGGGGATTTTCATTTCGAGCTTACCGTTGAGTCGCAGACTATGGCTAGCGACATTGTCGAGCTGATGGAGGCAAAAGGAATTCATGCGAAGGTTGTTGAGCGTCGTAACTCGCATACGGTTTACCTTAAAAGCGGTGCTTCGATATCGGCTTTTCTTGCCTATGTCGGTGCTCATCAAAGCGCGTTGAAGATGGAAAATGAACGTGTACTGAAAAGTGTGCGCAATGATGTTAATCGTCGGGTAAACGCCGAAATCGCAAATCAGGCTAAAACCGCAGAGGCTTCCGTTGATCAAATCCAGGCGATTCGTACAGTTCTTGAGCATCAGGATATCAAGTCGCTGCCCCATGCATTGCAAGATTACATTCGCTTGCGTGTGACGTATCCCGATGCAACGTTAAAAGAGCTTGGAGAAAAGGCTAATCCGCCTCTCTCCAAATCGGCGATTTATCATCGGGTTCGCCGTATCGAGCAAATGGCTAACGATATTGGCAAATCATAGACCGACCACCGCTTGCTGAATGCCGCTTGCGGCCGCTATTCGATCGCTTGCTTCTCGTGCGCCTTGCTCTATTTCGGCGGTTTCTTTTTCAGGTACAATAAAACAGCACGTGTTCATATACGTTGCATTGTTTTAAATCAGGCATGAAAGGGGAGCCTCATGGCAACCAAGGTTGGTATCAACGGCTTCGGTCGTATCGGCCGACTTGTTTTCCGCGCGATGGAGAAGGATCCTGCCTTCGATATCGTTGCTATCAACGATCCCGGCAGCACCGAGGCAAATGCTCATTTGCTTAAGTACGATTCTATCCATGGGCGTGTTTACGATGAGGTTAAAGTCGAGGGAGACAACATCATCGTTGACGGTCATAAGGTACGCGTTTTTGGCGACCGCGAACCGCTCAACATTCCTTGGGGTGAAATGGGCGTAGAGCTTGTTATCGAATCTACTGGTTTCTTTACCGATGCTAACTTGGCCAAGAAGCACATTGAGGCTGGCGCCAAGAAGGTTCTTATTACGGCACCTGCCAAGAACGAAGATATCACCATCGTTGTTGGCGTAAACGACGATAAGTACGACTACGAGAAGCACAATATCGTCTCTAACGCGTCTTGCACCACGAATTGCCTTGCTCCTTTTGCAAAGGTTCTCATGGATACCTTCGGCATCAAGCGCGGTTTTATGAACACCATTCATTCTTACACGAATGACCAGAAGATCCTCGACCAGGCTCACAAGGACCTTCGTCGCGCTCGTGCTGCAAACCTGTCCATGATCCCTACTACCACTGGTGCTGCTCGTGCGGTTTCCCTGGTTCTTCCTGAGCTCAAGGGCAAGCTCGATGGTTTTGCAACGCGCGTTCCTACTCCCGATGGATCCATGGTTGACCTCACGGTAGAGCTCGAGAAGGAAGTTACCATTGAAGAGGTCAATGCTGCTATGAAGGCTGCTGCTGAAGGCCCTCTGAAGGGTATTCTTGAGTATGTTGAGGACCCCATTGTTTCCTCCGATATCGTGGGCGACGACCATTCTTCGCTCTTCGATAGCAAGCTCACCATGGTTCTCGGCGGTAAGGGCAATCTTGTAAAATGCGTTTCTTGGTATGACAACGAATGGGGTTATTCCAACCGCGTAAAGGATCTTGCAAAGATCATGATGCAGGCATAGGTCAACGCACTGGATGCGAACTGCTAAGAGAGCTTTCTGAAAGGGAGGCTCTCTTTTTAATGTGAAAAGAAAGGCTAACTATGAGCAATGTAAAAACGTTTACTGATGCTGACGTTACGGGAAAGCGCGTTTTGTGCCGCGTGGATTTCAACGTCCCGCTGGATGGAGCTACCGTAACCGACGATACGCGCATCAGGGCTGCACTTCCCACCATTGAATCCTTGATCGATCGCGGCGCCAAAGTGGTTTTGTGCAGCCACCTGGGCCGCCCTGAGGGAACCGGCTACCAAGCCGAATTTTCCCTGAAGCCCGTTGCTGAGTACCTTTCTAAGGTTCTTGGCAAGCCCGTTGCTTTTGCTGAGGATACCATTGGCGAATCCGCCAAAGCCACCGTTGCTTCCCTGGGTAATGGCGATGTTTGTTTGCTCGAAAACCTCCGTTTTGATAAGCGTGAAAAGAAGAACGATCCCGAGTTTGCGAAAGAGCTTGCAAGCCTGGGTGATATCTATGTAAATGATGCGTTTGGCGCTGCCCACCGTGCTCATGCATCAACGGCTGGCGTTGCCGCCTTCCTTCCTGCTTATGCTGGTGCGCTTATGACCAAAGAGGTTACAACGCTAACTTCTATGCTGGATAAGCCCAATCATCCTTTTGTTGCCATTCTTGGTGGTTCCAAGGTTTCCGATAAGGTTGCCGTTATTGATGCTTTGATCGACAAATGCGACACCTTGATCATCGGTGGTGGCATGTGCTTTACCTTCTTGGTAGCACAAGGATACACCGTTGGAACTTCCCTTATGGAGCAGGATTGGGTCGAACGAGCTGGTCAAATGCTCGAAAAGGCTAAGGCTCAAGGTGTGAGCATCCTGCTTCCTTCTGATGTTGTTTGCGCTGATGCGTTTGCGAATGATGCCAACACGGTAACATGCGGCGTTGATGCAATTCCTTCCGATATGATGGGTCTTGATATCGGCCCCGCTACCACCAAAGCTTATGCTGATGCTATTGCTGGTGCAAAGACGGTATTTTGGAATGGCCCTATGGGCGTATTCGAAATGCCTTCTTTTGAAGCTGGTACCAAGGGTGTAGCTCTTGCTGTGGCGGCAAATAAGGAAGCTGATACTATCATTGGTGGCGGCGATAGCGTTGCCGCTGTTAATAAATTCGATCTCGCCGACCAGATGACCTTTATTTCCACGGGCGGTGGAGCATCGATGGAGCTGGTGCAGGGTGAAGCTCTGCCTGGCGTTGAGGCGCTTAAATAAGGAGGCTCTTCATGCGTACCTATCTTATGGCGGGGAACTGGAAGATGAACAAAACCATCCCCGAAACCGTTGTACTGACTCAGCAGCTCTGCAATCAGTACAATCGCAAGTGGGATAATGTTGATATCGTTCTCTGCCCGCCGGCAATTGACATCAAGGCTGCTTATACGGTTCTTGATTTCGACAAGACTAAAATCTCCCTCGGTGCTCAGAATGCGCATTGGGAGGAATCGGGTGCTTTCACGGGAGAAATCTCCATCCCTATGATCAAGGATGCCGGTTGTGAATATTGCATCGTTGGTCATTCTGAGCGTCGTGAGATGTTCAATGAAACCGATACCACCGTCAATCTCAAGGTTAAGGCGTTGGTTTCTGCTGGCATTGCTCCAATTGTTTGCGTGGGCGAATCTCTCGCAATGCGCGACTCTGGCGATTACGTGGAGTTCATCACCGCTCAGGTTCGAGCTGGCCTTGCTGGACTCGATGCTATCGACATGAAGAATGTTGTAGTCGCTTACGAGCCTATCTGGGCCATAGGAACTGGTCGTACCGCCACTCCAGAGCAGGCCGAAGAGGTGTGTGCTGCTATTCGTGCTACTCTTAACTCTGAATTTGGTGTCGATGTCGCTAATGCGACGCGCATTCTGTATGGTGGCTCGATGAACGCTGGCAATGTTGAGGCCCTTCTTGCTCAGTCGGATATTGACGGCGGTCTGGTCGGCGGTGCGTCACTTAAGGCTGATTCGTTCCGCCAGCTTATTGAAGCAGCTTCTGAGGCTCAGTAATTCTGCTATGAATTCTCTTGTCAAGCGGTTCTTTGATTCTTATAATTATTGATTCGTGAGACTATTTAGGTAAGGATGTTACGTTGTCTATCGTTGCGATTATCTTTTCTATTCTGCTGGTTGTATCTGGCATTGGACTTATTGTTTTTGTTCTGCTTCATTCTGGCAAGGGCACGGGCGTTTCTGACATGATCGCAAGTTCCGTTTACAACAACCAGAGCGGTTCGAGCATTATGGAAAAGAACCTCAACCGCATTACTATTATTTTGGCGGCTGTATTCCTTATCTCTTTGATCGTACTTATGGTGGTATATCCGCAGGGCACTATCGGATAATGCTTATCTAATAGATCTTTAAAAAGGCGGCGCTACAGCGTCGCCTTTTTTTCTTTGAAAGCTAAGAAATATTGAGGCCAATAGAATCGGCTTTAGGGATCCTCGCTTTTGTAATGGCATGCCTTTAAATCGTTTTTGGGCTATTTGCTATTAGTTATTCTCATAGCTTGTTTTGGTTGAGATTATGCCGCATGTGCGATCCGAGTCCTGTGATGAATGCGCAATTATGATTGACTAATCGTGATCGTTCGAAGGCTCTTCTATCTTGTTTGGCCTTTGCGGATTGTTTGTTGGGGGAGCGATACTATTTGCGTTATCGCTCATTGGAGAACAATATTATTGAAATAAAAAAACGCTCAAATGAGCGTTAAAAGTAACTGGTGTCGGAGGCGGGATTTGAACCCGCACGCCCGGTAAAGTGGGCACTAGCACCTCAAGCTAGCGTGTCTGCCGTTCCACCACTCCGACGTGGTATATCTATAGGAAAGCGAATTAACTGGTGTCGGAGGCGGGATTTGAACCCGCACGCCCGGTAAAGTGGGCACTAGCACCTCAAGCTAGCGTGTCTGCCGTTCCACCACTCCGACGTGGTATATGTCATTTGCTTTCGCAATGCAGCGATAGATATATTACCAAAACCAAGTATCTACGCAAGAGTTATTTTAATAATTTCTTATGAGCTTGGTTATTCGGCTGCGTCTTGAAGAATCTGCTCTACAAGTCCCCATTCTTCTTCCGTCTCGATAGGGATAAGAGAGAGCGCTGCCAAGCCACTGTTCTCATTGAATTCGACAGCGCCAGGGTCGTAGATGGAGGCATAAACCGTGGTATTCCCATCTTCGTCGGTTTTGTTGTCGGTGTAGACGATATACGAACGTCCAGTCTCGGTGTTTTCAAAGGTGAAGAGGGTTTCGCATTCAACGAGCATTCCTTCAGGAGTGATCGCGTTGAAATGAACGTTTTGCTGAAACTTGGTTTTGCTTGAGTCGGTCATAGGTGTGTCTTTCTTTGTTATGCGTTATTGGACGACTATCTTGGCGATTTTGATGAGATGTCAAGTATGGTCGATTCTGGATAGATGTTAACGCCTGTCTTACGAGCCTTGAATTGAGTATGTATGGCTGTTAGGATACCTCACCGCAATGAATAAGCTGAATAAGACATATATATCTCTACGTAGGCCTGTGGTTTTCGGGTTTCCTGTTGCCGTTGTGCGCGTCTATCTACATCAGCCTCTTTCTTCATGCCGAAACTGATTCCTTCTATCGAATACGAAGGTGCTTGTCGGTTTGCGATTGCGTTCTGGCGAGCTTGTAGTCAGTTTGAAGGAAGTTTATGTCTAATAATTCTATTGCTGCTCCAGTAAACGCGCACGTTACTGGTGCCCAGATTCGTATTGTTGCCGTTGTGGTGCTTGGTGCGTTTCTCGCATTGCTTAATCAAACGGTCATGTCGCCTGCGCTGCCTGTCATTATGGCCGATTTTGCAATCGATGCATCTACCGCTCAGTGGATCATGTCTATTTATCCTCTCGTAAGCGGCATCATGGTTCCTGTCTCGGCATTCTTGATTGACAAATTCAGTACTCGGGCTTTGTTTTTTGGCTCGATTATAGTGTTTGCACTAGGAACGTTGTTATGTGCTATAGCTCCTGATTTTATGCTTTTGATAGTTGGCCGTGTTTTGCAGGCTGCCGGCTCCGGTGTGCTTATGCCTTTGGTTTCGGTTGTGCCAATGTTGGTATTTCCTGTTGAAAAACGAGGAACAGCAATGGGAATGGCGGGTATCGTTATGTCGGCCGGCCCTGCTGTTGGTCCAGTTGTGGGCGGTGCGGTGATTGATGCTTATGGTTGGCGTGCCATGATTGGATCTATCGTCCCTCTTTCGCTGGTTGTTTTGCTGCTGGGCGTTTTTATGCTCAGGAACGTTGGGGAATTGAAGAACCCCAAGCTGGATATTCTTTCAGTGGTGCTTTCCACCATCGCATTCGGTGGGCTTCTGTACGGTTTCTCTAGCGCTTCGACATTGGGCTGGGGGAGCGCTGTTGTGCTTGGTTCTATTTTTGCCGGAATTATATGCTTGGTTTTGTTCGTTATTCGTCAAGGGCGCATCGAGGATCCTTTGCTTCAGCTTGGTACGCTCAAAACGCCCCAATTTCGAGTTGCTGCAATTATTGTTACTCTGATAAATGCCGCATGCCTGGTAACCAATACGTTGCTGCCTCTTCTGTTGCAGACTGCACTCGGGGCTTCCGCGTTCGAGACGGGCATGGCGATGCTTCCTGCTGCCGCAGTGGGGATTGTCATCAGTCCAATTTCCGGCGTAGTTTTTGACAAGTTTGGCCCTCGTGCTATCTCGATTTTCGGCTTAGCCCTTATGACCGTGTCCTTGTTTCTCCTTTCTCTTTCAACGGTTGCTACGCCTATCGTTGTTGTTGCGTTATTCTGTATGCTCCAGGCAGCTGGACAGGCATTAGCGAATATGCCAGTGAATACTTGGGGTGTAAATGCGTTGAAAAACGATATGATCGCGCATGGCAACGCTATAGCCAATACTGGCCGTCAGGTTGCTGGAGGGTTATGCACTGCACTAATTATTACGGTGATGACCAGCGTAACTTCAACCGCGGGAGCCGATGCAAGCCTTCAGGTAGCAACAGCTGTCGGAGCTGGTGTCGCTTATAAAGTATGTGCGGCTATCGGCTTGATTTCCCTTATTTATGCCGTATTTAGTATACGGTCATCGAAACAGACACTCTCCCAACCGAAGGAGGCATAAGAAATGCCTGAGATTATTTCCGAGCGTATTCCCCTTGAGGTTGAGGGGACTCCCGTTTGCGACATCATGATAAAAAATCCGTTTACTTGCACGGAGAACTGCACTATTGCCGACGTGGTCCGAATCATGGCGGAACACGAGGTAAGTAGCTTGCCAGTAGTTGATGGAAACCACAGGGTGGTTGGATTCATATCTGACGGCGATATCATGGGTGCTATTGCGCAGCATCGTGCCCATACTATCTTTACTGGCGGAGATGCATCGATGCTGTATTTCGATGATCAAAGTCTTGAGCAGCGTATGGATGGGCTGAAGAACCGCAGCGTTATGGAATTTGCTACGCGAAAGGTGGTATGCGCTCGCCCCGACCAGAGCATTGCTCGTGTTGCCTCATTGCTGTCAAAGAAGAAGTTCAAGAAGCTTCCAGTTGTGGATGACAAAGGAACGCTTGTGGGTGTAATTCGTCGATCTGCTATTACGAAGTACTTGTTCGATTTGATCTTCAGGTAGGCTCTGTCGGTTATTTCTCGATTCGGCTAGTATCTCGTTGTCGGGAAGTAAGCTTTAAATTGAAACGTATTTGAGCATTTTGGCTCATTGACGTGAAAGAGGGTTGGCATTTCGCCAACCCTCTTTCATTGGGACGTCTTGAGGTTCGATATGAGCAGTATTTATCGCATCATTAGTTTCAAAATAATGCTTTTCGCTTTGGTAAACGGGGGAACACGAACTGGGATTTCGATTTTGGTAGATTTTCTTAGTGTTGATTTGTAATGGGTGAAACAGTCGAATCCCTGCTTGCCGTGGTATGCACCCATTCCGCTATCACCGAAGCCTCCAAAGCCCATATGGTTGTTAGCAAGGTGAATTACAACATCGTTAATAGTTGCTCCGCCAAACGGGATGGCTTGGATTATTTGCTCCTGCAGCACTTTACTTTCTGAGAATAGGTAACATGCGAGCGGATGGCCGAAATTTCTCACATACGAGAACACTTCATCAAGCTCGCTCCATGTGATGATGGGGATTACTGGTCCAAATATTTCCTCTTTCATAACAGGGTCATCGAGCGTGACACCCGTGAGGATAGTTGGCTCAATTCGAAGAGTCGAGCGATCTCGTCCGCCGCCAAATGCTATACGTGTTTTTGGTCCGTGGTTGTCGATAAGACCACATACTCTATTAAAATGATGCTCGTTAATCATATGGGGGTAATAATCGCATTGCAGGATGCGCTTGCCGTAGTACTGCAACAAATACGTTGCTAGTTCGTCGGCAAAAGCATCTGCAACGCTCTCATGAACGAGGAAGTAATCGGGCGCAACGCAGGTCTGTCCAGAGTTGATGCATTTTCCCCAGGCAATTCGCTGTGCGGCTCGTTTGATGTTCGCATCAGAGGCGATAATGCAAGGGCTTTTACCTCCCAGCTCGAGTGTGACATCGGTGAGGTTCTCTGCGGC
>ERZ1026888.844-NODE-844-length-15204-cov-25.573173_pt1 | contig 15204 bp, 14 predicted proteins | sample MGYA00380174_ERZ1026888 | MGnify/ENA primary metagenome ERZ1026888 (study PRJEB33269, sample SAMEA4719810) | human gut metagenome | biome: human-associated habitat; feature: organic feature; material: feces | place: Cameroon | collected 2013-10 ...
CAACAAAGCAAACGGCATCCTCCCACAGAATGCACAGAACACACAGAAATTTCTTGCAGAGGAGAAGTTCTGTGAATTCTGCGTGTTCTGTGGGAAAATACATGCAGATCGGTCGGTGCAGCAGAGACTGCTGCACCCCCTGGGGGAAGTTCCGCGTGTTCTGTAGGAGAATACATCACAGCAAGTAACGGCTGACAGATAGGCTGGTAGATACCCATCTTTTTCGGAGTATCTACCAGCCTTTATTCTGCTTATAATGTGAGTGTTACGGCGATGCTGACAGATATGGTGGATATTTTCGCCAAACAATGTTTTTATAACGATTTGATTGCGACATTGCTTGCTGCGGAGGCCAGAGACCTCCGCTACTAAGGCGGCATCACTCGGTCTTGATGCTTTCCACCGGATTCTGCGTCGCTACGCGCCACGACTGCGCCACGACCGTTGCAATGACAACGGCAGAGACACCGACGAAGCTGAGCGGGAAGAGCCACCAGTGGAGCGGCGTGTGCTCGGCGAAGCTCTGCAGCCACTGCATACTGAGCCACCAGCCCACGGGAGCTGCAACGGCGAACGACACCACGAGCGGCACGGTGTAGCGCATGGCGAAGAGGCGCACGATAGAACCAACCGACGAACCCATCACCTTGCGAATGCCTATCTCCTTGCGGCGATACTCGGTCTCGAACATAGTCAGCGAGAACACACCGATAACGGTGATGATGATGCAGATGATGGCGAAGAACTTCACCTGCGATATGAAGCGGAACTCCTCGACGTAGGTCTGCTGCAGGTCGTTGTCGAGGAAGTTCATCTCGTACTTCTGCGACGCGTCGAGACGGTTGAGCACATCGGCTATGCGGCGTTTTGCCTCCACCTTGTCCTGACCTTTTGCGACGCGCACGAACACCTGGTTGCAGCGGTCGCCCCACTGCTCCATGTCTGGTCCGAAGATGATGAACGCCACAGCCACACGACTGTTGTCGTTGCGCATCGACTTCAGCTTGAAGTTGTTGCAGACACCCACGATGAGATAGTTTGCCATAGGTCCCCATTCGTTCTGACGACCGATAGAGTCGCCCACGGCGAGCCATTTGTACTGCTGCATGGCAGCCTTGTTGAGCACGTAGGCACCCGTCTTCATGTCAGCCTCGTTAAAGTTGCGCCCCTCCAGAATCTTCAGTCCCATAGTTTGCGTATACTCATAGTCGCAGGGCAGCACCTGCAGCGACATCTGATGCTCATCGTTGCCACGTCCCCAGCCCATATACTGGTCGCTTGTGCCGATGGCGCTCTGCGCGAAGCCCACGCTCTCCACGAACGGCAACTTCTTCAGTTCGGTGCGTATCGTCTCGCGCTTCGCCTTCGCCTCTTCCGAGAGTTTGGTGTAGAACACCTCGTTCTTGTTGAAGCCGTAGTCGCAGCTGAAGATGTAGTTCGACTGGCTCGACATGACACCTATATATATAGCGAGCACGAAAGCCACGCAGAACTGCACCGCCATTATCGCCAGACGCAGCTGTCTGCCGCGCGGCGAGAGTCCGAACGAACCCTTCAGCACCAGAGCCGGAGCGAACGACGTGCTGTAGAACGCCGGCACAACAGCCGCCAACGCTCCCACAACGAGTGCCGACGCAGCCATGACGGCGGCAAGCAGCCAGTGTGCCGAGAAGCTGATGTCGCCCGAAACGAGCTTCATGCACGCCTCGCTGCGCTGGAACGCCACTACAAGCAGAACACCGACAAGCAAAGCCACGAAGGCGAACAGCACGCTCTCCATTATCATCTTAAGGCGCAGACTGCCTACAGAGGCTCCCATCACACGGCGTGTGTTGACGCCGCGCATACGCATCGGCACCTCGGAGAGCTGGAAGTTGAGCAGATTGAGTAGGGCGATGAACAGCACGAAGACAGAAGCCACGGTGAGCACGTCGACAAGGCTGCGGTTGCCCTTGTCCTGCGGTGCGATGCCAGAGAAATAGACGTCGTCAATGGAGGTTATTCTGAACTTCATCTGCTTGTCAAACTCTTTCTCGTCTTTAGGACTGATGCCATTGGCTTTCATGAAGCCCTGTTTCAAGCCACGCACTACCTTTTCAGGACTTGCACCATTGTCAAGTCGCACATATATATAGTAGCTCCACTCGCTCCAGTCGGTCATTCCGCTCTCGTTATCGCAGAGATACATGCCGTTGGGTATGGTGCAGTTGTCGGGCATATCCTCGCTCACGCCCACCACGGTGATGGGTTTCATTCCGCCATCGTCGGTGTTGATTTCGAACGTCTTGCCAGCAGCGTTCGCCGTGCCGAACATCTTCTCGGATGTGCTGCGGTTAACGATGGCAGTAGCTCCAGTACCCCAAGCCTTGCTTGAGCCGGAGATGAGTTTGCCGGTGAAGAACTCAATGCCAGGCTTGCTCATGTTCACTACAGGCACGGTTATGGTGCGGTTGTTCACCTTAACATCGGTCTTATTGACATACGGACAGTAATAGACAACACTCTTAACCTGCGGTACATCCTTCAGCATTGAGGCGAACGGGCGGCAGATAGTGCAACCCCAGTTGTCGCCGAACAGATTGCCGTAGATTTCGAGGCGGTACGTGTGCTCGTAGTCGTTGATGTTGTGGTTGTACGTGCGGTTGTATATCACCTGTGTCATGAACAGGTAGAACGTCGCTACAGCCACACTCAAGCCGAAGAGGTTGAGCAGCGTGGCTATGCGGTAGCGGCGGAACATATATAGGAATGTCTTCATTATTTATGCTATTAAAATTAAACATAGTTGAAAATTGAGGATTGAGAGTTGAGAGTTATGATTACCTTGAGAGTTCTTGCTTATGCAAGCGGCAAAGCCGAGCGATGATTATCATTTAGAATGGTACGAAACACAATATCATTAGTACATATCATCTATAGTGCATATCATAACTTTCAACTCTCAACTTTAAATTCTCAACTGAGACAACTCTCAACTGAGACAACTCTCAACTCTCAATTCTCAATTATAAACTAAAAGAACTGCCCTCCACAACCTGTCCGTCGAAGAGGTTTATGATGCGGCTTGCCATCTGCGCGTCGTGCTGCGAGTGGGTCACCATTACGATTGTGGTGCCCTCGGCGTTGAGCTGCGTGAGCAGTTCCATGACAGCCAGACCGCTCTTCGAGTCGAGATTGCCGGTCGGCTCGTCGGCGAGAATCAGTTTCGGCTTGCCCACCACGGCGCGAGCTATCGCCACACGCTGCTGCTGACCGCCCGAGAGCTGCTGCGGATAGTGCTTTGCGCGGTGGCTCAAGCCCACCTTGCGCAGAATCTCCGTCACACGCTCGCGGCGCTCCTTCGCCGCTACGCCCATGTAGCGCAACTGCAGGTCTACATTCTCCTCAACAGTAAGCTCGTCGATGAGGTTGAAGCTCTGGAACACGAAGCCGATGCGTCCGCGACGGTAGCGTGTGCGGTCCTTCTCCTTGAGGTTAGCCACGGGTTCGCTGTCGAGCAGATAATCGCCCGAGTCTGGATTATCGAGAAGTCCGAGGATGTTCAGCAGCGTCGACTTGCCGCAGCCGCTCGGTCCCATTATGGCGACGAACTCGCCGTCTTCTACATTTATACTAACGCCGTTGAGGGCTACTGTCTCCACTTCTTCCGTGCGGAAGACCTTGGTAAGATTCTGAATCTTTATCATAATTTTTGCTATTTATTTTTTGGGGGAATAGGCCTCTCTAAGCCTCTTTAGGCCTTTCTAAGCCTTGGAAAAACTAAGCCTTTAAGCCTTTCTAAGCCTTGGAAAATCAATGGTAACCAAGCCCTCCCCGACGGGGAGGGTTGGGAGGGGCTTTTACTTTATCACCAGCACCTCATTATCCTTGAACGCTTCGTATCCGCTGGTGATGACGCGCTCGCCGGGCTCCAGTCCGTCCGTCACCTCGTAGTATTGTGGGTTCTGACGGGCGATGCTGATATTGCGGCGGTAAGCCTTGCGTCCCGACTTGTCGAGCACGAAGATCCAGTTGCCGCCGGTGGTCTGAAAGAACGTTCCGCGCGGAATGAGCGTAGCCTGCTGCGACTTGCCGAGAGCCAGCTCCACGTAGTAGGTCTGTCCGCTGCGCATCTGCGCCGGGCGTTCGCCAACGAAGACGAAGTCGGTGCGGAACGTTCCGTTGCGCACTTCGGGATATACCTTGCGCACACGCAGTCGGTAGGTCTTGCCGTCGCGACTGAACGAAGCCGAGAGCCCCGGACGCACGCGGTCGATGTAGTGCTCGTCAATCTGCGCCTGCACCTTGAAGTCGGAGAGGTCGTTTATCTGTCCGATGTTCTGTCCGGCGACGATGTTCTGACCCAGCTCAACGTCGAGCAGTCCGAGTTCGCCGTCGATAGCCGAGCGCACCTCCAGCTTGTTCTTGCGGTCGCGCACCAAGAGCACGTTCTTGCGCATGTTGTCGAGGTTGTCCTCCATCTGCGCCATCTGCACGTGGCGGTAGAGGCTGTCCTGCTTCAGGCGCTGCGAGATAAGACTCTGCTTGCGGCGAGCAAGGTTATAGTCCTCGCGACTCTGCAGATACACCTCCTTACTGATGAGGCGTTCCTTGTAGAGGCGCGCGTTCTGTTCGTAGGCGCGGCGCTTGCGGTCGCAGTCGGTGTCGAGCGTCGCCTGCTCGGTGCGGTTGTTGAGTCGGTCCTGCTGCATCGCCACCTGCGTGTTGCGCAGCAGGTTCTGCTTCTCGGCGAGCTCAGCCTCAGCATTCAGAATCTGAAGGTCGAGGTTGCTGTTGCTGAGTCGGAGGATGACGTCGCCCTTGCGCACACGTGTGCCCTCCTCTACAACCTTCTCGCGTACTATGCCGCCCTCCTCGGGCGAGATCTGCACCACCTGGATAGGCAGCACCTGTCCGTTGAGACGCACATAGTCGTCGAACTTGCCGCGAGTGACGTCACTGACGGTGATGTCAGACGCGTCTACGGTCATCGTATTGGCAGTTGTGCCGAGCACTATCCACACGAGGAGCGCAGCGAGTGCGGCAGCCGCAGCGATATACCATGCGTAGCGGCGGAGGAATGATTTCTTTTCTATTTGTCGGTCCATAATGGTTTGTTTTTTTGTTTTAAGGCGGCGTTTAAGCCGAACTAAGCCTCTTTAAGCCTCTTTAAGCCTTTCGAAGCATTGTTTACTAAGCCCTCCCCGATGGGGAGGGTTGGGAGGGGCTTTTTACTTTTCATAGTACGCCAGCACTTGGCGGTTGTACATCATTGTGAGCTGGCTCTGCAGCAGTTTTACACGGCTTTGCAGGAGCGTGACCGCCGCCGTGCGCACGTCGATAGACGACGCCATGCCCTCTTCGAACTTGCGCGTAGTGAGATAGGCGGCTAAGCTATCGGCCTCAACCTGATCCTTCATCTTCTGCACCTCCTTGGCGCTGTTCTCCACATCGGCGACAGCTTCGGCAATGATGCGCTGCAGTTCGGAGCGCTCGTAGCAGAGCGATTCGCGTGCCCGGTCGAGAGCTATGCGGCGCGAACGAACGGAGGAAACAGAGCCGAGACGGTTGAAGATAGGAATGCTCAGCGAGAGAGCCACGTATTCGCCGGCGTTGTTCTTGAACTGCTTGCTGAACGGAGCGTGTCCACCCACGTCCATATTGCGGAAGAACGAGGTGGAGACGCCGCCGGAGAGAGAAATCTTAGGAAGAAAGGCGCCGCGAGCTGCGCGCAGGGCGTAGCGGGCTGCAGCCACACTGCTCACAGCCTGCGCTATGCGCGGATTGGTTGCGAGCGCCACATTATATATATTATAGGCATTGTCTGCTGGCTGGAGCGTAGCTTCTATCACGGGCTTCTCCACGATGAGCGTGTCGGCGATGGGGAAGTTCATCTGCTGCTTCAGTGCGAGCAGCGCCTTTGTGGTCTGGCTCTGCATGTGCGTCAGCTCGTAGTCGTCGGCAGCCAGTGTGGCACGCATCTGCGCCACATCGGCTTCGCTCTTCTGCCCCACCTCAGCCATCACTTCTACTTGATGGAGCAGCGCACGACTCTCTTCGCGTTTGCGCAGAGTGTGCTCCACGGCACCCTCACAGTAGAGCAGATCCATGCACGCCTTGTACACTTTCAGTCGCACAGCGTCTTTCTCCGCCTGCAACGCCGACCGACCCATCGCCACGTTGGCGCGAGCCATGCGCAGTTCGTTGTAGCGCTGCAGTCCGTCGAAGACGACGAGCGACGCCTGCAAGCCGTAGCCGTTATAGAATGTGTTGACATCGGTGTAGGTGTTGGTCTCGGGGTTTATGGCGCGACCGAAGTTCATCTGTGCGCCTACCGATCCGTACACGTCCGGCAGGAAAGCGCCGATGGCACGTGTGCGTTCGGTGCGACTCGCGTCGAGGTCGTACTGCTGCAGGCGCACCGTGTGACTGTGCTCGGCGGCGTACTCCATGCAACGCTCTACGCTCCACGGCTCGGCTGCCTCAGCGGTCATCGTGACAAGCACGAGGGATAGGGTGACGAGTAATCGGTTCATATCTTTTCTGCTTTGTTTCTGCTGCAAATTTAATTACAAAAAATGTATGGTGCTATAACATTTTTGAAGAAAGAAGAAAGCAGAAAGTAGATTTATGAAAAAGTGTATGATAATCATACAATGAGGAAAGTTCACAATCGAAAGAGATGTAAATATTACTAAACTCAAATAAAAATACGACAAAAACATTTGCAATGCAACTATTTTTAGTTACATTTGCAAATAAATAATAAATCACATGAATAAAAAGGACAAACTCCTAAAAAGGTTTTATGGGTTACCTAAAGATTTCACCTTCGATGAGATAGTTGCCTTATTCGCCCAATTTGGATTTCATCAAGAAAACAAGGGGGCAACATCTGGTTCAAGAGTTATCTTCGTGAACGATAATGACAATAATAGTTATATCATGCACAAGCCTCATCCTTCTAACATCATCAAAGGGTATGTGATGCGTCAGGTCATGGTATATTTAAAAGCTAATGGTTATCTTAATAAATAAAGAACTATGGGATTACTTAAATACAAAGGTTACACGGGCAGTGTAGACTATAGCGAAGAGGATAATTGTCTTTATGGCAAGGTTCTTGGCATGAGCAAGGATGCAATAACCTACGAGGGACAGGACGTAAACGAATTGCGCAAGGACTTCGAGGAGGCTATTGACGACTACTTGCGATTGTGTGAAGCTAAAAATAAAGAACCTCGCGTACCCTATAGCGGAAACTTGAACATAAGAATTACTCCTGAAATCCATAGTCGTATAGCTATGATGGCTATGCAAGCAGGAACAACAATTAACGGATTTATACGCGATACACTTGCCAATGCTGTAGGTATCACGAAACCTATTAATATATGATTCGACCCTACAACACCATAGTCGTTGTGGATGATAATCCAACCATTCTCACGGCTCTGAAAATATGTCTTACTGCGGAGTTTGAGCGCATTGTCACACTAACTTCGCCCGACACGCTTGTCTCAACTCTCTCTAACGAAGAGCAGGTTGACGTGGTGCTGCTCGACATGAACTTCTCATTAGGCGTGAACACGGGGCAGGACGGACTTTTCTGGCTGCGCACGCTGAAGAAACTGCATCCCGACACACCGGTGGTGCTGATGACGGCGTACGCCGACGTGCAGTTGGCGGTAAAGGGACTGAAGAACGGGGCTGCCGACTTCGTAACAAAGCCGTGGGACAACGACGAACTGGTGCGCACGCTGCGCGACGCGGTGGAGAAGAGTCGCGAGGTGGTGACGCTCGACGAACTCGAACAGCAGCATGTGCATCGCGTGGTAGACCAGTGTCACGGCAACATGAGCAAGGCGGCGGAACTGCTGGGAATAACGAGGCAGACGCTGTATAGGAAGTTAAAAGGTTGAGATGGTGAGATGGTGTTGTGGTGAGATCTGATGTTGTAATGGTGAGGTGATGTGGTGACAATAGTGAGAAATCTCAACACCTCACCATCTCAACACCTCAACACCTCACCACCTCAACATCTCACCACCTCAACACCACACCACCTCAACATCATACCGCAACATGGCACCATATATAACAATTCTTCTCGCCGCACTCCTCGTAGTGCTTTTCGTCTTTGAGTGGCTCCACCAGCGGCGCCTCTCCACCCGAGTGCGCCTTATGCGCGAGGCGCTGCGCAACCGCGACTTCATGTTCCGACTGCCAACGGACAGCATCATGCCCGGCGAGCGCGACCTGCAGAAGATGCTCAACGAGATGGGCGGAGAGATTAACAAGCTGATGGCACGCAGCGAGGTGGAGTCGTGGCAGCGGCTGACACGCGTGTTGACGCACGAGATAATGAACGCCGTGACGCCGATACAGAGCATCACGCAGGCGTATATAGGCAGCAAGATGGTGAAGGGAACGCAGCTCGAAGAGGGCATCCAGGCGATATACGACACGAGTCGCAGCCTGTCGGCATTCGTGGAGAGCTACCGCAAGATGACACAGCTGCAGACGGTGAACTTCGAGGAGATTGACCTGCATCGACTCGTCTCCAACCTGCAAGCGCTCTATCCCACTCTCGCCTGGCACATGGACATCAACGACATGCAGACGCTGCGCGCCGACGCAAGCATGATGCACCAGGTGCTGACCAACATCGTGAAGAATGCGGCGGAGGCTGGCGCTCACAATATAGACATCTGCGCACAACGCACCGACCAGTGCACGCAACTGCTCATCAGCAACGACGGCACGCCGATAGCAGCTGAGGTGGCGCGCGAGGTGTTCGTACCATTCTTCACCACGAAGCGCACGGGCTCGGGCATCGGTCTCTCGCTCTCTCGCCAGATGATGATGGCGCAGGGCGGCGACCTCGCTCTCGCCGAACGCCCACAAGCAGGATACCACGCCACGTTCGTCGTAACGCTATAGAAGGAGCTACAGCTAACTTCATGGGGTGCAGCTGTCTCAGCTGCACCAACAAAAAAATAGTGCTATTAACTTGGCTACTTCAGGGGCTATTAACTTGGATGGTGCACTTGTACTTGGATGGTGCACTTGAGACAAGTGCACCCCCTAAGGAATGTCATCCCCTCCTAAAAAACAAATAAAAAGTTCTCGAATGAAAAAGATTAGTTTCGCAAGCGACATATTGCCAATGAAGGATATCCTTTACCGCCTCGCACTACGCATCACGCTGAGCCGCGAGGAGGCTGAGGACATCGTGCAGGACACGCTCATACGTGTCTGGAACCGTCGCGACTCGTGGGACACCATCGAGAACATCGAGGCGTTCGCACTCACCGTCTGCCGCAACATGGCGCTCGACCGACTGCGACTGCATGAGAACCAAAACGCGTCGCTCGACAACACGCCCGTGGACAGCAACCCTACGGCGACGGCTAACCCGTACGAGCGCACCGTGCAGCGCGAGAAGGTGCAGATTGTGCGACAGCTCATCGACGCTCTGCCCGAGAAGCAGCGTGCCTGCATGCAGTTGCGCGACATCGAGGGCAAGACATACAAGGACATAGCGACGGTGCTCGGCATCACGGAGGAGCAGGTGAAGGTGAACATCTTCCGCGCCAGACAGACCATCAAGCAGCAATTCGAACGCTACGACAACTACGGACTTTGATTCTCAATTATTGCTGTCCGGTAAAACTGCAAAGAGCATAAATATCCTCCCCGAAGCCCAGTAAAAATGGACTTCGGGGTTTATTTTTGGTTCAACTGACATTTCGAGTGATACACAGCCTAAGCTTTTCTCACCGTTTGCGTCCGCCGTCCGATCGGATTCCGTTCGCCGTCCAATCGGATTCCGTCCGCCGTCCAATCGGATTCCGTTCGGGTGACGATGACTTTTAGTGAGGTTTTACTGCGAAAATATAAGAAACTATTGCTGTCCGGTAAAACTAATAATGTGGTCAAAGACGGGCTGCGCTCGGCTTTGCCGCTTGCCAGAGCAAGAAGTGCACCTACCATTCTGTTGGTGCTCCTTTTGCTTTGTTGGTGCTCCTTTTGCTTTGTTAGTGCTCCTTTTGCTTTGTTAGTGCTCCTTTTGCTTTGTTGGTGCACTTGAGACAAGTGCACCCCCTAAAAGATACCCCCTAAAAGACACCAACTTTCACGAATTTTGTTAAAGGGCGTTAAAAGCGCAACTTCTCTGTAACCTTTTCTCCGTTCAATCGTCGTACATATAGAAACACCCAAGAACACCCCGAGAGATATAACGAGAGGCTCAATACCCAAACACCTCAACATCTCAACATAACAACACCTCAACATCTCAACATAACAACATCGTAAATATGGACTATAAATACATAAACCAACTCTTAGACCGCTACTGGAAGGGCGAGACATCGCTTGAGGAAGAGCAGATACTGCGCTCGTTCTTCAGCCAGATTTGCGTGCCGGAGGAACTCGCAAAGTATCGTCCGCTCTTCAATTACGAGCAGACCGAAACGAAGACCGACCGCCTCGGCGACGACTTCGACGAGCGTATCATGTCCATGATCGACGAGCCGCAGGAGCTGAAGGTGAAGGCACAGCCGATACGCATCAGCCAACGCTTCGCACCACTCTTCAAGGCGGCAGCAATGGTAGCAATAGTGCTCACACTGACACAGGCTGCACAGCTCTCGTTCCAGAGCAACGATGCGAGCAACACAGCGATGCCGGAAGTCTACTCTACGCAGCCCGTGCCCGGAGTGTCGGTGGCGCTCAACGACTCGGCTCACCTCGACTCGGTGAAGAAGACAGACGCAGACGCCGTGCCGCAGCAGTTGGAACAGCACGACATCTCCATGCTCAAGTAAGACAAAAAAGACAATTTCTATGCTTTCTCAATAAAATCATGTTTAGTTAAAACACCAAACGAGTTGAGGCTGTGAAGTCTCCGGCTCACCAAAAAATTCATAACATACTAATGATTTGCTTGCCGCACGACCCTCAACGAGGCGTTGTGCGGCAAGTTGGTTTTTATGACCTTATGTCGCCAGACATGGCGGCATGGCGCATATACAGCCAGTTTTAACACTGCCCTTCGCAACAAACGCCACAAAAAACGGCTCATTTTCAAAAGTTTTATCTAACTTTGCATGTTGCTTTTAAACATACTCTATATGGGTTTCAGCACAATAGAAGCCTAAGATACTATAACATTCAAAATACTATTGACTCTTATGCGAGCACAACTATTCACAGCATTGTTCGTTCTGTTAGCAGTGGCAGCACCCACAAACGCACAGAAGCGAACCTTGGCAGAGGCACAGAAAGTGGCTGAAAACTTCTTTCTGGCTAACGACAACAAAACTGCAGTCAGCCTACTGCGCATCAACAACAAAAGCGGACGCCATCTGCTGAAGAAGGCGCACGACGAAAAGCAAGCGGAGGCCTTCTACCTCTTCACCGACGAACGTGAGAAACAGTTGCTCATCGTGTCGGGCGACGAGCGCATGCAGCGCATTCTCGGCTACACCGACCGACCGCTCGCTGGCAACGCAATACCCGACGGACTCGCCGACTTGCTCGAAGGATACACGGCGCAATACAACGCGCTGGGCAATGCTGCCAGCAGCGCCGCTACAACGCCCGCCCGTTCGGCTCTCTATAAGGGCGAACGCCTGCTCAGCACAGCCGCTTGGGGACAGTGGGCACCATTCAACAACCTCACGCCGCAGCACTACCCCACGGGATGCGCCGCTACGGCGATGGCTATCGTGATGCGCTACCACCAGTGGCCCGACGTGGGCAGCGGCAGCAAGACGCATATCTGGAAAGACTCGGTGATGACAGCCAACTTCGGCTCGACGCACTACGATTGGGCGAACATGCCCGTAAGCTACGAGTCGTACAACGACGCGCAAGCCAATGCCGTGGCTGTGCTCATGCGCCACTTGGGCGTGTCGGTCGAGATGTACTACGACGCGGAGAGCAGCGGAGCACGACAGACACTCGTGCCCGTGGCGCTGCAGCAGTACTTCCGCTACGGAGCTACGGCGCGTCTGCTCACAGCGAGCGACTACGACGCAGCTACGTGGGACGGCATGATGCGCAAGGAGATTGACAGCAACCGACCGGTTATCTACACCGGCGAATCGATACAAGGACGCGGAGCGCACGGCTTCGTGCTCGACGGCTACCGCGACAACCTCTTCCACTTCAACTTCGGATGGAACGGCAGCGGCAACGGCTTCTTCGCCATATCAGCCATAACATCGACCGACCGCAACTTCGAGTTCGCCAACAAGCAGCAGGCTGTGATAGGCATCACACCCGTGAAGGCTGAGAAAGCCGCACCGCTACAGCTCGACTGCGAGGGCAAATATGAAGGATTCTGCACCTCAATATCTTCATTGAAGGCGGGCGAAAAGCAAAGCGTACACCTCTCGACGCTCTCAGCGCTCAGCACATGGCGAGGCAAGCTGCAGTGGAACCTCTGTAAAGCCGACGGATCGGTAGTGGAATCGTTGGGCAGCAAGCAGATTGACATGAACGGAGGCAGCACGCAGGCCGTCGACTTCGAACTGACGGCGAAGAACAATGCCGCAAAGGGCTACTATCTGCAGCTCATGGCGTGTGCGGACGGCGCTACGAAGTGGCTGCCGGTGCTCAACGCGCTGGGCAGAGAGGTCGTAGTGCAGGCATACGAGCGCAAGGTGCCGGTGGTGGAGGTAGTTGTAGATGCGAAGAACGCCACCATCGATTGCAGCAATGCGCAGAACAAGACATACAACGGAAAACCGCTCCTCGGTTCTACATATATATATAAGGTGAGCTTTGACGGCAACGTCGAGAAAAGTCTCGACATGCTGAGTCTCGACGGAAAGGCTTACACGGCGCACACCGACGGCGTGCAGCTCACCGCCGACACGCTCTACATCAAGGCGAAGGGATACACGGCAGAGCAGCTTGTGGCTGAGTGCAGCGTCAACGTTGAGAAGCCCGGTCAGCTCAAGACTGCCATCAATAAGGCCACGGCTGACGCCGACGCTGTAGAGGCGCTCACCATAACGGGCGAACTCAACAACGAGGACTTGCAGTATCTCTCTTCACTGCAATCGCTGAAGCTGATTAACCTCGAGAACGCCACCACTCCGCAGGGACTGTTCGGCGCTACGTTCAAGAACTTCAGTCGTCTCAGCAGTTGTGTGCTGCCTCGCTCGCTGAAGCAGATTGGTAGCGAAACGTTCAGTGGCTGCTCGGCTCTGCAATCTATCTCGCTGCCCGTATGCTTGCAGGCTACCGGCAGCAAGTTGTTCAACGGATGTCAGGCTCTGGCGGACATCTACGCTCATCCGTCGTCGCCCGACTGCGTGGCGGCTGACGCTTTCGACGGACTTGCCAACCCTGGCAAGGTGACGGTTCACGTGCAGCAGGGTCTTGCCGGTGCTTTCCAGCAGAGCAGCAAGTGGAGCATGTTCCAGCGCTTCACCGACGACCTGCCCGCTCTGCCGCAGCGCTTCACATACGGCGGCATCGACTACAAGGCGATATATGCCGGCGACGGCAACTTCGCTGAGGTGACTTTCCCGAGCGGCAACATGTACGCCGGAGCAATCACCATTCCTGCCACAATCGCTTACGAAGGCATAGAATACACCGTACGCGGATTCGACAACACCGACGGTATGTCGCCGTTCGTGGGCAATATGTTCGTTACGGCGCTCAACCTGGAGCTGCGCATCGACACGCTGCGCGCAATGCAGTTCATGGGTTGCACCAATCTTGCCGACCTGAAACTGCCCGAGACGCTGCGATATATCGGCAGCGAGTGCTTCCGCAACTGCCCGATGCTCACGCAGATCAAGCTTCCGGCAAGCCTGGAGGCGCTTGGCGACAACGCATTCTGCGGATGCCAGTATCTTACGGACATCTACAGCTACGCACAGACGCCGCCCGAAGGCAGCAACACCGACAGCTATCCGTTTGCTCAGTGTCGTCCGCAGAACGTAACGCTGCACGTGCCGGCTTCGAGCGAGGCAGCTTATCGCGCTACGGGCTTCTGGACCAAGTTCGGCAACGTTGTGGCTGACCTGCCCGACGCTCCGACAGACGCTATTACGGACGCCGCAGCCGACTACTGCACCACATTCCCAGTGAAGGTGGCAGGCAAGCAGTGGACAACGCTCCACTCACACAAGGCGCAGACTGCATACATCTACACGCTGAACGGCACACTGCTGCGCACAGCCCAACTGCAGAAGGGCGCCAACAGCGTATGGACTGACGAGCCAAGCATAATCATCGCAAAATAAAACAACTTTAAAGATATAAGTATGAAGGATATTTGTTGCATAGGACACATCACGAAAGACAAAATCATCACCCCGCGTCAGACCGTATACATGGCTGGCGGCACGTCTTTTTACTTCTCTTATGCCATAAACCATCTGCCCGACAATGTTTCGTTCCAGCTTGTGACGAAACTCGGAGAGGGCGAGATGAAAGCTGTAGAGGACATGCGCAACGTGGGCATCGACGTGCTTACTTACCCAAGCAGCCACACCGTTTACTTCGAGAACAAGTACGGCGAAGACCAGAACGACCGCACTCAGCGTGTGCTCGAGCGTGCCGATCCGTTCACCATCGAGGAGATGAAGAACGTGGATGCACGCGTCTACCACCTCGGTACGCTGCTCAACGACGACATCTCGCCGGAGCTTGTGAAGTATCTGTCTACGAAGGGCAAGATTTCTATCGACGCTCAGGGCTATCTGCGCGAGGTGCGCAATCAGGAGGTGTTCGCCATCGACTGGGCTGAGAAGCGCGAGATACTCGCTAACACCGACATCATTAAGGTGAACGAGCACGAGATGGAGGTGATTACCGGACTGCGCAACCCGCGCATGGCTGCGCTCCGTCTGGCTGAATGGGGCGTTAAGGAGGTGTGCGTGACGCTCGGAAGCTATGGTTCTATCATCCTCGTCGACGGCGAGTTCCACGATATACCGGCTTATGAGCCGAAGGAGATTGTGGACGCTACGGGTTGTGGCGACACCTACTCGGCTGGTTATCTGTGGTGTCGTGCGCAGGGCATGGACGTAGAGGAGTCTGGACGCTTCGCGGCTGCCATGTGTACACGCAAACTGGAACACAGCGGTCCGTTCGAGGGCACAATAGACGATGTGCAGGCTGTGCTTGCAACCACGCCGTGCTTCAATGAGTACGCGGAGTAAAAGCCCCTCCCAACCCTCCCCTGACTTCGTC
>ERZ1026888.849-NODE-849-length-15129-cov-40.405201_pt1 | contig 15129 bp, 9 predicted proteins | sample MGYA00380174_ERZ1026888 | MGnify/ENA primary metagenome ERZ1026888 (study PRJEB33269, sample SAMEA4719810) | human gut metagenome | biome: human-associated habitat; feature: organic feature; material: feces | place: Cameroon | collected 2013-10 ...
TGCTACACTCAAGCTATTATGGATCAATAAGGGCGAAGTCGTGCCACGCCAAGACATCAAGGATACAGTTTGGAGAGGTGTACGCTGTAGCGAAGAAAGTCTCAATAATGTGATGTACAACTTGCGACGATATTTCGCCAAGGATTCCTCCATCCACCTGGAAACCCTTCGTGGCGAAGGATTCAAGATGTGGATGGAAGAGTAGTTACTTAATAGGGATAATCTGCATTATCCGGGTAATATGGCTACTTTGATAACCCCATCCTTGCGGTTCTCAAAGACATCGTATGCCTCTTCTATTCTTGAAAGCGGGAAACGATGGGTGATGAGCGGGGTGGTATCTATCTTGCCCTGTGCTATCAGATTCAGAATCTCCTCACAGTCGCAGCCATCCACTCCGCCCGTCTTGAAGATGAGGTTCTTGCCATACATATCCGGCAGAGGGAGCAGCTGAGGCTTGTCGTACATGGCAACAATGGTGACGATGGCATTAGGACGGGCACATTTCCAGGCCAGCTGGAAGGTGTCCTTACCGCCCGCTACCTCCATCACCACATCGGCTCCCCCATGCTGACTGTGCTTCCTGACGAATGCCTCGCAGTCCTCTGGCTCTACAACCATCACCTGCGGATAATGCTGCTGGATGAAATCTCTTCTTGCCTGCGATTTCTCGCAGACGATGATGTTTCTCGGATTCTTGAGCAGGGTGCAGAGCAGACTGCAGACACCCGTTGGGCCGGCACCGATAATCAGCACCGTATCCTCTTCCGTGATTTCTGAAATTCTCGTAGCCCAGAATCCTGTGGCAAGGATGTCGCCAACGAAGAGCGCCTGCTCATCGCTCACGGAATCAGGAATCCGGTTCAGGCCGGTGGTGGCGTATGGAACCCTCACGTATTCCGTCTGGCCGCCATCAATTCTGCATCCCAGCGCCCAGCCGCCATGTGGCGAAGTACAGTTGTTCACGTAGCCATGCTGGCAGTAGAAGCATTCGCCGCAGAAGGTCTCCACGTTCACGGTCACTCTGTCGCCTGGTTTTACATGGTTCACCTTCTCTCCCACTTCCTCCACTACGCCCACCATCTCGTGGCCAACGGTAATTCCCGGCACGGCACGAGGCACGGCACCGTGCTTGATATGCAGATCGCTGGTGCAGATGCTGCTCAGCGTTACTCTAACGATGGCATCGTGCTCATCAGTCAGTGCAGGCTTCTCCTTCTCCGTGAAGCCAAACACTCCTTGTTTAATATAAGTAAATGCTTTCATTCCTTGAAATTATTAAAGTAATCTTTTTATGTAATTATTTCTTGTAGAACCGGAGCTTTCCAAGCTTCCTGATTTCCTTGTCGTATTTCGCAAATCTGGCGTTGTCAGCAGGATGCGAAAGGAGGATGAACTCCCGGAGTAATACCTCGGGATGGAAACTGGTGATTTCGAAATAGGGTTCGCGGCTGGTATCTACCTGGTAGATTCTACTCGAACCAAAAGCAGCAAGCGACTTGTAGCCAGCGTATTCCTGAAGCAGCTGAGAGCGGCTCAAAGGCTTGCCTCCAAAATACTTGAAAGCCCAAACATCGATATTCTTTGCCTTTGCCAGAATCTGTTCAGGGCTCATCGCCAGACTTCCACTGTGTTGATCCTCTGAGAAGATATAACGGGCGTTGGCATCCTTTAACAGAATGCCGATAGTGCTCTGACCGCCAGGAGCATACCATACGCTGCCAGTCTTCCTTTCTGTCAATACCGATAGACCTGCTGGCAGTTTCTTAGCTGCAGCCTTCAGATTCAGATATTCTGTCTCAATCTTTGCAAAAAGAGAATCAGCTTTGCTTTGGAATATACCAGCTTTACTTGAGGATATTTCTGCTTTACTTGAGGATATTTCAGTTTTACCATCCTTTGCATCTGATTTCTCAAACAGCATGCCGTAGAATTTCATCCATTCCGCTCTGCCCAATGGCGATGCTTCCATGTAATCAGCCACCTCTATCAGCGGAATATGAAGCTTGTCGAGCTTGCCGTATCCTCCGCTATTCTCAAAAGGCGAAAGCAGGATAGCCTCAGGCTTCAGGGAGATAATCCGCTCGATATCGGGTGCCATGCTCGAACCGCAATCTACGATAGAAGGAGAAGAGCCATTGTTATCAGCAGAAGAACCATGGCTATTATCTGAAGTTGCTCGCTTCTTTACATCCGGAATATTGATGTAATTCAGATCGCAGACGCCACGGATAGCCTGTCCGCAGCCCAACTCGTATAGCAGTTGGCAATGAGGCGAAGTGAAAACGGCACTGTTTTCCACTGGAGTCCGCACAGTATCCGTAAGGCATCTTGCGCCTGCAGAACGTTGCATGGCAAGTCTTGCCACCGTCTTATTCCCCTCTTCTCCCTTAGGAACCAGAATATATCGGTGGAGGAGTGTTCCCTCCTTCCAGGGGTTGGCGATGGTTACCTCGGCATATTCGCCATCATGTTCTACATATCCGCCATCATGTTCAGCATCATGTTCTCCATCATGTTCAGCATCATGTTCTCCACCATGTTTCACGATGGTAAGCAGTTGGGCATACTTCATCTTCACGGTATCGCCCCCATCTCCATCTCCTGCCGTCGTCTTTCCGCCTTGGCAGGAAGTAATAGCCAGCGCCAGAAGCGCCCATAACAGATATCTTGTTTTCATTCTTTTCTCTTGTCAAAATTTAAAACCTACTTTTTAAAGTCTATTCCTTTAAACCTACTTTCTTATATATGCATAAAAGTAGTCTATCAACTGCAAAGGTAGCAAATAATTTTGAAGTATAGCTACCTTTTTGATAAAATATCGGGTTCTATAGTAAAATATTGCAGCATACATTGCAATTTTAACTGTAAAAATGGCAATTATCACTAAAAAAGTGTTATCTTTGCAGCAACAAAAGTAATATTAATACGAGAATAATCAATTTAGATTGTAACTTTATGCAAATAAACGATTTAACTCCAAGTGCTTGCCGCTGGATTTTGCTGAGTTGTTGTCTCACTCCTCCATTCTTTCACTCTGCATGCGCGCAGAACGTTAACGGAGAGACAACTGCACAGACAGAACTTACCGTGAAGCAAGGATTTGTTGAGGGTAAGGTATTTGATGGCGGTGATCACGAGCCGATGATTGGCGTTACCGTAGCCATCGAAGGTACTACTCATGCAGTAACAACGGATATCGACGGTCATTTCTCCTTGCCTGTCAAGAAGGAATGCAACATCGTACTGTCATTTATCGGCTATAAAAAAACGGTAATCCGATATACGGGTAGCAACCAGGCCGACTTTGCCCGCATCATGCTGAAGTCGGAAGCTCAGAGTATCAAGGACGTGGTGGTTACCGGTGTCTATCGACGCAAGAAGGAGAGCTTCACCGGTTCTTCGGCTACCTTCAAGGGCGATGAACTCAAGAGCGTGGGCGCACAGAACGTGCTCCAGAGCTTGAAGACCCTGGACCCTTCGTTCAAAATCATGGACAATGCCCTCTCTGGTTCCAACCCTAACAAGATGCCGGATGTGGAAATCCGTGGCAAGTCGAGCGTGGCGGGACTGAAGGAGGAATACGGTTCCGACCCTAACCAGCCGCTCTTTATCCTCGACGGTTTCGAGACAACCCTGGAAACCGTGATGAACCTCAATATGAACAGAGTGGCATCGGTTACCCTGCTCAAGGATGCCGCATCCACAGCCATCTACGGTTCCAAGGCGGCCAATGGCGTGGTGGTCATCGAGACCAAGGCGCCTGTAAAGGGTAAGCTGCAGATTTCCTACAAGGGAGACTACAGCATGGACTTCGCCGACCTTTCTGATTACAACCTGATGAATGCCCGCGAGAAGCTGGAGTTCGAAAAACTGGCTGGCGTATATAAGGATAATGCCAGCAATCCTTTCAACCAGATTAAGTTGGATAATCTCTATAATTCCCGTCTCCGCGATATAGAACAGGGTGTGAACACCTATTGGCTCAGTGTGCCGTTGCGCACCGGCTTTACCCACAAGCACAATGTATATGCCGAGGGTGGCGAGGGCAACGTGAGATATGGTTTGGGATTGAACTATGGAAAGGTGAATGGCGTGATGAAGGGGTCCGACCGTCAGACCCTGGGCGGAAACCTCGACCTCATCTACCGCACCGGAAAGTTCCAGTTCAGCAACAAGCTCTCCATCGACTATCTGGAGACCAACAACCCTACGGTGAGTTTCGCAGAATATGCGCAGGCCAACCCTTACTACAAGAAGTATGGTGCAGATGGCAAGATCAACAAGTATCTCTATTATCCTGAAGATGGATTGAATGATAATCCTGTTTCGAATCCGCTCTGGAATGCTCATCTCAACAACTACGACAAGGGCCAGCGCTTCGGCTTTACCAACAACTTCATCGCCGAGTGGTTTGCCACCGAAGAGCTCCGCGTGCGTGCCAAGTTTGGTATCACCAAGTATGATGATACCCAGGACCAGCGCCTCTCGCCTGAACATACCGATTTCGACGATAAGGAGGCTACCCAGAAGGGACTCTTCAAGCATAGTCTGCAGAAGTATCTCTACTACGAGGGCGACCTTTCTGCCACTTATGGTAAGCTGATAGCCGAAAAGCATCAGATCAATGCCGTGCTGGGCTTCAACTTCAACAATACCACCAGCAAGACCAATGGCTATTCGGCTACCGGTTTCACCGACGATCAGTTTGCGGCACCATCCTTTGCCAACAACTACCCTACCGGAGGCAAGCCAAGTTATCGGGAGAACATCAAGCATGCATCCAGTTTCTATCTCAACGGCGGATATGCCTACGACAACCGTTACCTGCTCGATTTCAACCTGCGTAACGACGGTGCCTCCATGTTTGGTACCGACAACCGTTTCCGCACCACCTGGTCTGTGGGTCTGGGTTGGAACATCCACAACGAGCAGTGGATGCAGGAGAATGATATCTTCCAGATGCTGAAGTTGCGTGCCTCAGTGGGTAACCCTGGAAATCAGAATTTCTCGGCTTATCAGGCTTACACCACCTATATGTTTAACAGTTTGATGACCAACGTGTTTGGCACTGGTGTTGTAATCAATGGTTTAGGCAATAACGACCTGGCTTGGCAGGAGACCATCAACTACAATGTGGGTGCCGATATCACCACCCTGGGCAACCGTCTGAACCTTACTCTTGATTACTACATCAAGAACACCGACCCGTTGCTCGCCATCATCACCACCCCAGGTTCCATGGGTGTAACCAGCGAGGCATTGAACGCCGGCAAGCAGAAGACCAACGGTTGGGAAGCCACCGTCAAGTTCTCGCCTATCTATATGCCGCACGAGCGTATCAACTGGAACATCTCCGTGAGCGCCACCCACTCCAAGTCGAAGTATGCCAACATCGGCAATGCCTTCAGCGCCTTGAACGAGAGCGGAAAGACCGGTCTTCACAACACCACCCGCTATTACGACGGTGGAAGTCCTACCGCCATCTGGGCAGTACGCTCAGCGGGCATCGACCCAGCCACGGGTAAGGAGCTTTTCATCAAGCGCGACGGAACCTATTCGTTCACCTACGATGCCAACGATGAGGTGGTATGCGGCGATACCGAGCCGGATGTAGAAGGCCTGCTGGGAACCACCTTCTATTACAAGGGCTTCTCGTTCAGCTGCTTCTTCCGCTATCAGTATGGCGGTCAGCTCTTCAACAGTTCGCTCTTCGACAAGGTGGAGAACATCGGCACTGCCGACGTATATAACAACCAGGACCGCCGTGCCCTCTACGACCGCTGGAGCATCAGCAACCGCAATGCCCAGTTCAAGGGCATCTCGATGGTGCAGAAGACCGACAAGTCTTCGCGCTTCGTGATGGATGAGAACACCCTCACCTGCGAGTCTATCAACCTGGGTTACGAGTTCCCGCTCAACATCGCCAAGAAGTTGGGCATGCAGGCCCTTTCCGTTCAGGCCAACATGAACGACATCTTCCGTTGGTCAACCGTAAAGGCTGAGCGAGGCATCGACTATCCGTTTGCCCGTACCGTGTCATTCTCAATAGGTGCAACATTCTAAAAAGCAAGAAATGAAAAAGATAATATATTCAATGATCATAGCCTGCAGCACGCTGATGGTTTCGTGCGACAGCTGGCTGGAGGTAAAGCCTTACGACCAGATTTCGGAGGGCGAGCTTCTCAAGTCGGAAGAAGGCTATCAGAAAATGCTCAATGGCGTTTATATCGACCTCAACAGCGAGGCACTCTATGGTCAGACCCTCTCGGTTGAGATGATCGAGGTGATGGGCGGTGCCTACACCATCGGCAGCGACAACAGTGTTTGGGGCAATTACAAGGACCTGGCATCATATCAGTATGCCACAGAGTATTGGCGCAATCGGTTAGACCAGACCTGGAACAAGGCATACGCCCTGATTCTGAACTGCAACAAGATTCTGGAGATCATCGATGGCAACCAGAATCTCTTCACTGGCGGCAACTACTACGCCATCAAGGGCGAGGCGATGGCCTTGCGTGCCATGCTCCATTTCGACATGCTCCGCCTCTTCGGTCCGGTTTATGCCAAGGACAGCGACAAGAAGGCGATACCTTATTATAATAAGCAGACCAATTCGCCTGAACCTATCCTCACCGCCAAGGAGGTGGCTGAGAAGGTGGTGGCTGATTTGGAAGAGGCACGCACCCTGCTTGCCAACGACCCTGTGAAGACCGAGGGAACCCTGATGAGCGGTTCGCAGGATGGCACCAGCAATTTTATGCGCTATCGTGCCCTCCGCATGAATTATTATGCCGTGGAGGCACTCCTGGCACGTGCCTATCTCTACATGGGCGACAAGGCAGATGCCTTCAAGTATGCCACCGATGTAATCAAGACAGCCGACCAGGGCATCTTCCCGTTTGTGGATAAGAGTCTCGTAACCGGTTCTCCGGCCGACCCCGACCGCATCTTCTCGTCGGAGGTTATCTTCGCTCTCACCAACACCAGTCGGGGAACCATCCACAAGAACTTCTTCGACCCATCCCGTCTGCCAAACTATGTGTTCCGCATGGACGACAACCTGATGAGCAACATCGTGTATGGCGGAGCAGCCACCACGGGCGGTTACCAGGACGACTACCGCTATCGTGCCAACTGGATTGCTACGGGCAGCAACCGCTATTTCTACAAGTATAGCGACATGGTGGCCAATGGAAGCATTCAGAACACGATGATTCCGATGATAAGGCTGGGCGAGATGTTCCTGATTGCCGCAGAGAGCCAGAGTGACAATCTGGCTAACGGCCTGAAGTATGTGAATGCCCTGCGCAGAAACCGCGGTGTGGCCAACCTGCAGACCCTGACTCCCGACTTGCTGAAGTACGAGTATATCAGAGAGCTGTATGGCGAGGGTCAGCTGTTCTATCTCTACAAGCGATTGAACTGCGACATCATCACCTCTTCCAACAAGAACAAGAATCCAAAGGCAAGCGACCTCATCTTCGTGGTACCACTGCCAGATTCTGAGACAGAAAATTAAATACAGAAGAATTATGAAATATCAGATAAAGACTCTTTTGTTTGGAGCGATGGCAGCCTTCCTGCTCGGTTCGTGCAGCGAGCAGGAACCGGATGTATTCCAGGATATTAACGGCGTTTACCTCAACAATCGCACCAACACCAATATCCTGCAGGATACCACCAGCGTAACCTTTGTTTACGAGAAGGGCGACGAGATGCAGGTGCCTGTGAAGATTCAGCTGGTAGGCCGTCCTTCCGACCAGCCCCGCGAGATAGCCCTCACGGTAAGTTCGGAGGATGCCAGGGAAGGCATTGATTACGTTTTGCCTGAGAAGGCCGAGATGCCTGCGGGCGAAACCACGCTGGAGTATATGATTACCCTGAAGCGTACCGCCATCCTGAAATCACAGCAGAAGCACATCCAGGTAAGTCTGCAGCCTAATGCATTCTTCACCCTGCCTGTTACCGAAGAAACCAACGCCAATGGCGATGTGGTGACCACGCTGCAGTACAAGATCACCTTCTCCGACCAGTTTACCACAGCCCCAAAGGCATGGAAGACGGATCTGCTCGGTGCCTTCACCCAGCAGAAGTTTGAGTTGGCCTGCAAGGTTCTTGACCTGGATCCAGCCGATTTCAACGACGATTCGAAGATGACGCTTGCCATGCAGAGCTACGTAAGTTCCGAGATGCAGAGCTACGTGAAGGAGCAGCAGAAGCTTCGCAACAGTGGCAAGGCATACGATGCCGATGCCTTCGATGCCCAGGGCAATGCGCTGGCATTCTATGGCGAGTAAAGTCATGGGCATACAATTACTCTCAAAGGGACTCACTTTCAAAGGGAATCACTCTCAAAGGAGATTAAATAGAAAAACTTTAAGAATTATGAGAAATTATAAAATATGGGCTGCGGCTCTGCTGATGGCTACGGTGTTCGCCGGCTGCTCTCAGGACGAGGGCAACTACGATTACCACAGTCTCAACGAGCCAACTATCACGGGCGTGCCTGAGAACATCTCGGTGCTCACCCATGCCAACATCGACCTCGACCCATCCCTGGGCGACAACATCACCGACCTCGATGCCTACACCTACGAGTGGAAGGTAATCAACAAGGCGGGCGACAACGAGGTAACCGTGCTGGGCAACGAGAAACATCTCTTGCAGGAAATGACGCTTCCTGCCGGAGAATACACCCTCTTCTTCACCGCCACCGAAAAGAAGACCGGATTGTTCTGGCGACAGAGCTATGCGCTCACCGTGAGCGATACCTCTTCAGAGGGCTGGATGGTGCTTTGCGATGTGGATGGCAAGACCCGTCTCGACATCGTATCGAAGATTACGGGCAAAACCTATCTCGACATCCTCAAGACCACCGGAATGCCGGAGCTGGATCATCCTTATCGCATCCAGTATGCGCCCAACAGCGGATATTCAGACTCCCCATTCTATCTCTTCACCGCCGATGGCGCCACCCGTCTTTCCAAAAACAGTTTCATGTGGCAGAAAGACTACGCCTTCAAGTACGAGGTGGCAAAGCAGCAGGAGCTGCATCCGCAGGGCATGGTATGCGACCAGAGCGGCATGATGAGAATGATCGTGAGCGACGGCTATGCCTACTCCGCTTCCAACATGGGAATCCAGGGCCTCTTCGCTGCCGTGAACAAGCAGCCGGTGCTTGCCCCAGCCGTGGGAGCCAACATCGGAGCCGCCTCTTATGCATCCATCTATCTGCTTTATGATGATGTAAACAAGTGCTTCATGTCGTGCTGTCCGTTCCTGCCAGGATTGTCGCTCTCTGATGCCTCCTATCACACCATGAAGGAGATGGAAGAGATTGCCACAGGCTATAAGGGCTCGGATATGGTAACGGGAAATGCCTTTTCGGAATACCCTACCGGCATGGACTTCGTTTATATGGAGAATACCAAATACGACCCGGGAAATGCCAAGATGGGCATCACCTATACCGTGCTCCGCAGCGGCAGGAAGTATGAACTCTATGGCATCCAGCTGGGCGATATGCTCTGCTATGCCGACTGCACCTTCGCCTTGGGCAAGGCCTACTATGGCGACCTGAGCGACTGCACCGACATCGCCAAGGCTTCCTGCTTCGCCTTCAGTTCGCTGAAAAACTATATGTATTATGCAGTGGGCGGCACGGTTTACCGGGTGAATCTCTCAGAGAAGCCATTGAAGGCAGAACGCCAGTTCAGCTTCAGCGGCGAGACCATCACGATGATGAAGTTCAACTTCTATCAGAATTCGGCATCGGCTAATGATTACGATCTTATCGTGGGCACAGAGAACGGCAAGGGTTCCGGCACCCTCCGCATCTACGACGGTATGAAATCAGAGGGCGACTTCTCTAAGGTTACCCCAACCAGCTATTCCGGCTTCGGCAAGATAGTGGATGCCACCTATCGCGAGCGTACCAACTAATATCGTAGATTACTTGCGAAAATTGAAAAAGATAAGTTTTAAAAGAAAGAAAACAAGATGAAGAATAAGATAGTATCATTGCTTCTGTTCCTGCTGGCAGCAGTGAACATGCACGCCGCAGACGGCATCACGGTGAAGTTTGATGTCAGGAATGCGGTGCTGAACAATGTGGTACTGGTTTACCACATGAGTGTAAACGAATTTGCGCTCACCGACGGCAAGGCCACGGTGCAGCTCGATGGCATGGATGCCCTCTATGCCAACGTATATTATGGCGAGAAGTTCAAGGTAGTCTATCTCCAGAAGGGTGACGAGATGAACATCTCCTTCGATGCCAACGATTTCGACAATACCTTTGCCGTAAAGGGCGGTAACGAGAAGGCTGCGGATTACTTGAACAAGATTCAGCTAACCGGCTTGCCTAACGAGGCATATACCCAGCCATGGGGCGAGTTCAAGTCCACCGTAGATAAGAAGATGGCATCGATGAAGCGCCTGCTGAAGGCACGCAAGTTTGCAGCCGACGACAAGTTCCTGAAGATGGAGGAAGGCAGAATCACCTACTTCTATGCCAACATGATGCTGATGTATCCGGTGAGCCATACCTATCTCACCCAGGACACCACGATGGTGCTGGGCAAGGAGTATTACGATACCCTTCGTCAGTATGTGAAGGAGGATGATGATCTTGCCGACATCGACGAGTACCGCAACTTCATGATAGAGGCGGCACATATCTTCGATGAGGCAGGCAAGAACATCCGCCAGTATTATCCAAAGGTAGTGGCAGAGATGAGCTACATCGGCGAGAACATCCAGAGCGAGAAGGTTCGTGAGTCACTGATTCACTTCCTGGCGTTCACCTATGTAGAAGGCAATGGCGTGGAGAACATCACCGATCTTCAGAACCTCTATTACACCTACGTAACCTCGCCACGTCTCAACGCCATCTTCAAGCAGGCATGTGCCAAGTGGGACAAGGCAGCCGTGGGCCGTCCATCGCCTATGTTCAAGGGTGTGGATGTAAACGGCAAGGAGATGACGCTGCGCGATTTCCGTGGCAAGTATGTATATATAGATATGTGGGCCACCTGGTGCGGACCATGCCAGAAGGAGTTGCCATTCCTCAAGAAGTTGGAGGAGAAGTTCAAGGGCAGAAACATCGTGTTCGTGGGCTTGTCGATAGACCAGGACAAGGCGAAGTGGACAGCCCGTGTAAAGAGCGGTGCCCTGAGCGGCACGCAGCTTTACATTGGCAAGGGCACCAAGTTCCAGAGCGACTACCGCATCAGCGGAATCCCTCGCTTCATCCTCCTCGATCCAAACGGCAGAATCGTGAATCCGGATATGACACGCCCATCCAGCGAGGATACCGAGAAGCTATTGAACAGCCAGCCAGGGTTGTAGTATAAAATCAAGAACGCAAGCCCGCTAGGCGTCCCGCCGGATTTGCAATCCGGCGTTAAAAAATGTCCTAACCTATTTAGGCTCTGCGGATTTGAAATCCGCAGCAAGCAAGAATGCAGTCGAAAGATTGGGGGATTCCAAATCCCCCGTTTTAATAGGTCGAACCTTTTTTTACGGCGGATTTCAAATCCGCCGGGACGCCTGACGGGATTGCAATCTTTATTGAATAGCCAGCCGGTACCCACACGCCCTGTAAGGGCAAAAGCTTCAAAGATTCAACCAAAAATGAGAGTTTAATATATATTTTTTATTCATTAATTAAAACCAATGATTATGAAAAAATTGATTTCCATGATGCTGATGCTTTGTGCCATCATCACATTCTCAGCATGTTCGTCAGACGACGATGGTCCTAGCAACCCAGTGAGCAATGCTGTGGTTCCATCTTCTGCAAAAATTGGTGCCGAGGTAACCGTTCAGGGCAGCGGCTTCGCTTCTGGCCAGACCCTTTACCTGCAGCCAGAGCAGGGCGCCGAGGTAAACACCAATGCCAAGCTGACAAGCAATGGTGCAACCTTCACCATCCCTTACACCCTGACACCAGGTAAGGTAAACGTAGTCTTGAAGGTAGCTAACGACAGTTTCACCTTGGGCAGCATGAATCTTCTTGCAGCCGACAACCCAATCTCAACCCTGTCATTGCCATCAGAAATGGGTCTTGGCCAGGAGGTAACCATCGCCGGTATCGGCTTTGCCCAGGGCGATAAGATTGTAGTGGGCGACAAGACCATCGATGCCACTGTTACAGCTGATGGCGTAAAGTTCACCGTTCCTGCAGACTTGGCAGAAGGCGAGTATGCCGTATCTCTGGTTCGTGGCAGTGCTTCCTGGGAGTTGGGTAAGGTATATGCCTTCCAGCAGCGCCAGATAGAGAGCATCACCATTACAGATAATGCGATGCTCAAAATGTATGCTCCAATGTTAGGTCTTGAGGATGGCACACTGACTGTGAACTTCGCCTATAACGAAGACGGTTCCCTGAAGGGAATTTCTTCTAATGGTGGTGTAGAGTGGAATTTCGATTATAGCGGTAAGACCATCACAACCATGAGTTTGTTCGCTGGAGCGCCATTTACTTATACCCTCGACGATCAGGGCCGCATCATCAGCAGCACAGGTTACGATATGTATGGTGATGACGTTGCCTATACCTGGAACTACGATGCAAATGGTTATCTTGTAAGTGTAAAGAAGAATGGTGCAGCAGATAATGATGATGCAAATCTCCTGAACACCTATACTGATGGCAACTTGTCTGCTTATACCTTGAGCCTGGCCAACGGGTTGACAACAGATAAGAGCATCCGTACATGTCCTAACACCGTGGAGCCTCTTTATCTGCTGAATGCTTTCGGCTGGATGCAGACACGTGAGGATTTGTTCCTGGGCTTCCTTCTCAACCGCAACGTGAAGGTATCTACCTGTGTTCCAAGTCAGCTGATTGCTGCTGAGCTGGATGAAAATGGTGCAGAAACCACAGTTACTGCAGGTATCGAGAGTTCTTTTGCGAACAACACATTGACCATGCAGACCACTGGTAATGTTATTTCCGGCGCTCAGTCAATCTACTCCAACAAGGTAGTTGTTACTTATAAGAAGAAGTAATTTTCGTTGTTACCTACGAAAACAAGCAAATAATTCAACAGGGTGTGTCATTAGTTCATGATGCACCCTTTTTTAATTATTCAAGAACGCAAGTCCGCCAGGCATCCTGCCGGATTTGAAAGCCGGCGTTAAAATTAGTAATACGCCATCTCCATATTTAATAGAATCTTTCCCATTGCAGCAGCGTTTGCCTTGACTTTTGGATAAAAAACCGTCATTTTAGCCTTGACTTTTGGATAAAATTGGTTCTTCTCAAATTTTAGTACAAAGCCCCATTTTTTATATGAAGGAGCAATATTTTTGAGAAAGTTTAATATAAAAAATTAGCGATTGTCTCCAAAAATATGTAAGTTTAAAGTGATCATAAAATATGACTTACAATGGATACAATCGCTAACAGATGCAAAATTATAAAAAAGATAAGGAACAACCAAATAAAATCCGATATAAATGCTTCTATGGCCGGAGAAAAACTTCTTATGGACATTTTTCCTGCCATAGATGGCTTTTTTATCACAAGTTGTGACTTCTCTTCCACGGAACTCAAAATGGTTCTCGTGAGTACGGCTACCCATGCCTTCTGCGACCGTTGTGGCAAGAAAACCACTCATACCCGTGGCTGGCAAAAGAGAACGGTCACGATGTGTCCTTTAGGGTGTAAACGGTTTGTTCTCACCCTTTACATGCGCCGTTTTTACTGCCAGTCTGATAAACATATATTTGTAGAGCAACAGACGAAGTGGCTAAACAAATATGCAAGATTCAGTGTAAGATGCATAGAGTTGATGAACCAGCTTCATATACATATGTCATCTGTGTCGACCTCCAAGGTCATGAGAAAGATGGGAATCACCTGCTGTCCAAATACTTGCATAAATCATTTGAAAAAGATCCAAAGACTTCCAGACAGGACTGCCAGGAATATAGGCATAGATGACTTTGCCAAGAGAAAGGGACATACCTATGGCAGTGTTATCGTAGACCATGACACAGGCGAGATTTTGGAACTGATAGACTCTAGAGATTCTTCGATTGTGGCAAATGTCTTGAAACAATACAAGAAAGTCGATACTATCACTCGTGATAGGGGACGATGCTTCATTAAGGCTATCAAGCAAGGAGCCCCATCAGCACATGCTATCACAGACAAATTCCATGTCATTGAAGACTTGACGAGCGCAGTCTTTCCAAAGATTCTGCAGGAGTTTTTGCATAAGAGAATGGAGTTGCTGACTCAAGGTCTAGTTGGTCCCATTAAGCCACAAATAAGTAGAGGTCGGCTTTATACCAGCATATATGCAGTCTTGGAATCGATGTGCAAGGATGCAAGAAGAATCAAGAAAATGGCTGAATGGAACACTTTCATGGATCTTTATGCAAGGCAAGGACTGACTTTGAGTGAAATCCATGACAAAACAGGGTTTGATGGATTTAAGATGGGAAAGCTAAGGAACACCAAATATGAGGACTTGCTCAACCCAACACAACTAAGGGCTTACAAAGCCATAGAATCTATTACAAACAGGATTCTCTGCAAAAAGTCATTGGATTACTCTGTGGTTACCAAGGGGTTACATTCTACAGAGAAGAAAGAAATACTGAAAAGACTTCTTTTTCTACTGAGAGAAAAATGGAAGGAAGACTGGAAGGCATACGATGATGCCTACAAGGCATTTCTTGCAAAGGCAACTATCAGGAGCGAAGAGTATGACCTTTGGAATTCAATAGTTCACTTCAACTGGAAAACCAAGACTGATACAGTCAGATTGTTTCTGCAGGACTTGCATGTTACCGATTTAGCCTATTATATAACAACATTTCAAGGCATTTTGAGCGGAGAGGTCAAAATGAACTTGTACAAATGGATTAACATGGTCATAGGATGTGGTAATGAGAAAATGGAAAAGTTTGCCAAAGGACTGATTAAGGACTATTCCGCCATCAATAATTCTATTGCTAGCAAATTGAACAATGGAATCCTTGAAGGTTCGGTCAACAAGATAAAGACCGCAAAGCGAATTATGGGTGGAAGAGCATCGATTTCTCTTTTGCAGATAAAGGTCTCCTCAAACTTAGATACATAAATGTACCAAAATTTGAGAAGAACCA
>ERZ1026888.852-NODE-852-length-15113-cov-27.516935_pt1 | contig 15113 bp, 7 predicted proteins | sample MGYA00380174_ERZ1026888 | MGnify/ENA primary metagenome ERZ1026888 (study PRJEB33269, sample SAMEA4719810) | human gut metagenome | biome: human-associated habitat; feature: organic feature; material: feces | place: Cameroon | collected 2013-10 ...
CCGTGCTACCCTGAAGGAAAAGGAGGCGCTGCTGGAGAAGCAGAAGGAGCTGCTGGATGAGCAGAAATCAAAACTGCATGAGCAGAAGGCCCAATTGGATGGGCAGAAGGCTTGGATAGCTGTTTTGGATGAGCGATTGGCGAAGCAGAGGACTGTGCTGCATGAGCAGGAAGTGCAGATGGGGCTCGACAAGAAACTCATCGGCGAACAGGATGAGGAGATTCATCGCCTCAACGAGGAGGTGAACGACCAGATGGTCCGCATGGCTATCCAGGGACAGAATGTGGTGGCTCTGGAGCGTCAGGTGGACGGACTTCTGCCGAAGGCGATGTATTCGGATAATGTGCTGGATTCCGTTTCGTGCTTCACCACTACCCAGGTGGCGAAGGAGCTGGGTATCACGGCGCAGGAGCTGAACCGCTCGCTCTGTTCCCTGCATGTGCAGTATTACCAGAGTGGGCAGTATATGCTCTATGCGGAGTATGCGCACATGGGGCTGGCGAAGAGCCGAACCAAGTATCGTGCCTTTATGGCGCCTGCGGGCGACGGAACGAAGCGTAAGGTGGGTAAAGTGGTGACGAGCACTTATCTGGTGTGGACGGAGAAGGGCAGAAAGTTTATCCACGACCTGGTGCATCGTTTCTGGGAACTCGCAGAAATGTATGAGGTGAAGAATCTGGGATAGGTGTTTTGTTTAGGCACGGATTACACGGATTACACGGATTTTTGCGAAAGTTTATTTAAATAACGCTTTTATTTTTTTTATAGTTTAAATGAGTGTACAAAATGAAACGATGCAACATCTGATTGCATTCAATGGGTTCCGAGGGGGCAACAAGGGCAACGCTTGCTGCCAGCCACTCTCGGAGTATGACAAGACCATCTCGCTGCCCTGGCTGCACGAGATGGTGCTGCAGATTCGTGGCGAGAAGTCCATTCGCAGCGTGGACAGGGCTGATGAGGCCAAGATCGCCAAGGCGCAACAGAGAATCAAGGGGCAGTTGCCTTTCCGTTGTGCGCATTACTATCGTTTTCTGAAGAATCGAAGGGCGCAGGATAATGCTGATCCTACGGCTTTCCTCTTTCAGACTACCGTGGATGTGGATGAGAAGGAGTATGTGGAGCAGGCGATAGAGCGTGCGAGGGAGCTGAACTGCAGCGACTCTATCTGGAAGGGGATGCTGCTGCACCTGGAGTATTCCGCCAGAAAGAAGCTGCATATTGATATCCGTATGCCAGTGGGCATGACGATAGAGGAGACGCAGAAGGCGTATTGTGAGGCGCTGGGCGTGCCTTATGATGAGAGCTGCATCTCGCCCGAAAGAATGATCTATATCACGGATAAGGACTCGGAGATTTACCGCTCCAAGGACTGGTATGCTGTGCTGCCCGCAGAGGAGCTGAAAGCCCGCAGAGAGGCTTTTCTGAAGCGTGGGCTTACGATTGACGGCAGGGGCAAAGGGAATTTCCCACAGATTTCACAGATGACACAGATTCATTCTGAGGAGGTTCCTGATGCAGGAAAATCTGTGAAATCTGTGTTATCTGTGGGCCCTGAAGATAATACGTCTGCGGGCAAAGGGAATTTCCCACAGATTTCACAGATGACACAGATTCATTCTGATTCTGCCAGTGAGAAGAATCTGATAGCCTTCGACCTGTTTCAGGAATCTGCGGGACTGAAGGGGATGAATATCGATACCGTGGGGTCCAGACATTCCTCTCTGCTCGCCATTATGAGCGCCGGAGCGTCACGTATGATGAGCGAAGAGGAGCTGATGAAGGTGGTGGCTGAAAAGATGCCAAGCTATTATCAGGAACCCGACTGCCATCAGCTTATCCATGATTTCTATGCGAAATATGGCGACAGTTCGAAGCCGTTCTCTAGGGATGTGATTCGGGTGAATGCCTTGGCGGAGCAGGCGGCTAAGAGCTTGCTTGCCGGGGATTACAAATCCCCGGAACGCCTGGCGGGGGGCTTTCTTCCTGGACAATATGGTTATAGCTCGCTTGCCGGGGATTACAAATCCCCGGAACGTCTGGCGGGGGACTTTCTTGCTGGACAATATGGTTATAGCTCGCTTGCCGGGGATTGCAAATCCCCGGAACGCCTGGCGGGTAATCATAAAGTTCAAAGTTCAATGTTCCAAGTTCAAAGTGAAGACGATGATTATCCTGCCCCTCCACCGATGCCGAAGAAGCTGCCGAAGCTGGTGGAGCTGCTGATTTCCAAGACACCGGAGATTTATCAGCCTGCCGTGGCTTGCGCCATCTTTCCTCCTCTCGCCACCCATTTGTGGCAGACGAGATTCAGATATATCGACAACGTGGAGCATGAGGCAACCTTGTCAAGCGTGCTGCTTGCCGGCACGGGAGCAGGAAAGAGCTGCGTGCAGAAACCTATCGACTTCATCATGGAGGATATTCGTAAGCGTGACCAGGAAAACCTGAAACGTGAGAAGGAATGGAAGGACGAAATGATGCGCAAGGGTGCCAACAAGGACAAACGCAAGCGCCCCGAAAACCTCATCATTCAGGAGATTGATGCCGACATGACCAACCCTGCCTTCGTGATGCGTACAGCTGAAGCAAAGGAGCATTTTCTTTACACTTCGCTCAATGAGATTGACCAGTTTGATGCGTTGAAAGGTATCGGCAATCAGCAGTTCCGCATCATGTGTCTTGCTTTCGACCCAGATAATCAATATGGACAGACTCGTGTGGGAACCCAGAGCGTAACCGAGCGTGTCACCATCCGTTTCAACTGGAATGCTTCCACCACCATTGACAAGGGGCAGCGCTATTTCTCCAAGGTATTGACCGACGGTCCGCTGAGCCGTATCAATTTCAGTACCATTCCGGAGCGTGATATCGGTGAGGACATCCCAGTATATGGAACCTACGATGATGAATTCAGAAAAGCCCTGAAGCCCTACATCGAAAATCTCTGTATGGCAACGGGGCTGGTGGAATGCGAAGAGGCGTATAAGCTAGCCGAGGTATTGAAGAACGAGAATGCCGAGTTTTCCCGTACCTCGCAGAACCGCATCTTCGAGAATTTCTCGTTCCGTGCCAACGTCATCGCTTATCTGAAGGCGTGCGTGCTCTATGTGGCAAACGGCTACAGATGGGAGCCGGAGATAGAGGATTTCATCCGCTGGAGCGAGCGCTACGACCTCTACTGCAAGATGCGTTTCTTCGGTGATGCCATCAAGAAGGCAGAGCGTGACGGAGACCAGGAAAGCAAGAAGGGACCTGCGAGCATCCTGGCATTCCTGCCCGACAAGTTCAGCTATCAGCAGGTAGAGACTCTGCGTCTGAAAAATGAAATGAACGCCAAGGGTACTGCCAAAATGCTGAGAAACTGGCTGCGTCGTGGGTATATCGAGAAAGAAGAAAGTGACTCAGTGACTCAGAAACTCAGTGACTCAGTTTATTTCAAGACCCATACTTAGAGCGATGAAGTCCTATTCTTAGAGTTATGAACGAAAAAACTATTGTATATGGAAATTGTTGTAGAAAGAATCGCAAAGAAGAATACTTATACCATCGGCCGACTGTATCTGTTGGCTGATGGTGATGTGAAGCGCAAGGCGCTGTCGGGCAAGAATGCCGGCGACAAGCGCAGCTTCGAGCATATTTTTGACTTGAAGAAGTTGTCTAAGGACAGCTACTTCTGTGACACCCTGGAGCCTACGTGGCGCAACCTGAACGGGATAGCGCTGAAGCCCGAGGAAGTGAATGCCAAGTACAGCCGTCAGAGCGGCAAGGTGGCAAGAAAGATTCCGGGTCATACTGCCATCCCCGAGGGCTCGTATCGTGTACTCATCACCAAGTCGCCCCGATTCAAGGAGTGGCTGCCGTATGTGCAGGGTGTGCCCGGTTTCGAGGGCATCCGCATCCATGCCGGCAACTATCCCGACGATACCCAGGGCTGCATCCTGGTGGGCGAGAACAGGCAGAAGGGCATGGTGGTGAACTCCCGCATCTGGCTACACCGCCTGAAGAAGCGCATCGGCGAAGCGAGGGGAAAGGATGAATCCGTCTGGATTACCATCATCTAGCGGGGGGGTACACCTTTATATATATAGAAGTTTCGCAGGTGTGGGAATTTGTTGAAGTTAAAGAAGTTATCATTCCCTACGGTCGTTCGGGAAGTTAAGAGACGATAGTCATCTAGCGTAAAACGTAGGACATTTGTCCCTTAACTTCTCCCTAACTTCCTTTAACTTCCCTCCCTCCCTTCCGAAGCTTGAACATGAACGAAAATGGCAAAAAAACTAATAAATGTCAAATAATAAGGGTGAATAGCCAAAATATTAAGTATTGTTGGCAAGAATTAGTGTACTTTTGCAACCGAAATAGTAACAAATAAACCAAAAACGTAATAAGACATGGACAACAAACTATTTTTCAAAGAGTCTGTTTTGCCTGTTACTCTTTTTTGCTCAGCATTGATGTTCTCCCCTGTAGGAGCAACTCAGGTGAATGCGGCTACCAATGTAGTACAGCAAGCTAAAACGGTAAAAGGTACAGTTGTAGATAACATGGGCGAGGCAGTCATTGGCGCCAGTGTTAAAGTAGTAGGCACAACCACAGGTGCCGTAACTGATCTTGACGGTAACTTTACTTTGACCAATGTGCCAAAGAATGCTACTGTGGAAATCTCATATATCGGCTATATTGCCCAAAAGATAAGCGTTGCCGGAAAGAGCGATCTGAAGGTAACATTGCAGGAAGACAATAAGGCTTTGGATGAAGTCGTGGTAGTAGGTTATGGTGTGCAGCGCAAGAGCGATGTGACCGGAGCCTTGGCTCACCTGGATTCAAAGGACCTGACTGCGATGCCTGTAAAGGATGCCCTGGAGGGTATGCAGGGTAAGACTGCCGGTGTGGATATTACCAACTCACAGCGTCCTGGTACTGTAGGTAGCATCACTATCCGTGGTCAGCGTTCCATCGGTGCCAGCAGTGCTCCGCTCTATGTAGTGGATGGTATGATTATCCAGAACGGTGGTATCGAGAATATCAACCCTCAGGATATCGAGAGCATCGAGGTATTGAAGGATGCTTCTGCTACCGCTATCTATGGTGCACGTGGTGCCAACGGTGTTGTGCTCGTTACTACCAAGAAGGGTAAGGAAGGCAAGGTGACCCTGAACTATGCAGGTACCGTTACATTCTCTACACTCCACGACGTAACCAAGATGATGAACGCTACACAGTGGATAGACTATGCCCGCCGTGCAGCATACAACTATGGTGGCTATGGTGATCCTAAGGCAGATTTTGCTCCTGATTATGCCAGCGACCAGAAACTCTTTGGCGGTGAACCAGCCAGCTGGGCCAATATCGATCAGGCTTGGGTGAACGGAACTTATCATCCAGAGCTCGTCGGTTCTTACGACTGGGCTTCTCATGGTAAGCAGACCGGCGTAACCCATGAGCATACTATCAGCGCCTCTGGCGGTACAGATAAGTTCAAGGGCTATGGTTCCTTCGGTTATTTGAACCAGAAGGGCACTCAGCCAGGTCAGAGCTATCAGCGCTTCACCCTGAATACATCTTTCGAGGCTAGACCTGTAGCTCCATTGACATTGGGCTTCACCATGAATGCTTCATACGGAACCCAGAACTACGGTTACAACTACAGCAAGTCAGTAACCGGTGCGGGCGATTACTATAATGCCTTGAATACCATGATTCCATGGACCGTGCCTTACGATTCTGAGGGCAATTATATCCGTAACCCATGGGCTTACAACGTGAACATCATCAACCCAATCGATGAGTTGAAATACAATACCAACAAGCGTACCAACTTCCGCATCAACGGCAGCGCCTACGCTCAGGTAGATTTCGGTAAGGTATGGGAGCCATTGGAGGGCTTGCAGTACCGCATCCAGTTTGGTCCTGAACTGCAGTACTATCGTCTGGGCATCGCCAATGCTGCTGACGGTATCAACGGCGACGGCAACAACGTGGCTCAGTACAACCCATCCAACAAGGTATCCTGGACACTCGATAACCTGATTTACTACAACAAGACCATTGCCAAGAACCATCGCATCGGCCTGACCCTCTTGCAGAGTGCTTCCAAGTATCACTATGAGAACGGCAACATCAAGTCAAATGTGGCTAGTGCCGAGGAGTTGTGGTGGAACACCAGCTCTCTGAGCAAGCCATTGCAGTATACCACCGGTCTGACAGAGACCCAGCTGGCTTCCTACATGGCTCGCGTGAACTATACCTATGCAGATAAGTATATGCTGACAGCCAGTGTACGTACCGATGGTGCCTCTCAGTTGGCTGACGGTCATAAGTGGGCTTCCTTCCCATCTGTAGCGCTCGGTTGGCGCATCGACCAGGAGAAGTTCATGCAGAAGGCTGATTTCATCAGTAATCTGAAACTCCGTCTGGGTTATGGTATTTCCGGTAACTATGCGGTATCTGCATACGCTACTCAGGGTGCCGTTCAGAGCAACGTATATACCTGGGGTGCAACAACATCCGTAGGTTATCTGCCATCAGATGCTTCTGCCAAGAATCCTAACAAGATGGCGAACCTCGACCTCGGTTGGGAGAAGACCAAGCAGTGGAACGTAGGTCTCGACTTCGGCTTCATCAACAACCGTATCAGCGGTAGTGTTGACTACTATCACAACAAGACTACCGACCTGATTCTGGCTACCACCATCCCATCTCTGACCGGTTATACCAGCACATTTGCCAACGTAGGTGAGACTTCCGGTTGGGGTCTTGATCTGCAGTTGAATGCCATCCCTGTGAAGACCAGGGATTTCGAATGGAATACCAGTCTTACCTGGACCATCGACCGCAACCGTGTGGATAAGTTGAACAATGGTGTAGAAAAGAACGTGAACGACCGTCTCTTCGTAGGTGAGGAAATCGGCGTTTACTACGACTATGTATATGATGGAATCTGGAAGACCTCTGAGGCAGAAGAAGCTGCCAAGTTCGGTCGCAAGCCAGGTCAGATCAAGGTGAAGGATGTAAATCCTGACGGCAAGATTGACGCCAACGACCGTCAGATTGTAGGTAAGGTTCGTCCACGCTGGTCAGGCGGTTGGCACAACACCTTCAGCTACAAGAACTTCGAGTTGTCCTGCTTCATCTATGCCCGCTGGAAGTTTACCGTAGCCAAGGGTGCAGAGACTCTGGGCGGTATGTATGCAATGCGTGATCTGGACTACTGGATTGCCGGTGTTAACGAGGATGCAGAGTATTATGCTCCTGGTTCTAACGGTCAGGCAGCAGATGCTTATTCTGGCTCAATGAACTATCAGGACGGTTCATACATCAAGATGCGTAACATCTCTCTGGGTTATACCTTCCCTAAGAATATTACAAACAAGTTGGGTATGAGCAACCTCAAGGTTTATGTTCAGGCAATGAACCCATTCACTATCTACAAGAAGTGCAAGTGGCTTGATACCGACCTCTTGAGTTATGACAACAACTCAACCTCTTACGGTTCAGGTACAACCATCAAGAGCTGGGTTATCGGATTAAACATTGGATTCTAAAAACAGGACATTCATCATGAAAACAAATAAGATATTATTCGCTTCTCTTCTCTTGGGAGCGACATTGGGAACAGCAATGACATCATGCAGCGACTCGTTTCTCGACGAGAAGCTGATTACAGAGAAGGGTACTGCCTACTTCAAGACAGAGGCTGGTATCAACGACCTGACTACAGGTACTTATCAGAAGTTGAAGTTCAAGTTCAACTATATCTGGGCGTATAACATGTATAACATGGGTATCGACGAGTTTACCGGCGGTGCCAACGATATCGCAGCATGGAACCATTATGGTACAGACTTGAACTCTGGCGAGACAGGCTCCAACCAGCCTTTGTGGGACAATATGTATGGTACCATTGAACCAGCCAACATCCTGATTCAGAACGTGCCTCTGTATTACAACCAGAAGAGCGCCAAGTATAACATTCGTCTGGGCGAGGGCTACTTCTTCCGTGCCTATGCCTACTTCGAGCTGGTTAAGCAGTATGGCGGCGTGCCTTTGAAGCTGGAGCCATCTACAGGCGTATCCTATACCTTCACCCGCAATTCTGAGGAAGAGTGCTTCGCTCAGATCATCTCAGACTTCGAGAAGGCATACGAACTGCTGCCTGAGGAACCTGAGGACAAGCAGCTGGGCCGTCTCACCAAGTCGGCTGCAGCCCACTTCCTGGCAAAGGCTCATCTGTTCCGTGCATCAGAACTGCACGACAGCTGGAACTCCCAGTATAAGGATGCCGACCTGGCTGCAGTCATCAAGTATGGCGACGAGGTAATCAAGAAGCATCCATTGTGCAGCAACTTCCAGGAACTCTGGGACTACACCGAGCCTGATGGTGCCAATGAGAAGGTGAGCGAGGTGGTACTTGCTGCCCAGTTCTCTGACAACAGCGACTCCTGGGGCCGTTTCGGTAACCAGATGCACCTCTGCTTCCCATCTGTATATCAGAACCTGGCAGGTATGAAGCGAGATATTTCCGGCGACCGTGAGTTCAGCTATGTAAGCTCTACTGAATATACCATCCAGGTATTCGACCGCGTGAACGACTCCCGTTTCTGGAAGTCATTCATCACCAAGTATGGCTGCAACTATACCAATGGTGCTCCAAAGTGGGATGCTGCAGTCATGGCTAAGAATCCTGATGAATATACTGCAGAGGATGTAGCTGGCGAGCATCGCTTCGTGGGTGGTCAGATTGGTTTGAAGTATATCGTCAACAATCCTGGTGATACCCGTTTCACTCCTGGTCATGACAAGGATGGCAACGAGTCTAAGTCAGAGGATTTCGTATTGAAGAATGGCAAGGTCTGCCCAGAGCATACCTTTGTACGCTACTATGCCGGTCAGCCATTCCAGTGGAATACAGCCAAGGACAATACTACTCACTCTGGTAATTACTATACCATCTATCCACACAACCGTGGCGTAGCCTTGTCTAAGTTCCGTGACGGAGCCCGCAACTCTATCGCTTCTCAGTTTGGTACCCGCGATGCCATCATCGCCCGTTCTGCTGACGATGTGCTGATGGTTGCCGAGGCTTATATCCGCAAGAAGGATTACAGCAATGCCATCAAGTATCTCAACATGGTTCGCGACCGTGCCGGATATGCTGAGGGTGAGGATCGCTCTATCAGCCGTGACGGTGGTCAGGCTTACAAGAAGAACAGTGTCTGCACCAACAAGGGTGGCGGTTTCTCTTCCGAGGGTGCCATCTATACAGAGGAGAACACTTACTTCGAGTCAAACAACATTCCTGTAACTACCGCCGCAACCAAGAGCAGCATGCATCTGAACAGTGTTGATGACATTCTGAACTCAGAGGCAGACAAGCCTATCTACGAAGCCTTGAAGTGCAACACTGAGGCAGAGAAGATTATGTGCTTCCTCCTGAATGAGCGTACCCGTGAGCTGATTGGTGAAAGCCAGCGTTGGGAAGACCTGGCACGTACCAAGACCTTGGAGGCTCGCTGGAATGCATTCAATGATGGTTCTCAGCGTGGCATCGGTAAGTTCGACCCAGCCAAGCATTACTATCGTCCAATTCCTCAGTCATTCCTCGACGGTATCACCAATGCGAACGGTGCTTCCCTGAGCAATGAGGAGAAGGAGAAGATGCAGAATCCTGGTTACTAATCGGATATCTCTATAGAACAGAATCATATATGACAAAGGGCGGTATCTTTCTCCTGGCAGAAAGGTATCGCCTTTTTTCTTCTCATACGGGAAAATAACAGACGAATTGTATGATTGTCCGCTTCTTTGGATATTTTTACCAGGTAGATGAACCGGATTATGCGTACTTTTGTAGCAGAAATACAAAACAATAAACAACTATCATCATGCAAATCAAACAAATGTTATTTCCGATGATGAGTATGGTGCTGAGTATGGCTCCCTGCTCTCATCTCCATGCACAAGGACAGACTCCGCTATCGCAGATGGAGAAGCTGGACCGTGGCCTGGTGGCTTTGCCTGCCCAGGACAAGGGAATCTTCCTCAGCTGGCGATTTCTGGGTACGGACAGCAAACACGTATGCTTCGACATAGAAAGGGATGGAAAGATCATCGCCCATCAGGTGAAGCTGACCAATTATACAGACCGGAAAGGTTCCTCTGCCAATACCTATCGGATCATCACTTATCAGAAAGAACCCAGGATGGATGCTCCGGCTGAAAGAGAAGTTTCGAAGGCGGTGAAGCCATGGAATGATCTCTATCGCTCCCTGCCCATCAACCGTCCTGCCGGCGGTGTCACTCCCGATGGAAAATCCTACGAATACACACCCAACGACTGTAGCGTGGGCGATGTGGATGGAGACGGAGAATACGAAATCGTCCTGAAATGGGACCCGACCAATGCCCATGACAATTCGCATGACGGCTATACGGGAGAGGTCATCTTCGACTGCTACAAGCTCGACGGAACCCAACTCTGGCGCATCAATCTGGGTAAGAATATCCGTGCCGGTGCCCACTATACCCAGTTCCTGGTCTATGATTTCGACGGTGATGGCAAGGCGGAAATGGTCTGCAAGACATCGGCTGGGTCGGTAGATGCCAGGGGCAGGTTTGTGAGCGATGCGGCTACGGATGACGGAATCCGCTCCATCGACAACCATGCCGACTATCGCAATTCCAGAGGTCGCATTATGACCGGTCCTGAACTGCTGACGGTCTTTAATGGCGAAACCGGAAAGGCGATGCATACCATCTGGTATCAGCCCAACCGAGCCTTCGGTACAGACCGGCAGGTGGAAGAGGGAGAGCTTCTGGAGAACGGATTTCCTGCCTATTCTTCAGTCTGGGGCGATAAGAACAACTATGGCAACCGTGGCGAGCGATACCTTGCCGGTGTGGCTTTCCTGGAGGGTGCCGACAAGCAGCCAAGTGCCGTGATGTGCCGTGGCTATTATACCCGCTCTTATCTCTGGGCGGTAGATTTCGACGGAAAGGAACTCAAGACCAAATGGCTCCATGCTTCGCTGACTCCCAACGACTGGAAGGTAACCGATGCCAATGGAAAGGTATTGAAGGAGGCTCATGGATGTAAGAATACGGCTTATGCCCAGGGTGCTCACAGTCTGGCTGTGGGCGATGTGGATGGGGATGGATGTGACGAGATTACCTACGGATCTGCAGCCATCAACCATGATGGAACCTTGTTGTATTCTACCGGATTGGGACATGGCGATGCGCAGCATCTTGCTGACCTGGATCCCGACCGTCCGGGCTTGGAATATTATATGGTACACGAAGAATATCCTTACGGTTCTGACCTGCGGGATGCGAGAACAGGCGAAATCCTGTTCCGTACACTCGATAAGGAAGATACCGGAAGAGGAGTGGCTGCTGATATCGATGCCAAGCATAGGGGATATGAATATTGGTGTTCGGATGCTCCTGTAGTAAGAGACATTAAGGGTAAGCCTGTTTCGGCAGAAACATCTTTATCCTCTCAGAAAAATCATGAAGCTGATCATTTCAGAAGTAATGAGAAAACGACTTTCAGAGCTGTTTCCAGAATGCCGGCAATGAACTTCCGGATCTATTGGGATGGCGACTTGCAGGATGAACTTCTGGCAAACGGGCGTTCTCCTCATTTTCCTCCTTATCTCCAGAAATGGAACGGCAGCGAGGCGGTGGCTTTGCCTTTGAGCAATGGAAAACAGCTCTACGAGATGGGAAACTCGGTGAGTTGCAACTGGACGAAGGCGACCCCGAATCTGCAGGCTGACCTCTTTGGCGACTGGCGAGAGGAAGTCATCTATTGGGATAAGAGCGATGCCTCGCATCTCAATATCTTCACCACCAATATTCCTACGGAGTATCGTGTGCCAACCCTGATGCACGACCATATCTATCGCATGGGTGTGGCATGGCAGAACGTGGCATACAACCAGCCGCCTCATCTGGGATATTATCTGCCCGATAAGGCAGAGAAAGTGAAGTAAGGTAAAGAGTTAGAAAATAATTTGAATAAACAATAACACATATAAACGCTAAGACAAATGAGAAGATTATTATTTGCAATGTCTTTGATGGCTGCCACAACCAGCATGAGCTATGCGCAGGTGGCAAAACCTGCAGAAAAGGCGAAGCCTACAGTGGCAGGGCCTATGGAAGATGTAAACCATGTGATTGATAACACCGTGGATAGCCTCAACAAGGCGATGACGGCACGCATCAAGCCGGGTACCAGCAGAAAGGGCAACAATCCTGTGCTCTTCCTCATTGGTAACTCTACTATGCGCAATGGTACCCTGGGTAATGGCAACAACGGTCAGTGGGGCTGGGGCTATTACGAGCACGAGTTCTTTGATGCCAACAAGATTACCGTAGAGAACCAGGCTTTGGGCGGCATGAGCAGCCGTACCTTCTATAATCGCCTGTGGCCGGATGTACGCAAGGGCATCAAGGCTGGCGACTGGGTGATTATCTCCATCGGTCATAACGACAATGGTCCATACGATAGCGGCAGAGCACGTGCCAGCATCCCTGGCATCGGCAAGGATTCGCTCAATGTCACCATCAAGGAGACGGGTGTGAAGGAAACCGTCTATACTTACGGCGAATACATGCGCAAATACATCAACGACTGCAAGGCGCTGGGTGCTCATCCTATCCTGATGTCGCTGACTCCACGTGATGCCTACGATGAGAACGACAAGATTATCCGCGTCAACAAGACCTTCGGATTGTGGGCAAAGCAGGTGGCTGAGCAGGAAGGCGTTCCTTTCGTTGATTTGAATGAGATATCGGCTGCCAAACTCGACAGCTATGGTCATTGGAAGGAAAAGTATCATTTCTTCACCGACCATATCCACACCTCCCGCTTCGGTGCGATGATGAATGCCCGTTCGGCTGCTGAGGGATTGGCAGAGAGCAAGGACCCAAGTCTGGCTCCTTTGCAGGCGATGATGATCAATGTGGCTTTGCCGGTAGAGAATTTCAAGCGCGAACCGGGCAAACCGGTCGTCTTCTTCACCGGCGACAGTACCGTGAAGAATGCCGATAAGGACGAAGACGGCATGTGGGGCTGGGGCTCTCAGGCTTATACCATCTTCAATCCTAAGAAGATTACCTGCGTGAATGCAGCCAAGGCTGGTCGCAGTTCCCGTTCTTATCTCAACGAGGGAAGATGGGATAAGGTATACAACAGTCTTCAGCCGGGCGACTACGTGCTCATCGAGTTCGGACACAACGACATCTGTTCTATGACCGACAAGAAGATGCGCGGCTCCATTCCTTGTGCCAAGGATACCTGCCATGTCTATCAGATGGAAGAGAGCAAGCAGTATGAGGTGGTTTATTCTTTCGGCTGGTATCTGAAGAAGTTTATCCAGGATGTTCGTGAGAAGGGTGCTACCCCAATCCTCGTTTCCCTGACTCCTCGCAACGAGTGGCCTGACGGAAAGATGGAGCGCCGAAACGATACCTACGGCAAGTGGTATCGCGAAATCGTTGCAGAGACAGGCGTTGCCTTCCTCGACCTCCACAACATCGCTGCTGATTCTTACGATAAGATAGGTAAGGAAAAGGTGAAAGCTTATTACAAGAAGGATCATACCCACACCAGTCTGAAGGGTGCCCAGCACAATGCCAAGTGCGTGGCTAAGGGCTTGAAGAAGATGAAGAGCCCTTTGGCTAAGTATCTGAAGTAAAGCATTGGAATAAGGTTGTTTTTAATAGAAGAAACAAATGAAGACAAGAAATTTTTTATTTACCAGTCTGCTGGCGTTGGCTTCTACGGTAGCCGCCAATGCCCAGACTTTCGATATTGATATGTTGAAGGCGCAGCCTGTTTATTCTGCTGAGAAGGGTCAGGGATATGACATCGTGGCTGCTCCAAAGGCAAAGAGCAATGCGCCTTTCTTCTATTCTGTGAAGGTGGCAGATGGCAACTATAAGGTGACCGTGGTGCTCGGTTCTAAGAAGAAAGCAGGCAAGACTGTGGTTCGTGCTGAGAACCGAAGACTGATGCTCGATGAGGTGAGCACCAGGAAAGGCGAGTTCAAGACTTACTCCTTCATCGTGAACAAGCGCAGCCCGTATATCAATGCGAAGATGAACGTAAAGATCAAGCCTCGCGAGAAGGAGACGTTTACCTGGGATGAGAAGCTGACCTTGGAGTTTACAGGTGCTGCCCCAGCAGTAAAGAGCATCAAGGTGGAACCGGCTCCTGCCGAAACCACCACCGTTTTCCTCTGCGGTAACTCTACGGTAGTTGATCAGTTTACAGAGCCATACGCTTCCTGGGGACAGATGGTGACTCGCTGGTTTGGTCCTGAGGTGGCTATCTCAAACCATGCCGAAAGCGGATTGACTGCAGGTTCCTTCCTTGCTTCCAACCGTCTGGACAAGGTGCTGGCGATGATGAAGAAGGGCGACTACGTGGTTTGTGAGTTCGGTCATAATGACCAGAAGGAGAAGTATGCGGGCAGTGGTGCCTGGTATAATTTCTCTTTCAATCTGAAGAAGTTCATCGACGAGGTTCGCAAGAAGGGTGGCAACATCATCTTCGTAACTCCTACCCAGCGCCGCCGTTTTGACGATGCTACCCATAGCAAGATTCAGGAAACTCATGGCGATTATCCTGATGCCATGAGAACTGTGGCGAAACGAGAGAGTGTGCCTGTGATAGAACTTCACGATATGACCCGCACTTTCTTCGAGACCTTGGGGTATGAGAACAGTAAGAAGTCGCTGGTTCACTATCCGGCAAATACTTATCCCAACCAGACTAAGGCTTTGGAGGATAACACCCACTTCAATCCATACGGTGCCTACGAGGTGGCTAAGATGGTGGTGATGGGTATGAAGCAGCTCAATCTGCCTATCGTGAAGTATCTCCGTGCAGATTGGAAGGACTTCAATCCTGCCCAGCCAGATGATTTCAATCAATTCGTATGGTATCCATCCGTGAATCAGGATGTAACCAAGCCAGACGGAAATTAGTACTTTGAACTTTGAGTTTTGAACATTGAACTTTATGATTAGTTCTTTTGCTTCAAAATCTCATATTAAATGAATTTGGAATGAATAAAAAGACAATACTTTTCGCCTCG
>ERZ1026888.860-NODE-860-length-15010-cov-4.896289_pt1 | contig 15010 bp, 8 predicted proteins | sample MGYA00380174_ERZ1026888 | MGnify/ENA primary metagenome ERZ1026888 (study PRJEB33269, sample SAMEA4719810) | human gut metagenome | biome: human-associated habitat; feature: organic feature; material: feces | place: Cameroon | collected 2013-10 ...
TACACGTAAGGAGTCGTCGGCAGCGTCAGATGTGTATAAGAGACAGCTATTTTTGAGTGCTAATTTTCTATTGACTTTTCTAAATTACAGACTTATTATCATATTGTGTTTATTTAAACGATAAACCTTTAAATGCTATCAAATGATTAAATAAGTCCAACTGTTTTTTTCATAAAATCAGTTAGCCCCATTTGATCATCTTTAAATGACCTACACTCGCGGAAACAAACTAAATTGCGGTTAGCAGACAGTTGTTCCGAAGATAAAATATGAACTGCCACAGGGTTCCATTACCGGACAAGGCGGCACAACCAAAATTATGCCGCATAACTATCCATACAAAATCCTGTGGCTGACTTCATATTTTCTCTGAGGAATTACTGGCTGTCCTACCGCAACCTCACAGCCCATAACCGCGGTGTAAAACATTTAACTAAATCTACGTCGCAACCTCACAGCTCATAACCGCGGCGTAAATGTAAAATAAAAAACAAGGAGTGTGTAAAAATGACAGAAAAACACGGCAATCTTTCAATTGACAGCGACAACCTGTTCCCTATTATAAAGAAATGGTTATATTCAGACCACGATATCTTCTATCGTGAGCTCATCTCAAACGGCTGCGATGCCATCACTAAGCTCAAAAAGCTCGACATGATGGGTGAATATTCCCTTCCTGCAGACTACAAGGGCAAGATTCAGGTGCTCGTAAACCCTGACGAAAAAACAATAAAGATTATAGATAACGGTCTTGGTATGACAGCTGATGAGGTTGAGGAATACATAAGCCGTATCGCTTTTTCAGGTGCTACAGACTTCATCGAGAAATACAAGGACAAGTCAAATGATGACCAGATTATCGGTCATTTCGGTCTCGGCTTCTACTCAGCATTCATGGTAGCCGACGAGGTAACAATCGATACTCTCTCTTATAAAGAGGGCTCTACACCTGTACACTGGTCATGTGACGGTGGCACAGAGTACAACATGGAGGATGGCGACATGGACGACGTCGGAACAGAGATTACTCTCTACTTAAACGACGACTGTCTTGAGTTCGCAAACGAGTACCGCGCACGTGAGGTTATCGAAAAGTACTGTTCTTTCATGCCTACAGAGATTTACCTTGCAAAGGAAAATGCTCCTGAGGAGTACGAGACAATAGACAAGGCCGACAAGCGTGACACTGACACTGTCATCGAGGAAATCCATGAGGACGCCAAGTACGAGGAAAAAGAAAATGACAAGGGCGAGAAGGAGCAGGTAGAGGTATCTCCTGCAAAGGATCAGCTCAAAATCGTTAAGCGCCCTGTTCCGCTTAATGATACAACCCCACTCTGGACCAAGAGCCCGAATGAGTGTACCGACGAGGAATACAAGGAGTTTTACAGAAAGGTATTCTTAGACTACAAGGAGCCGCTTTTCTGGATACACCTGAATATGGACTATCCTTTCAACTTAAAGGGTATCCTCTACTTCCCTAAGATCAACACAGAGTACGACTCAATTGAGGGAACTATTAAGCTTTACAACAACCAGGTATTTATCGCAGACAATATCAAGGAGGTCATTCCTGAGTTTTTGATGCTCCTTAAGGGTGTTATCGATTGTCCTGATTTACCGCTTAACGTATCACGTTCTGCTCTCCAGAATGATGGCTTCGTAAAGAAGATTTCTGAGTACATCACCAAGAAAGTAGCTGACAAGCTCATCGGTATGTGCAAGACAGATAAGGAAGCCTATGAGAAATACTGGGATGACATCAGCCCATTCATCAAGTTTGGCTGCTTAAAGGACGAGAAGTTCTGTGACAAGATAAACGACTATATTCTTTTCAAGGACATCAATGACAAGTATCAGACTCTTCCTGAGCTGCTCGCACCTGTTCATGATGATGAAAAATCAGATGCAGAAAGTGCCGATGCTTCTGATGATACAAAGAAAGCTGACAATACAAACGCCTCTGATGAAAACAAGGAACCTGAGAAAAATACAGTTTACTATGTCACAGATGTAGTACAGCAGGGTCAGTACATCAAGCTGTTCAAGGAGCAGGGCATGAACGCTGTTATCCTTGACCACAATATCGATACCTCATTCATCACACAGCTTGAGCAGAGAAATGACCACTACAAGTTCATGAGAATAGATGCAGACCTCACAGAGTCTCTCAAGGATGAATCCGGTGCAGACCTCACAGAGGCAACCACTACTCTCTCAGAGGTATTCAAAAAGGCTTTGAACAATGACAAGCTCACTGTAAAGGTAGAAAACCTTAAGAACGCAGATGTAGCATCTGTGCTCACACTCTCAGAGCAGGGCAGACGTATGCAGGATATGATGAAGATGTACGCAGCCGGAGGCATGGGTGGAATGGATCCAAGCATGTTTGCCGCTGACCAGACACTCACATTAAATGCCAACAACGAGCTTGTAAAGTACATCTTAGACAATAAGGATTCTGAGCACGTTCCAATGTTTGCTGAGCAGCTTTACGACCTTGCAATGCTTTCTAACCAGCCGCTTTCAGTTGACCAGATGACTAAATTTGTAAAGAGAAGTAATGATATCATGCTTCTTCTCACAAAGTAATCCAACAAAGTAATTTTACTGTTAACATCACATAAAAAAGCTGTACACTATGCAGGTTTCATAGACCTGCATGTGTACAGCTTTTTATTAATTACCGGCTCTCTTAAACAAAAAGTTCACAAACACTGCCGATACCACCCCAAGCACTGCTCCTGCCAGGACATCCGTTGGGAAATGCATGAAGTTGTACATACGCGAAAACGCTATAAGTACCGCAAGTACAATCGCCGGTATTCCCATTCTTTTGTCTATAAACATAAGTGTCACTGCCGCTGTTATGCCGTTTAACGTGTGTCCCGAAGGAAATGATGAGTCAAACGGTATCTTTACAATAAGACTGACAGTCTCATCTATCTGACATGGTCTCAATCTGTCGACCATATTTTTTATTATCAGATTGCCCACTATAAAGCTCAAAAGCTCTGCCGAAAGCATCTGCATGCCTCCACGGCGGTATTTTTTTGAAACACAAAGCACTACACCCATCACAATCCACAATGCACCTGCATTTCCGAGTGTGGATAAAAACGCCATTAGCTTGTCTAAAAACGGTGTTCTGATGCTCTGAATTGCATACAGGATGTCAAATTCCCAGTCCATATTATATGCTCCTGTCTATTATTAATTATTATCTGCCTGTTCAATTGTCGGCCTGAAAGTATTTATTGTACACAGTAAAAAATGAGCTTGTTTTCACATCCTTTTCATCCTTTATACTGATTGAATCCCACAGGTCACTGTTTAAACTAAAGCCTGCTTTTTTTACAAAGTGCTCGTAGTCATCATTAAACTGTTCCTGTTGTCTCTTTTGCAGTATAGTGACCTTGTTCTGCTCTGTTTTTTCACGGTCCAGCTTGGATATACACTTGATGAAATAGTAGCCGTCATCTGTGCTTATCATATCAGATGTCTCTCCATCACCAAGCTCAAATGCTATAGCCTCGACCTCCTGTGGCAGAGTGCCCTTTGCCGCATATAGTTCTGTCTGGCTGTCCTCACTGCTGCCTGATGCGACTGCTGCAAAATCTTCCTTCACCGAGAGCTTCTGGCTCACAGCATCTGCGCTCTCCTTGCTCTTTACAAATATTTTTTGTATATGGATGACTCTTGCATCCTCATCGCTTACCTCTGTATCAACGCCCTTCGACAGAGATTTGTACAGCTTTTGCGCAATCGCATAATGCTCGTATGCGCTCTCTATGTCTGATTCGTCAGCCTTTGTGAATTTCTTTTCAGCTTCATTTAATGAGCCATAGTATTCCTTTGCTGCCTTTGACACGCTACTCTTTTCCTTGTCTGTAAGAGTAATCTTCTTCTGCTGTGCAATTGAAACCATGCAGTATATGCGCGTAAGCTCATCAACAGTGACATCCCTTATGTATTTTTCCACATCAGACGCATCATCTGTCTCAAGCAGATTCACATCATACATAGTGCCATACAGATTTTTGTAATTGGCCAGATATATGAGTGCTTCTGTTTTATCGCACTTCATATTGTCCACGGAAAAAACTGTATGGCTGTTCGTGGTATTTATATCAAGCACTATCTCCTTGCCGCCAATGCTGCAGCCGGTGAGCAGTGTCGCGGATGCAAGCAGCATACACATCGTTTTCCTAAAATATTTCATACCTGCTATCCTTCCACAACAAGGAATCTGCCGTCCGCAATGGCAAAGACCTCACTCTGGTCCATAAGCTCATCATCTGACATGCCCGAAATATCTGAGCCTGCCTCATCAAAATAATCTCTTACTTCCTTTATATTCTTACATACCACAGCCATGCAGTCCTCTAAAAATTCCTCTGCAGCCTCCGGAGTATCAGCAACCTCCTCGCTAAAAAGCTGTGTCTGTTTCTTTAAAAATGTGTCTAATACCTCGTCATCGTACTCGTACATACTGTATTCCTCCATGTAAATTATGTTCTTTGGTTTTATAAACAGCTGTTCATACAGCAATTATGTCTGATATATTGTATATTTTTATACTGCCTGTTAGACATTATATAATAGATTGCTGTGACATGCCACTATTTTTTATATTCATAAACGGCTGTATTAATTATTTGCATTACCGTTTACTTCAGTATGACCGGTAACAATTGTCTGCTGTAAACAAAATGAATATATGAGCCTCTCATCCGCCTGTATACTCTTACCATCTGTGGAAAAAATTCTTCCAAGTGCATCAGCATACAATTCAAGCTGTGTGCTGTATCTGTCGATAAGCTCCTGTGCGGCATTTACCCTGTCCGTCTTGTAATCAAGCAGCACTATTTTATCCTCCTCCAGCCAGAATACGTCAATAATTCCCTGAACCAATACACCCTCATAGTCCATCACAAAAGGCTTTTCTTTAAACAAATCGCCCCTCTTATCCGCCTGTGCCATACGCGCTGCCACGTCTGATGCTGCAAACTGCTCTATAAGCCTTGGCCTGGTAAGCCTGTACATGTCGTCTGTGATAAGCCCCTTTCTTAGCATTTCATCCATGCTTTCCTTCACGAACGCACTGACTGCCACATGGTCTTTTGTATCTATATCACACAGCCTCTTGAAATCCAGGCACTCCATGACACGGTGTACTGCAGTTCCGCGAAGTGCTCCCTGATTCACACCTGCTGCATTTTTAGGCTCTTTGCTTTCATTAGAAGCACCGCCTGCCTCATCATCCCTCGCAAAGTCCGGCACATACGTCTCCTTCTCCTCCAAAAGGAACTTAGGCCGCTCTGCTTCCCTTTCTGTGCTGTCGTACTTTTCAACCATAGAGTCATGTTTCAGCTCTGAAACCGAGTATTTGCTTTTTTTAGTTATATCAGAAGCATATGCATACTTAAAATCAAAGCCCTCTGTGAGCTTTTTGACTTTTGTTTCATCTGCTCTACTTATCTGCTTAACAAGCTGCATTTTCGATATATCGTTTGCCGCCATATCCATCGCAGTTCGTGCAGCAAACTCTGCTGCATCGACTGTGGATACCGTATACTTATCCGGGTATGACAGCATGGCCGGTATAATCCAGTCCAGGTAACACCCTGCGCCCTCCCTTTGTCCGAAGCTTATTGGCTGGTTCGCATTTACATTGCCCCTATACTTCTCAAAGGATTTTTGGGCATTTGAAAGTCCCCCTGTCAGGATTATCTTTTCCTTTGCCCTGGTGAGCGCTACATAAAGCACACGCAGCTCCTCTCCCAGATTTTCCCTTTTAATGCGGCTCTCTATCTCATTTCTGATTAATGATGGTCTCTTTGTCCTTGGGCTTTTTGTTTTTTCCACCAGACCAAGCCCCAGTTTTTCATGTATCACCATGTCTGATTTTATGTCCTGTGTGTTGAAGTGTCTGCCAAGGCCCGAAGCAAACACTATAGGAAACTCAAGTCCCTTGCTCTTGTGTATTGTCATGATACGCACCACATCGTCATTCTCGCCTGCCGTATCTGCCTCTCCGTAATCTATCTCGTATTTCTGCTGTATATCTATGTACCTGACAAAGTGAAACAGTCCCTTGTAGCTGGTCTTTTCATAGGCTGTAGCCATCTCAATCAGCATATCTATATTCTGTCTGCGCCGCTTTCCTGCCGGCATGGCCGATGCATACCTGTAAAAGCCTGTCTCATCAAGTATCATGTACAAAAGCTCATGGATTGGCGTATCAGCTACAGCACCTCTGAGCCGCTCAAATACCTCTGCGAAGGCCTTAAGCTTCTCATCCTCATATCCATCCTCTCCTGCCATGGCGCTAAGTACAGCCTGTGCAAAGCTTACTCCCTTAAAGGCTGCCCTAATCTGTGCAAGCTCCTCATCATCCATGCCCACGATAGGTGAGGCAAGCACTGCTGCCATCGGAATATCCTGCAGCGGATTGTCGAGTATGCGAAGCATTGACAGAATCACCTGTATCTCATACGATGAGAAGTAGCCTGTATTTGACTCTACATGTGCCGGGATATCACAGTCCTTCAACACCGCGGCCACTGTATTGCCCCAGGTTGCAACGCTTCTCGAAAGTATCACTATATCCCTGTACTGCACTGCTCTTAGCTGTCCTGTCTTTTTATCAGTCACCATGCCGTTTTCCATCAGACTCCTGATACGATTTGCAATCAAAAGCGCCTCTATCTGCACCTTATCTCCATCCTCATCCTCTATAATTTCAGACAGATCCTCATCCTTGTAGTCAACAAGCAAAAGCTCAGGACGCATCGTCTCCTTAGGATAGCTTGCACCGGGATACAGTGCCGCATCGTCATCATACTGCACATTGCCCAAATCTGCTGCCATGATTTTGTAGAATATGTCGTTAGTAAAGTCTAACACCTCATTCCTGCTCCTGAAATTTTTATGCAGGTCTATTCTCTGGTGTGCACTGTCATCTGATGTATATGTGTTGTATTTTTCCATAAACAGCTCAGGACGCGCCATTCGAAACCTGTATATACTCTGCTTTACATCGCCCACCATAAACATGTTGCCGACTCCCTGGTGCTCTCTTGAAATAGCGGTAAGTATATCCTCCTGCACCTGGTTTGAGTCCTGATACTCGTCAATCATGATTTCCTCAAAATGTTTTGAAAACTCACGCGCTGTCTCTGTTGGCTCCAGTGTCTGTTCATCCACCAGTATGCGAAGCGCAAAGTGCTCTATATCAGAAAAATCAAACACTCTTTTTTTTGTTTTTACAGTCTCCATCGCATCATAAAACTCGAGTGAGAGCCTTATCAGCTCTTTAACAAATGGTCTTTGACGCTCCAGCTGCTCATACATGAGCTCAATTGACATGCCAAAGTATTTCTGCTTTATTCCGTCTACCTTCTTCTTGGCAGCATCGCGCATACTTTTCACGCGCTCCTTTTTCTTCTCGTCTCCGTCAAATTTCCTGATGACAGCAATTCTGCCAAATGATATTTTGCTTAAGAACTCCTGCATTCCGCCATAGCCTGTTACATCCGCCATTCCATCAAACAGCGCTATATCCTCTGAAAGCGTAAGCGCATACTTTTCAAGCCCCGGTGTAGACAAAGCCAGTTCTTTAGCCTGTATAAGCTCCTGAACAGCCTCCTCCAAAAGCACCCTGCTGTAATCCACTATCTCCTTAATGATTTCTGAGTCCTCAAGCTGTTTAGCTGACTTTATATCATAGAGCCTTAGGAGACTGTTCATCCACTTTCTAGGCCATGATGAGCTGCCCGCCTTATAGTAGATATCCTCCACCATCTGCCTGACGGCAGAGTCATTTCTTCCCTTGCTGTAGGTATCTATAAGGTTGATAAATGCCTCGTTGTCTTCTCTTGCATAATTGTCCTCAAATACCTGTGCCAAAGCATCCTTTAGCATAAGCTTAAGCTCTGCCTGGTCACCGATCCTGAAATCAGGATCCAGATTAAGCTGTGCGAAATTATTCTGCACCACAAACAGACAAAACGAATCGATTGTAGTGATGAGTGCATTGTGAACAAGTGTCGACTGCCTCTGCAGGTTCTCATCGTCAGGCTTTTGCTCCTTCAAGCTGTCTATCGCACGACTGACACGCTCCCTCATCTCAGCAGCTGCAGCCTTGGTAAACGTCACCACAAGCATCCTGTCGATATCCACCGGCGGATCATCTACACATATCCTGTTTACTATACGCTCAACGAGTACAGCTGTCTTTCCTGAGCCCGCTGCCGCCGATACAAGTATATCCCTGTCTCTTAAATCTATAACCTTTTTCTGTTCACTGGTCCATTTAACATCCATATTATGTCTCCCGATTATGGCTTTATATTATTATCTCCATAGCATGCTTTATGCTCTGCCGCTGCAATCTGTGTACGCATTTTATCAAGTACATCTTCCTTATTGTCACCGTTAAAGCTTCTTTCGCTAAAGCCCGGTATCCTTGAATCATACCTGCATATGGCCTGAAAAGCGCAATATGCGCAGCTGTCTATTTTCTTGTTTTTGATAGGATTGACGGCAACATTTCCATCGTATATTTCTCTTCCTATCTCGCGAAGCTTCTCTCTGGCAAACCTTGTTATCACATCAAACTCTTCGGCGTTTGCCACCTTTGAGCCTGCAGCCGGTGTCTGATCCTTTTTTAAGGTGACAGGGATTACGTCAGAGCTTTTCTCAAAGTCCCTGTCCATGCCTCTGTATGCCTTTTCGTCCGAGTTGATAAGCCCATCAGGCTTGAGCTTCTTTAATATCATCTGATTTATTTCTTCCTCAGAAAGCTCCGTGCCCGGTGTCACATCCTTTAAATCAATTACAGGATCATCGATGTGATAGTACAGCATACCGCCCGGCTCCACACTTACCTGCTTTAGCGCCTCTTTCTTTTGTTCCATGACAGCGTCCATGTACACTGCAAGCTGAAGCTGCGTGCCATAGTACAGCTTCACCAGGTCAAAAACTGTATTTCCCGACTTGTAATCCAGTACCTTCACAAAAAGCCTGCCCTCATCCGTATATGTGTCAGTCCTGTCCACGCGTCCCTTTATATCAACCGTCACATCATTTGCCATATCAAGGCTCTCGTAAAAGGAAAACTCAAACCTCTCAGGCACAAAGCTGCCTCTTCGTATCTGGGTTGTGAGTGCCCATACTGTCTGCTTAAAGACCGCCTTCATATGTGATATCGAATGTTGGCTTTCCGCTGTATCAAATATGCCAAAGCCTGCATACTCATCAATCACCTCATTTATTGCTTCCATCGCAAGCTCATCTCTTTTTGCATCTGTCACGCTAAACCAGTCAGTACTCTCCCTATCAAGCTTCTTACTGTATCTTTCCAGTGCTTCATGATATATATTACCCATATCAAGGGATGTAAAGCCGCTCTCCTCACGCTCTGTAAGCCTCAATCCATAATTTAAAAAATGCGCATATGCACACCTGGCAAACTGCTCAAAGCGCGTGATACTGCCCTCCATGTGTCTGCCGTATATGCTTCTTGCCACATTTCGGCTAATCGGATCCTTTGAATAATGCTCAAACCTTGCATTTATGAGCCTCTCCACGGCATTTTTTTGAGTAAATTCTTTATCGTCTACTTCATTACCGTCCCCTGCATCACTGACTGATGCGTCATAGAGCATCACCGCTGCTGCAATCTCGCACCATCTGTCATCCACCTCATTTGACAGCAGATAATCCAGAGCACTCTGCCTGCTTGATATATCCAAAAGCTGTTCTACATCCTCTGTCTCAGTCACGACAAGCTCCGGAAACATCCCCTTTAATATACCTATGAGGTACGATGGCTGGGCAGCCTTTTTTTCACTGTCAAGTCTCGTATAGCTGATATAAAGCTCCCTGGATGGCTTTGTCATATTCAGATACAGATAAAACCTCTGTATAAATGCCTGCTCCCTTGCCCCAGGCGCAAGCTCTATATCCAGCTCCTTAAGTGCCTCTCTCTCATACTGGGATATAATGCCTCCTCTTCCTGCCGCCTTTGGAACAATCCCATCGTTTACGCCTGCAAAAAACATGACCTTTATGTTGGTCAGACGAGTTCTCTCAATATCTCCGATGGTCACAGTGTCGTATCCCGGCGGTATGACTGCTACATCTGCCGCATCCAGTCCTGCATCCAGTATCTGTGTAAATTCCTCTGCATCCATGCATTCATCACCCAGCACCGCCACATATTTTTCAAAGATCTGCATGACTATTTTGTATATCTGTCCGTATTCCTTTGATGCGGTCTGGTCCCCTGCATCAAGCAGTGCCTGTTCCTTTTTTGCAAGCTTATCAGGTATATCAAGCAAAACTATCAGCTTATATATAGCGAGCACATAGTCCTTTACCGTTGACTTTTTATCGGAAAACACCTGATATACCGGCTTTAGCAGCTCCATTATATACTCCCTGCTTTGGTTTAAAAGCTCAAGATCATAGCCTGCCTTATGCTTTGGCAGCCTGACCCACTTTTTGTCCCATGCGCTTTTACCTCTTACTCCACAGGCGAGCACATAGTTTTCAAGTACATCTATTTCACTGTCCGAAAGCTCCGTAAAGCCGCACCGCAAAAATCTGAACACCGCATCTGCCGAGAAATTTTGTGCCGCAATATCAGGAATTGACCTGATAAACTCAATAAACGGATGGAAAAGTATCTCCTGTGTGGCATCGATAAAGTAAGGAATATTGTATTTGTCAAATATTTCACGCACATAACCTGCATATATATTCACATCTCCTGTGACTATAGCAATATCGCGGTAACGCAGGTTTTCGTTCCTTACAAGCTCATTAATTCTTCTGGCTATCTTTGTCAGCTCCTGCTTCGGGTCACGCAGACAGTCTATATGAATGTGCTTTGGTGCTTTTTCAAAGGAGCGTCTTCGTTTTCTGAAAAGCTGCTGTTCCATAAAGCTTAGCTCTTCGTTTTCTGCAAGCCGGTAGTTTTTATCAAGGATAATGGGTTCCTCGACCTCTATACCATAAAACGCTGCCATTTCGGTGAGTGATTTCACTGTCCTTTTTGGCATGTCAAACAGCTCCTGCATGCCCCTGCTCTTAAAGATATCCTCACGACAGTCTATAGTCAGCGTGACGTATATTTTCTTTGAAATAACAAAGAGCTTTTTGATGAGCTGGTTCTGTATGGGTGTAAATCCTGTAAATTCATCAAATGCAATGACTGAATTTCTAAGAATGGCAGACTCCTCCGCCACATTGCAAAGCACATTAAGTATTTCCTCTGCAGTGATATATTTGTCCTGCATAAACTTCTCAAATGCTTCGTAGAGCACAAGCACATCCTTAAGCTTGCCGGAAAGCGTATCCGATAGCCTGCCTGAGGCAATATATCTTCCGAGCTCCTCAGGTGATATATTGTACTGCACAAGCTCCGAAAGCAGTGACTTTACCTCGCTTATATAGCCGATGCGGTTTAAGTTTCTGCCTATTACGCCAAGCTTATCCGCCTCCTGTGCCGCAAGCTTTCTGAGTACAAGGTTCTTACCTGTCTCCTCAAGTACCGTGAGATTTGTGATTCCAAGCTCATCAAACACTCTGTAGGCTAAGCGCTTAAAGCTTAGCACATCTATATTCATGATAGCTTTATTCTCCGACAAATCTACAAGCTGTCTCTGCGTCTGCATTGTAAACTGCTCAGGCACTATTACAAGATAATTATCCCTTGGGTGTGCCTTTGCCTCTTTCACTATCGTGTTAAAGAGATATTTTGTTTTTCCGTTTCCTGAATTACCTGTGATAAACTGTAATGACATAAAAAGACTCCATGATTAACTACTGTGTAAAATGTATACAGTAATTATATCATGAAGTCCCCTATTATTGAATTACTTATTGTGCTTCAATTTGATTTATTTAATTTTGAATCTTGATGTAATATTCTGTAATTCTGATGCTGAATCCTTACAGTTTGTAGAGCGCTCAAAGCTTTCGCTTGTCAGCTCAACTACCTCTGTTGTCTTGTTGGCAATATCATTGATGCCGACTGAGCATTCATTGATATTCTGGTTGATTGAATCCATTGAATCCGTTATGCGGCTTATCGCATTTCTAAGCTGCTCAACCTCTCCGTTTGCCTGATTCATAAAATCCTCAATGCTTCTTGTCACATCACTGTACTCATCAGATGATGTCATGAAAGCATCATAGTCATTCATTACCTTATTCTCAAGGAAGTCAAGCACATCAACCAGACATCCCGTAAGTGTCTCTACCGATGAATTAACCTGTGCAACAATTGTCACAATATTGGCACCGGTTGCTGTTGATTCTGCCGCAAGATTTGCTATCTCACTGGCTACAACCGCAAAGCCCCTGCCCTGGTCTCCGGCTCTTGCTGCCTCTATTGAAGCATTTAAAGAAAGCAGTGTTGTCTCATCTGCTATATCCTGAATAGCCTTCGCAAGCTCATTAATCTTTTCTACCTGCTTCGCATCTGTTATTGCCTTTTCAGATGTACTCTTGATAGAATCATAAACCTTAAGGGTTTCCTCTCTTGCACTGCTTGTTCTGTTATGGATGGCATTTGCCTTCTCCATGGCTCCGGCTGTCAGGCTTGTTCCCTCACTTATCTTGTTTGCCACCTCGATAGCATTATTGTTCATATTGAGGACACTGTTTGTAACCTCCTCTGTTGACTGTGAGGTAGACTCCATGCTTGCGGCAAGCTCCTCGTTGGTTGCCGAGTTGTTGGTCGAAGCATCGGTTACATTCTCTGAAATATCATAGAGAGTATTTGAGTCGTTTACGAGCTTTCCTGAGATTCCGTTGAGCTCTGTTATAATACCATTTAACTGCTCCTTCATTCTCTTTAGAGCCACACCCATGACACCGATTTCATCCTTCGTGATTGGAATTTCATGCTCATCTGTCATGTTGAGCTGTGAGATATCATCGATAACTGCTGTAAGCTTTGTAATTGGCTTCGTAATCCTTCTAGTGACAAGGATACCGATTCCAACTGCTAAAATAACCAGTATCACGCCCATTAAAAGAGAGAATGTGGTGATTGTGGTGATGGATGCAAGCACATCTGATTTATCTGCCTCTACATATACTACCCAGTCATTGACCGTACACATAAATGCTATGTACTTTTCCTTGCCGTCCACCTTACATTCCTCAACCTTTGCAGTTTCCATGACTCCTGTAGAGTTAAGCTTGTCGAGTACCTTTTGGATTACGGGATTGTCCTCCATCTTTTTGCCTATCATCTTAGGGTCGTCATGATAGACATATTTTCCATCCTTGTCCACCAGATATGCCTTACTTGAATCCATATCCTGGATGCCGACGTTGTAAAGTATGTACTGCACCCTGACATCCATATTTACCTGGTCTGTATCTCCATAAAAGCTCTCATATAGTGTATTTGACGCAGATACACATGTATCATACAAATAGTTCTCACATAAAGTTACTACGTTTTTCTTCATTACGGTAAGCGAAACCGATAATATTGCCACAATAAGAATCGCTACCTTTGCCTTTATAGTTTTCATAAATTATTCCTCCTCACTGCTCTTTTGATTTATCCAGTCGGCCTTGACTGTATCTACAAGTGTATCCCAGTCCATCTCACCATTAACGTAGAGCGTCAGGTCGCTTCCCATGTTATCCTTAAACTTCTGGTTCGGGAATGTAACAAAGTTCCATGGCACAGACTTCCTTGAGCTGTCATTCATGTACTCAAGTACCTCAACTGCAAGTGGGTTTGACGGATATTCTGATTCCTTAAACGTACTAAACGGAGGAATAAATCCAAACTTTTCTGTTACAAATTTCTTTCCCTCTTTTGAGCTGTAAAGCCACTCCAAAAAATCAATAGAGGCCTGCTTTTCTTCATCTGTTGCCTGTGAGTTGATACAGATATAATTCTCTGTTCCGATGCAGAGTCCCTGTGACTCTTCCCCATCCATACCTGTATATATAGGCATGTATTTGGCATCCTCCTGTTTGACCACATTGCCTTCCGTACTCTCTATCTGTGTCCAGCCCCAGTTACCGTTTTGAATCATTGCAGCCTTGCCCTGCGCAAATTCCTGCATTGAATCCTCTACACCCTTATCTGTGAGCTCCGATGCCGGAGTGCATGAATTGTTTACATACAAATCAAAAACATTTTTAAATTCATCACTGTATGTAAAATCAATTGAGTCAAGATCCGATGCATTTTTATCCTGAAGCTCATAGGTTATAGGGATATTCATCAGATGTGTATGCCATCTCCAGCTCTCACCCGGTGAAAGAGATGTTGAGCCAAACACTCCCTCGATTCCAAGCTCACTCTTATGAGCCTGCATATCCTCCACTACCTCCTTTAAGGCAGCGAAATTGTTTATCTCCTCCACGCTCTTTATCTGGCTTGTCTTATCTGATAATGCAAAGTATTTGTCCATAATTGCGTTGTTGTAGATGATTCCATAGCCCTCAACAACGTAAGGTATGCCGTATACGCCCTTTCCGTTGTCGCCGGTCACTGCCATGCTCTTATCCAAAAGCCATGAATACAGCTTTGTGTCTGAAAGATCCATACAGTAATTCTTCCACTTGCCATACTCAACAGGACCGTTTATCTGGAACATTGTCGGGTAGTCCTTCTTTGCAAGCTCCGCCTTAAGTGTTCTCTCATGATTGCCATCAGCTGCGGTAAGCACCTTTAGCTTAATACCGGTCTCCTTTTCATAGGCTGCTGAAACCTCCTCCCATACTGACTTCACCTCTGGTTTACAACTCAGGAAGTATATCTGTGTGACCTTTTTTGATGATGAACCAAATGAACATCCTGACAGCATTGATACAAGCATCGCCAATGTCATAAGTGATGCCACAAATCTTCTCTTTTTCATTCATTTCCTCCTAATAACTAATTATTTTAAATTAACATAATTATTTTTTAGCTAATTAAGTGTTTTATTGAAATATAACATCTTTTTCACTTAAATACTAGTAC
>ERZ1026888.861-NODE-861-length-14987-cov-6.368203_pt1 | contig 14987 bp, 17 predicted proteins | sample MGYA00380174_ERZ1026888 | MGnify/ENA primary metagenome ERZ1026888 (study PRJEB33269, sample SAMEA4719810) | human gut metagenome | biome: human-associated habitat; feature: organic feature; material: feces | place: Cameroon | collected 2013-10 ...
AGAAAAAGAGAGGACATCATATTCGATGTTTGTCACATTCTCATGCCTTTGCAGGTCGTAGATGCCGCATTTAGCATCTTTCAGAACGATAGCAAACCGCTTCTCCTCGCAAGTGTCGATGCGATAGCAGTTTTCCAATGGAATCTGGGTGATGTGATTCTTGGGGGAGAAGGAGCTATCGGAGTCGATGGCATCGGAGATTGCTTCATTTTGGGCAACGGATGGTAGCCCGGTAAATGCTAGGACTATTGCTAGGAATACGGTCTTCATAATCATATTAATTTTGATAGTTCATTATTGTTTACTTTTTAATAATACACATGAGTCTGGTATTGAATACTATATTCATCACAGAAGTTGCAAATTTCAGTTTTCATTTGGCTTCCATGTTTCTTGAACTTTCTTTTCAGGGTATTCAACAAACCGCTATCATCTTTGGCATTCAAAGTTTTCATGAGTTTTTAGTGTTGGCTTCGTCAAAGAACACGAACGATTCAATTTCTCCATCTCTTGAATATTCTCGTTCTAGCTCCCCCATCTCTTGTTCGATAATTGTCAGTTTGTCATCCTCTATTAGCGCATGAATTCCAGTGAATTCACCATTTACTTCTTTTTCGTAGAAAGTCGTTTTCATAACTCTGTTTCTTATAAATAGAAAAAACTATGATAATTGAACTCTGTGAGTAGCGTATAAGTCTGTGACTTCCAACAGAATGACCGAGTAGTTGTCATGCCCATTCTTTTCACAGATGCCGTCAAGTGTTTTTGTGATTTCTTCTACAGAATCCTCTTTTCTGAAGAGGTAACATCTAGAATCACCTATATGGGCAATGGTAAGCATTTCATCTTGAACGCTAGCCATTACCATTGTGGTTCCCATTTCTACGTGGCGAGTTTGTGAGTTGAAGATACGAAAGGCATTTTGGCAAGCTTTCTTAACCTTTGTCTCGTCATCCTTGTAGTTTTGGTGTCTTGTCCAATAACTAGTTATGGCATCTGCCACGGTTTTGCTAGCTACCTCACCACATGAATGTCCTCCCATACCATCACAGATGATACCCATCCAATGATTTTGTTCTGGATGAGAATCAACAAGGAGATAATCTTCATTGTTGCGTCTTTTCCCTTGTTTGCATAGGGTTGTGTATTCTATTCTCATACTGTGTATTTTATATAGAGAATGGTGTTTTTTTTAGTATGTAAAGGAAAAATGAACTTTTCTTATTTGTCCGAATAGTGTCCTTCTACTTCGAGGATTAATACGTTGACAATGTCATCGTAAATGTCGTAGATGATTCTGTCTTTAGCTGTAATACGGCGCGAATATGTGATATCTGTTCCTCCTTTTAATGGTTCAGGGTGTCCTTTTCCTGTCCTTGGATGCGCAGAAAGTTCAGGAAGAAGTTCCTTCATCTTTTTGAAAAGATTAGGGTTTGACTTCTTCCATTTCTTGATAATTTTCTCTACATCCTTTGAAAAATCAATATGGTACATCATAGAGCGTCCATCCATGCTATGGCATCTTGTGCCGTGTCAAAATGTAAAGTCTCTCCTCTTTTATATTCTTCTCTAGCTTTGTCCATTTTGGCTTGAAGCTCTGGAGTGATTTCGTCATTTGTACCTGTAGAATGGTGTAGAATACTTAGCAGAAGACTTTCTACATAATTATTAAGGCTTCGGTTGCTAGCCTTAGCCTTACTTTTCAACTCCTCCAGCAATGTGCTTTGAAATCTGAACGATGCTGGCACTCTAGTTATTGTTGCAGTCATATTATCAATGGTTTAAAAACATTTTGTGTGCAAATGTAATACAAAATATTTGTCACTCCAAAATATCTTGTGCTTTTTTATGTAAATTAACGTTGATGGATTGCTTTTTTCCTAGTTACCATAGATACAAGCAAGTTCGACACGCTTACTATCATATTTACAAACTCCAACCTTTACTTTGCAATTTTTTCTTGCAATTATCGCAAAAACCAACAGTTTGATGGAACTTCATTTTATGCTCTGCATCCACCATGTAACATTGTTGGTTGGGGCAGTGTGGCAGTCCGTAGGCATGTCCTAACTCATGGAGTACTAACTTTAGAAAAATATCATCAGTAAGAGTTTGGGAGTTCTTAGGCATAACCGAAGATACAACACACTTATATGTGCCAACAGGGCTAAGTCCCATAATACCAAATGTCTTGGAAATATTGTTGGGTTTGAAGATAACATAATCGGTAACTCCAATAACGGCATCACCATTTTGTCTTTTACTTATTTCCCCAAATAGTCCACTGGCTAGATACCGATTACGTTCCTTATTATAATATGTAGAAGGCAAGGGCAAACATTCTTCTTTCAATAACACTTTCCCAAAGTATGGCTTTAGACATTCTTGCAATTTTTCTGCTTTGGCTTTAGGGAAAGTCCCATAGCGATAGATGGTGACTGTGTTTGGAACGGTTGCTCTATGAGAAATGACAGCATCACTTATTCTGTTGTCCTTTTTCCCGGTGCTACATCCGGAGAATACTGTGAAAAGGAGAAATAGTATGAAAAATGTTGCTCTTTTGCACATATCATAAGTCATTTTTCCTAGCATCGTTTTGTTGCATACTCAAAGCTGTATCACAATAGTGTAAGTTTAAAATCGTCTCGTCAGGGCCATTGGAATCATTGCATCCAATGCCTAAACAAGCAATTTCATTTTGAATAGATATAAGTTTATGTTTTGGTTCATTGGTAATTTCTTTTAGCACACAGTTTGGATATTTTTCTTTTGCTGTTGATACAAACGACTCAAATAAAGAAGAACTTCCATAAGTCAATCCAAAATCAACAGCAAGCAATTTATTTTTGTAAAACGTAAATATACAATGATTCCATTCTTCTCCTGCAAACGACACATTTTCTATATAGAATGAGTTCTTCGTATCCCACTTCACCTCATATCCCAGTGTTTTGAGTTTTTGTACTAACTCTTTAGGGCTTGTCTTTCCCAATTGACACCCAAAGAATGTATTTCTAATATTTTGGGCATAACCTAAGATACAGACACATCAGAAAACTAATAAAAATATATACTTTTTCATATAGAGCGTTTTTAAGTTATAATTCTTTTGTATTAATCTCTTTCTCCTGTTCCATGGCACGTTTCACATTGATAACTGCCGCTTCCTCCACAAGATGTACAAGTGGAAGCAAACATGCCGAAGCCAATAGTTCCCATTCCAGAGCACCAGTTACACGATATTTCACCGGTGCCATGACAAACATTGCACTGTCCTCCTTGTTCTATGTTAATAGTCCAAGATTGATTGTCTTCATAAACCCTTACTTGACCAGTACGATAATCTCCCGAATTACTATTTACCCGAACCACTAATTTCCCTTCATCAGAAAATGAAGTTTGAATAAAATCAGAGCTTTCGGCACTAAGTTCACAGCCATCAGTTTCAAAATCTACTGTTTGATAGCCTCCCGACTTGCTAAATTTTATGTTACTTTTTGAACCACGAATTACTGTTGCAACACCAGATTGCACGATAGCCAATTGTGTCAAAAGTTTTCCGCTTTGCACAGTTATGGTTCCCTCTCGTCTGCTACCTGTTTGATTTTTGGTAACTATCACATCGAAATCGCTCTCATTTTCATCTACCTCAATCCAATCGGGAGCATGATTAATAGTCCATATATAGCCATCGTAATCAACATCCACCTTAATCTTTCCTCCGCATTTTGAAGCAACCAGTTGGTTAGGTTCCACTCTCAAATAAGTTGCAGCATTATTGATATAATGCACCAATCCTACAAAGGCTAAAACCAATACAACGATACCAATGACAATTTTCTTTAGACAACCACTTTTTTTTGTCTTTTCGACAGAAGTGTTATTTGTTCTCCTAACGTGTGAAGTATTGGTGTTCGAAACTGAATTTTGATTATAAACTCTATTCAAGGCGACTCCACAATCCGTACAGAAATTCATAGAGTCATCATATTTCTTATGACAATTTGGACATTCTTTCATTTTTTAATTTCTTTATTCTTTTCTTATTTTACTAACTTCTGCTAATCCCATGTTTATGAGAATAAGCACGATAATCCACACAATGATAGTCAAGACTATAGGTATCAAGTAGATTTGTGCTCCTATAGCAGACAGGGGCGAATCCCATGTACCATGCAAGATGATGGGGATAACGAATAACCGAAGAAATTTACCATCTGTAAACAAAGAGGTATCAATTTTCCCATTGGACTTAGCTGCTATAACAAGGGCTGCTCCTGAAATAGCTGCCCATGTCACATGGCCACCAGGAGCAAGGAATCCTCTGAGGAATATACTTTGATTGATGGCATCCATCATGACAGAAGTATCAAGTTGTTGACCGTATGCTGCATAATAGCCAGAATTTTGAAAAAAAAGAATGACCGGTTGCATGGCATATCCAGCTGACTCAAAAGCGGCAAAACCAGCACCAACACTTGCACCTATCAGCAAGCCACTCAATATGCTCAGTTTACCAAGTTTTCTGAGAAACCAATATACTATAACAACTTTTCCTGTTTCCTCGACAATACCTGTCAAAAAGGCTCCGAAAAAATCTAATTCATGCGAGCCGACAATAGAAAAAAGGAACAAGGTAGCAACTAGCGATGCGCAGCCACCTACAAGAAAAGTCTGTATCACCTTGTATAAACTTACATTTTTCCATGCGTTCACTTCCATGAAGAGGATCATGGTAGAAAGTGGAACGGTAAAAGCACCTACCACTATCATACCAGGTAATGCGTTTGGATTGCCAAACATGTCAGAACAAATCCATAACAAGATAAAGGCGATGCCGAACATCAAAAAAACTCGGCTATATAACCATGGGTGTGGCCATTCTTTTGAGACGTCGTAGGAAGATGGAGTTGTATTGTGTGTTCCGCAGATGAAAATATCCTCAGCCTCTTCCATAGAGTGGTGCTTGAATACATCGGTAAAAAGAACCGTCCAATTTAGGTCTGCAGGGCGATCATTGCCTACATAATCGTTCAATGAATTTACCAAAGAGTTTCCTTTGGAAGAATTCGTATCTCTTTGCGATTGATAAGGCTGACTATAATTGCTACTTCCCGCAAGTGATTTCCCGCAATTTCCGCAGAACATGGCACCATCTTGAATGATATGTCCACAGTATTTACAATATTTCATAATCTCAACAATAAACTAAAAGTGAAATAACAGCTTTTCCCGAATGAAAAGATAGTTACGTGCACATTAAATCCACTCTAACAATGCACTGATAATAATCAGTACTCCTATGACTTTTAATATTGTTGCTACGATGCCTCGGATGTTCAACCATGCAGGAACTCTATCAATCAGTAACCATCCAATGAGGATACGAACAGCCGTATGAATTAAAGTGTCTATCATATTGTCTAATTTAAAATTCTACCATATATATCTATAATCACAAAATTGTGTTTTTTCGAGTTATATAATTTCAGTCTTCCATCATTTCTTTTCATAATGTGCCTAAATTCGGGTATAGCCAAATAACCTTTTTCTGTCATGCATTCCACTGTGCCATTTCTTGTTTTTATAAAGACAACTTCTTCTTCTTCTTTGAAGTTTGCATCATATGCGTCTACGGCTCCAGGCATATTTAGTTTTTCTCCCGTAGAGCGTTTGATATAGTGAAATAGACCATTTTGTTCCACCCATATATAATTACATTTCGAATTAGCGGAAACATTTTCATAGTATGGGCTAATTAACAGGCATTGATTTTCAATGTCTATAAGTCCATGTTTGCCATCCCGAATGATTTCAATAGACTTGTAAAAGTCATTGATTATATAAGTTTCACATGATGGTTCTATTACCCATTTGTTTACAAGGATGTTATAGAACCCATATTTCCTGTCAAGACAAACACACACTAGATTTGGATCAATGAATATTAAATCGTCAAAAATAGTAGGAAGGATAACCTCTCCATTTTCAGAACTCAATCCGATAAAGTGTTTTCTTCTTTCAACATTCATCCCTTTCAGAGACTTCACTATCTTTGGTTTAATAAAGAAGTGTGAATCAAGCCATTTTTCACGTTCCTTGATGCTTCTCATACCATCTCATCCTTTTATAGAGTTCAACATCATTCTAAATACGAATGTAGAGAGACCATTCTTGCAAAAAACATCCATCATACTTAGAAATGATTTGAAAGAGGTTCGCTTTTTCAAAAAATCTGATAATAGGTTATACACATACCAAAGATTCTCGCTTACATTATATCTCCATAAATTGCGCATAAAATACCAATCCGCATAGCTATGATAATCCAATGGTTTTATTAGCCATACTTGCACAACATTAATATTCCCGCATGAAGAAATATAGATTGATTCATCTGTTCCAATGGTATCATCAGTATATATTTGCATACAATTCCGATTATGCAAATATTCAAAATCTGTGTGCAGAACGAGAAACTCAGATTCTGTCATTTTCATCAAATCTGCAAAAAAAACATACCCTTTATATAGAAATTTTATACGAACGGATTCACCATTAAGCAGTAAGGTAACTGGCAATGAGTATTGTATCTCTTCATAATAAAAAGCATCTTTTTGAGTCCACAATAAAAGGGTATTGACAGATTCCGAAGTGAGTTTTTTCCCTATATCACAAGCTTTGTCAGCCATATTACTGAACATTTGTTCTGTAACATGACTGACTTTGAGTTGATATCTCTCCATCACCTGATTATATTCAAATCCGTAGCAAGCAAATGTGAATATAATGTCGGCAAGATGTTTATCAAGAGTCTTATCGACCACCATAATTGAATTCCAATCCGTCAAGGATTTTTCGAATCTGCAAAATATCGATTCCAAAATTCAAACCTTGAGCATTTTTCACTCCTTGTTCGTGCACTGCGATGATTTGACCATATTTGTCGCACACTGGACCACCGCTATTGCCTCCATTTGTAGACATCTCATACTGCATCATCAGCAGCTTACGATTGGGGCGTTCTTCTTCACGGAAAGCGCTGATATGTCCTGCTGAATAAGAGGCTGTAAAGCCCAAAGGATTACCAAAGGTAGCACAATCGATACCTACTGCGGCACGTTGCGATGCAAGGTCAAAATACGGAACTGTTTCTCCTTGCTCTAGTTCTACTGAGAATATGGATATGTCCATTCCATCTGTGTCTTCCGACCAAAGCACATTCTTTATTCTTCGCTTCTTGTCCGTATAAATTTTACTGTCGTCTGGATTTTCCTTGTACAAGTAAGCGGTAGAATAATTTTCAGCACCTTCTGGCAAAACATGCCAGTTGGTTATGGCCAGTCCTTGGTTGTTGATAAAGAATCCCGTTCCAATACTTGTCCCTTCGATAGTTTTTACTTCTATGAGGAATGTTCTCTGCTTCATATACAATGCAAGATCAGGCTTAGGAGTAGGTGGAATAGTGTCCTTTACCCATCCTGTGCTGTCTGCCAAATCCATAGCACGATAAGTTTTAGGGTACTGTATAACAACAAGATGGTTTAGGCATTTATGTGTATCATTTAAAATGACATACGCTCCAATGGTGCCATTGGGGGCGGTAATCTCTTGGTCGCCTTTTGAGTCGGGGATAAGAGTCACGCTTTTGCCGAGGAAATTATTTTTAATAAACATTTCCACGTCTGTTCGATTTGGTTCTACACCGATAAGTTTGACATGCAAACCAGACACCAACTCCACTACATTTCCCGAAGCACTTTTGATGCTACTTTGATAGCCTTGGATTGAAGTTCCGCCCTCAGTCGGACCGAGCAACATATATAGTATAACTCCGGCTATAGCAGCAAATATCAAGAATTTTTTCATTTGAATTCAATTTCCAAAGGTTTAACAACACGCCAAGATTTACCATTCTTCACAACTTCCCCTTTTGTTTTTGTGACAATAGAACAAGTAGAACTGATTGTTCCTACAGTTTTTACTACTCCAGAAGCCAGTATCGAAGTTTTGTTGTCTAAGAGTATTTGAAGTTTCTCACCAACAATATCATCAGTCATTTCAAATGTTCCGGTTCCATCTTCATAGACTGTCAAAACAAAATATCTGTTATTATCGCCTTCTTCCAGTCGATCTTTTGTTCTTCGAAACAGATATTCGCCATCATCTTCTTCTGCCTTAATTGCATAGCGTTTTCCTATCAAGTTCTTTGTAATTGGCATAGATGTTACCATCAGCGGTGCAGCAGAAGTAAACTGGTCTGTTGCTGATTCCACAACTTGTTGCGGATTAACCTCTATATTTTTGGAATCATGTTCTTGTAATGACTTCTGATAGCCACAGGAATCCATGATTGCCATCATATTGGCAATCAGCTCTGCGTGTTGTTCTTTGTCGGTGTAAATACTTGAACCTGAAAGGCGTAGCACTTTCAGTACTGCAGCGTACAACTCCATTAATGCTTGCTGATATTCGGTATTGTTTGTATCCATTGCTATCATTTTATTTAAATTCAACAATTAGTTTTTCAGTTACAACCCATTGCTTACTAACCTTCTTCAAGAAGCCCTCTTTCTTTACCACGACATCTGTTGGGACTCCCATTATGCTGAATTTCTCCACATAATTTTGAAAAGTCTGAATGTCAGACAATATTGCAGACTTACATTCTGGATTAATGGTGTAAGTTGCAACATCTGCCCCCTCTTCGTAGTCGATGGCAAACATTTTATCTGTACTATCAGCTGTGATAGTGCGCTCTTGTGTTGAAATCCGGCCATTGTCTATCATAAAATTGGTAAATCGATGTAATTTAGCCTTTCTCCTTTCCTGCTTCTTTACGGATGGTGTTCTTGCAGAAGATTCGCTTTTACCATATGTCGTCACCACAACTTTACGTGATTTTGCTTCATCACTACTATTATATGCAGCAGATGAGACAACTTTGTTTGTTGCGTGATTATAATTCTGGTTTCTGGTTGTCTTTTCAGGATGGTATTGAATGACATTATCATCTGTAATGACATTACTATCTGAAGAGTTAGAACCATTTTTCAAGGTACTTCTTTCACTTCTGTTTTTGTTAACAAACAAGCAAACGCCCCCCAATGTATTCAGGATAGTCAGAGCCAAAAGCCACCATGGAACATCTGGTGAGGACTGTCCCTCAATTTTCTCCCTTGTTGTTGCATAAGTCTTTTCTATCGAGTCTAAACGATTTTGAAGACTTAACACCGACTTGCAACTATCAACCTTGGCATTAAAAATAGAATCAGTCAAAACAACAGTTTTGCCTTTGGGGGAAGTTTCAACAGCAATTGCACTTTCTGGCATTTGGAAAATTCCAAACGCCAGAAATGCGATATATACTAAGAATGAATTTTTCATTGATGTTCTTTTTCTTTGTTGTTTAAAGCCTCTTGGCAACATTCCTTTGTCATTTGGTACAAAGTTTCCTTTAATGGCCAGAAAAACATCGGGTCACCGATGGCAAATTTGGCTTTATGCGTATCACTATTGGCATTAAGTACAATATTGAAACTACTTTCTGCTAAGTTCTTCATCTTGTCGACAAAGTCTGTAGTAATGTCATATCCCAATTTCGCCAGAGCTTGCACCATGCTATTTTCAGCAAATAGACTGCAGAAATTGTTAAACGCATCAAGAACAGCCTTTTTCTTGGAAGACATCTCACCATACATGACTGTCGTACCATATTCCTCTTCGGAATATCCGTGACACAGACAATCATCTGGTATCAAATGATCTTTTAATGGACGACTGTCCATGATGAGTCCTCCTTGAGCTGTAACCAATTTTGGCTCAGATGAAAATTGAATTTGAATATTAGCTCCCATCAAGTTATCATTGCCAACCATCTTGCCATAGAAGGCGAAAATACGACTCACTATCAGACTCAAAGTTGGTTCATCGTCTGTAATGAGTTTGATGTACTTACTACCCATACCAGTAAACGTAATCTTCTTCGGTATCTTCAGTTCTGCAAGGTCGAGAATGATTGCGGTATAATACATCAAGCTAGCAAAATGTGCTATTATTATGCGCATCATCTCTGAAGAAGAAGTAATAGCCTGTGAAAAATTCAAAGGGTCTTTTGTATCCTTGTCGTGCGTGAACAGATAGCTGATAAAATCAGATGATGACAATCCAGGCTTTTTCAACACAGCATCCAAATCACGTTTCTTTATATCTGGGAGTATTTTATATGCATCAGACTGCATATAGAATTTGATAAATCCATTTTCCAACTCATTGTTGGCATCATTCACACCATCTCCCCAAATATCGTTGGCAGCGAACAATGCAGAGAACACGGCTGACTCATCTTTACCACCAGGAATAGGACGTACATGCAGAATATCCGTTGTTCCACCACCGATGTCTAGGTTCATATATGGCTCTCCGTACTTCAAGTCTACAAGAAAAGAATAATAAGGGGCGACACTCTCTAATGCAAACTTAATGTTAGTAGTATCAATGTTCTGCCAAAGTGCAGCATCTTTCCACGCATTCTTAAATGCTTGTACTTCTGGTACACTCATTGATAATGGATAAGTTGCAACCACCTTGAAATCACCGCCGCCACCATTGAGTGCAGATTTACTTTTCATCATCCAAAGCAACTCCTTGAAATACTCTTTCAGTCTGGCTGGTGCAAGAGGATCGTTTTTGGCCCACTTTATATTGGTACGATACAAGCCTTGTAAATTACCCTCTTTTATCAGCTCGTTGTCGTAATTGAAACCGATGTTCACTGAGCTAAAACAATTCAAGCTACCCTCTTGTTGTATTTTTTCCCAAGTGGTGGTACGCATAGGATAATGTATACCCTCATTCTTGCCTATCTCATACGGCACGAACTCACGCTGAAGGAATGTAGGGAATTTAACAAAATACCCTGCACCTCTGTCATCATGGAGAACCATAATCTGACTGTCGTCTTGGTTGGGATTCTCTGAACGCATAATATCAAAATTCCTTATTTCATTAACTTTCACAGCGCCAACAGTTCCCAACAATCTACTTACATAAGCTACATGTGTATTAGTTGTACCAAAATCAACACAGAAATCAAAGCTTTGTGTAGTGCTAGGGCACATTTTGAATTTTGGAACAACAAGTGCGCTGCATGTACCTCCATCATCTGGAACAGTAAGTTCTATGAAATCAAAATCTCCATCTAAATGTAAATGACGAGTTTTGAACCCAATCTTCTCATCTGCGGTACGTATATCATCCGATATATCTACAATATATTGATTCGTCACCAAATCAGCCTGACGATAGAATTTCAATTTTAAATCGTCAAGTTTAGTGGTACCGAGCATGATGTTGTAAGCATTGTTTTGTGGCAAGCGATAGGATGGAAATATTGCCAAGTCAAACATCTTTTCATCAAAACATCTTACCTTGTCACATCCCTTGTCATCTTTATCACCATCATGATAGCACTTACTGAACGTAATCTTCTTGTCTCCCTCTAAAGGAATTTCTATTGTTACTGTAACATCCAAAGTATCTTTGTTAACACTAACACTAACCATGTTATCAAGGTCGTCAACATTAAAGAACTTGAAGAATTCTTTCTTCAAAGGCAATAGATAGGTTAAATTTTGTGCTGACCCTGTATAAAACTTTTCTTTTCGTACATTATACGATACCTCGAAGATTTTAGGCTCAAGAAAATCGTCAACAGTGATATATGGGTATTTAAAAGTCGTTCCTGGAAGTATGCGGTCTGTCAAAGATTTCTCCAACATAGGAGGTATGTGATCAGTCGCCTTGTTCCATTTGCGTTCATTGTCTATATAATTATAGCCATCGATACCATTAGAGGTTAATGCCAAGGGCGTTTCTACGTCAAGAACAGCACCATTAACATTCTCATGTTTCCAAAAATCAACTGTTGGTTTGATGATGTAATCACAACCCGATGGCTCAAATTCATTGTGTGAACAATAAAGATAAACATCTGAGGTCTTAATCGAGCCTATCGAATCTATTGCAAGTGGCTTCACCTTTTTCAATGCAGGGTTTACTCTATCAACAACGATACTTCTATCAAATTGCACACTACAATTATTTATATACTTATAAATTTGTGTATTCGTAAGAGTTGGAACCGTTGATAAATCTGTAAGCCAATAGGTGTACATAAATTCTCTAAAATCCTGGGAACGCTTATACAATGGAGTGGGACGACTGTTATCAAACAGACGGTTGCCGGCTCCACCTAAAAATTCCAGTCCAGCCTCCTTTAATCGTCTTCTTACGTTAGGACTAGTATATACAAGAGTAATAGGTGAGGTACCGCCAAGGATGATTTCTTCACCATTGTCAGCCTTCCACTTAAACAAATATATTTTGGAGAATGGACTTAGTACCGTCGTCTTGTAAGCATCAAGCAAAGCTGCGCCTAGTTCCTTTTGATCAGCATTGCCATTTTGCATCAACACCTTACATTCTGCCTCAACATCCCATTCTTTAACATCAAAATTCTCCTTGTCATCGCCATGCTTGAATATAAATTCAAGCATGTCAAGACACTCGCTCACCAATAAATGGTAAGCTGTCGGAACAATATTTCCCTCATTGTCGATGACCCCTTTGTAAGAAGCCTTTTTCTGTTCATTATCTTGATTGTTGAAATAACTGTTAAGCTGTTTGAAGGCGGAGTCAAACAAATAGAGACGAGCATATGGTGTAGGAATTGATGTTCCCATCTTATTGATGGAATCATCCTCAATCATCAGATTTTCTGCTATCTTGGAGCCATCAACTTGACTTCTTTTAACAAAGCCATATTGCCCTGTGTCATTAATATTATCGCCTATACCGAAAAATTCTGCCATAATAATGTTATTTATTTCTTGTTAACTATTTCTATGCAAGAGGCACGAAGAATATCCATAAACACAAATTCCATTTCCTTTGTGTTCATTTTTTTACCTGTCTCGTCAAGGTGCTTTCTGTCTTTGAGATTAGCTGTCATCAAAGGTGTTATATTCACTGTGGAAGAGTTTCCACTGATAGTATTAACAACACCACGGACAACATTACCAAAACCAAATTTGTTTTCTGTTGCCTCTTTTTGTGGCTTCTCTATCATATCGGAAATATCTTTGCTAAAATCAAAAAACGAGAATCGATGACTGTTTGGTTGAATATGCTTATCATCATCACCTGCATAATCTAACTCTGATAGCCATTTTGTAAATTCGACTACATATACATTTAAATGTACAAGTAAATTTTGCAACTTATTTTCTCCCTTTTCAGAAAGATTTTTTCCTTTATCTTGATCAGCAATTTTATCAATTTCCAGAAAGGTAAGATAACCAGATTCTTTTCTTACCTTATTAGCTACAATTTCGTCTCGGAGATATTTCAAAGCATAGGCAAATGCCGTGAAATATTTCAACACATTGTCCTTTGTAGCTTGGTCAAAGTCATCTGCAAACAGACGACAGCTATCTCGTTTACCATTCTCGTTAAGTTTGCTCACTATATCACGAGAAAGACCATACATATACTCATTGCCGAAAGTTTTAGCAGGTACATAACCACCACAATAGTGAGCAATAGCAAGAGCACTAATAAATTCTACTGGGTTGGCATTATTTTTCTGTCCTTCACCTCCTTCACAATAAGGAATTATAGTAGGATATGGATCGCCAATATGATATATAGCACTCATGCTATTCTTTATACCAGAACGCTCATAGAAGTTCAAGGCTGCTTTAGTCTTGGAGTCAAAAAGTTTTGCGTTGATGGCACCACCTTTTACTTTCTCTGGTGCAAAATACGGCTGTATCATCAGTGCTGCCATATCTACATTTGGAATGTCCTTTTTTATATGCTGTGCAAGGACAGGTATGCCAGAAGCACCTGTACCACCAAAAAGAGACCCGATGATAACAACTTTGTCTCCCTGGTCAGCTTTATATGTGCTCACAAAAGCATCATATTCATCATAATCGCCCAACTTATGAAAAATCACGCTACCTATGTTAGGATTTCCCTTAAATCCAACTTTTAAGTCGAGATTCAACTCAGTTGTAGGGTCATCAGATGTATCGTATAGAGATTCTATAAGTGCTTGTGTAGGCAATAGGTTGCCTACCATCTGGTCGAATCCTATCTTATCGCGAAATTTGAGATTTTCATCTCCTGGATTAAAATCAAGTATAAAGTCGTTCAAGCCACTCAGCTCTTTCATTGCACAACCAAAGAATTGTCCTTTGTTCGTATCGCCAGGAGGCATACTAGACAAAGAATGGTTGGAATAGGCAGTTCGGTTAATTGTTCGATAAAGTTTAATGAGGTCTCTTGTACGTTCCTTGTCCTTGTTATCAGCATCATAATCGATGATGATGGGATAGATGTCATAGTCGTTGAAAGCAGGAACACCAGCAGCAAGTAGCATGGTTGTAGAGCGAAGGGCACGCTCTCCTGTTCCGCCGATGGCAAATAAAAATAGTTTTTTCATAAAGATTCGTTTTTAATTACCAATATTTAGTTTGATTTATGAGGCCATGGATGAGGTATGGCAATGCCTAAATAGGTAAAGCCTTTAAGCAAGAGGCTGAAAATGTAAAAAAACAGCAATGAATAAACGCAGCATCCTGTGCTATACGGATAACGAACATCCCTACCTTTGTTTAGATCATTTTCAATATTCTGTCTTGCCGTGGTATATTCACTTACCTGTTGCTCGTTTTGATTATCACGTGTCTTTTCTATTACAAATTCAGCGTTAGCCTTATAGAAGGAGTGCTTATAGAATAATGACTGTGGATTATTAACGTTGGACTTGCCAATGAAAACAAAATTAGCGGTTAAGAACACAAATAAACCTGTTACAACCAGAAATCCTGCCCATACTCCTAGGTTTGCCATTGAGTCGTTATCACGCTTGTTACAGCAACCAAAATAGAACACTAACGCAAGTACCAAAGCCACGCCAA
>ERZ1026888.867-NODE-867-length-14895-cov-31.503369_pt1 | contig 14895 bp, 12 predicted proteins | sample MGYA00380174_ERZ1026888 | MGnify/ENA primary metagenome ERZ1026888 (study PRJEB33269, sample SAMEA4719810) | human gut metagenome | biome: human-associated habitat; feature: organic feature; material: feces | place: Cameroon | collected 2013-10 ...
TATGCCAGGGATGGGTAAGCGCCGTGGTGCCTTTCTATATCAAGACCGCATACGCCGAGGAGCCATCCTTCGCCAATTCAAAGGTGATACTCTCACTCTATTCCAACGAGCTGAAGGACGAACTGGGTGCCAACTTCAAGCAGTGCGTGGATTATCGCGATGCCAAGGCTGAGCTGCTCGCCGACTACAAGGATAATTTCGACTTCCAGGAATATGGCAAGATGGCCATCGACTATAGTGACGGAGTCATTCAGGGTGAAGACGGAGCAGGATTAAAACTCCTCGAATATGCAGGGGAGAAGAACAAGCCTGTTCTCTCATATCCAGGTGATGACTTTGCTGATGCCTATAAGACATTCATCAACGAAGTGTGTCCAGACCAGGACTAATGCTTCGCAACTCAAGATTCACATATCAAGGATAATGAAGATTTTAAGACTATTTACAGCGTTATTCATCGCAGTGATGACTATGGCAGCCTGCGATGATACGACTGACAACATCGGTTCGTCCATCACCAACGAGGTGGACAACCTCTCTATTCAGCAGAAGGTGTTCAACGTAACATCACGCTCCGTGGTCTCAGGACCAGTGCTGAGCCGAAACAATACGGGTATGATAGGTAAGGTGAAAGACCCGGAAACGGGTACCTACGTCACCGGCGACTACATGACCCAGCTGGGTGTGTTGTCATCGTTCTCTCTCGATACTCTGGAGTATATTCGCAATGCACACGATGGAAAAATAGAGGCAGACTCCTGCTTCCTGCTGGTTTCCTACAAAACCATCTACGGCGATTCGCTCGCTCCGATGAAGGCTACCGCCTACGAGATGAGCAAGCCGATGACGGAAGACAAGGAGTACTACTCCGACTACGATGCCTTCGGGAATGGCTGGGTGAGCGAGAATAACTATCATTCCAGCGCCACCTATAACCTCAACGAGGGTTCTACCATGGCTTTCAAGATCTATCTCAACAAGCCTTACAAGGCTAGAGACGGAAAGACCTACAAGAACTATGGTACTTACATCATGAACACCTTCGTAGAGCATCCGGAGTACTTCAAGTCTAACTACAGTTTCCTCAACAACGTATGCCCTGGCTTCTACATCAAGAACACCGGCGGTATCGGAAACGTGGCCAACATCTGGAACACGGAGCTTCAGTTCTACTGGAAGATTCAGAAGACCGTGAAGGATTCACAGGGCAAGGATAGCGTCATTACGGGCTACACCTACAACCGTTTCGACGGTACCGAGGAGGTGCTGCAGCTCAACAAGATTACCAACGATACCAAGACATTGGAGACGCTGGCCAGCAACGAGGAGTGTACCTTCATCAAGTCGCCTGCCGGAATCTTCACCGAGGTAACGCTGCCAGTGGAAGCCATCATCAAGGGTCACGAGAAGGATACGCTCAACACAGCCTCTATCTCATTCCCTAGAATGAATAATGTAGAAGACAGCAAGTATCAGTTCAGCGCTCCTTCCACCATTCTGATGGTTGAGGCCGACAGCCTGAATGCCTTCTTCGAGCAGAGCAAGCTCACGGACAACCGTTCTTCGTATACGGCAACCTTCAGTGCTTCTAAAAGCAGCAAGAACGCTTATACCTTCTATAATATCAGTAACCTGGTTACGAAGATGCATAATGCCAAGCTGGAGGGCGAGAAGAAGAATGCCAACTGGGTGAACGAGCATCCTAACTGGAACAAGGTGATGCTGGTGCCAGTGACGCTGAAGACGAGCACCATCAACAACTCTACGGTGGTTACCAAGATCAACCACGATATGTCGCTCTCTTCTACCCGTCTCATCAAGGCTACGAATGATGCCAACAAGGATTACACCCTGGATAAGAGTGGAAACAAGGTAGCAGCGGGCCCAGTGCAGATCAAGGTGATTTACAGCCGATTCAAGGAATAAGTTCATCATTTGAATGAATTTATTTGATAGATTTTATTTGATAGAATCATGGCAGATAATTTCCTTGAACGCCACCGCGAAGATTACGAGCAGCGCAAAGCTGCATGGCTCAGAAAGAAGCGCCATCTGCCCAAGCTGAAAACGCCAGCGCAGATTCAGCGGCCGGATGACGAAGCATTATAAGAAAGCCTGTTTAGCGATTCTGCTAAACAGGCTTCTTTCGTATGATATATATCCCGATATTTCTACGAACATCGGGATATTATTTGATGATATTACAACTCGGCTACTGCCTTTTTCTTCGATTCCTTCTCCAGTTTCTTCTGGCTTACACCACCCCACGCCACATTCATGCCGATGGCGATGCTGGCGTTGGAACTCAGAGGGATGAACTCCTTGCTGGTCTTGCCCAGAAGATGATCCATGCCGATGAAGAGGTTATAGCCGCTAGGATGGATATTCAGCACCCAACCCATGCTGGTAGAAAAACTGTTCACGGCGAAGTTCACGCCGCCATCCAGCCAGCTCAGAGGCTTCCAGTTGGCACTCACCCTACCCTCGGTCCAGGTATAGGAACCGTTCAGACGGGTACTGCTCAGGGCACCGAACGACAGTTTCTTATACATAGGCAGGGTGTATTCAGCACCCAGGTTGATGGTAGCAGCCAACGCCGTAGAACGGCTTCCGGCATCGCCCATATCCTTCAGATTGGCGAAATCAGAAAGCTGGTCGCCATAACTGTCCATCTTGTCATCCAGGGTTCCGCCCGAACCGCTGCCCACAGTGGTATCATGGAAACCGTTGAAAACAAACTGGTTCTTGGCATTCACCGCCTTCATGTTGTTGCTCCAGTTGATGAAACCCAGGTCCATCACGGCAGCACTCACCCTCCAGTCGTCGTTAATCTTATATTCAGCACCCAGATCCAGTGCCATGCCGAATCCGTTCAGTCCGAATCCATCCACGTCCACATCGTCCACATGCTCATACTTGCCCTGTGTGCCGTCTGGCGAAACGTGGTTAGGGTCGTTATACTCCGAAACCTTGCTCTTGTAAGTAAAGCCCTTCACGGAAACCTGCGCAGTTCCCTGACCCGAAAGCGTCCACTGGTCTGTGCCCGCAAGATTAGCCTGCACATCCTTCAGTTCCACGTCGGCAGCGCCCACACCCAGCAGGAACTTCAACTTGGCACCCACTCTCAGTTTTTCGTTAATCTGATGGGAATGGCCCAGCGCCAGCTCAGCGTATGAACGGGCACGCAGACTCACGTCGCCGATGTTGTAATTCTGGTTGCCCGTATTCTTGGCAAACTCAAAGAGCTCGTAAGGAAGCACCATGCCAAAGCTGGTCTTCTCGCTCAGTTCGATGGTGTTGTATCCGCCAAACGCCTTGAAGCCAGCGGCAAGGATGGTGAGGTTCACGTCGCCCACAATCTTATTGTCGCCCTTGCTGAACCCCTTCAGCGCATCGCCCGTAGAGATGTAAGGGTTCATGAAGGTGGTCATTCGCTTCTGTCCCGGCTGTCCGTACATCGGATTCTTCATCACCACGTCCTGATAGCCGAAGTTACCACGGGTATTCACGCTGATGTTTCCCAAAGCCGGGATAGAGATGAAACTGCATGAATCGCCAAAGGCTGGATTCAGGTTGTGGCGATAGTGATAGCCCTCAGTGAAATAGGCAGAGTTCAAGTTCTGCGCCATCGCTGCGCCACCCAGCATCAGCAGGGATGCCGAGAGGATATATTTCTTTGATAAAATCTTCATAATCATCTACTTAACTGTTATTCAATTAAAATCATCTTCGAAAGAGATTTCTCGATTTAATTAAAATCACCAATCACCTTTCCTACCAGTTTAATCTTGATGTCGTTCAACTTCAAGGTATGCTTCTCGGCATTGAGCACCACGCCCGTAACGGCATTTCCGCCCTCGCCCTTGGCCTTGCCCGAAACCACCACCTTCAAGCCGTCGAGCTTCTTGAAGGCATCTGCTTTCTTCTGCAGAATCTTCACGCTCAGAGGCGATGTAGCTGGGGTCGTGCCATCGGCAGAAGCCTTGATTTCGCCCGTAATCTCCACTTCCAGTTCGTCCTTGCTGATCTCTCTTCCGTACACATCCACAGGGGTTGCCTTCACGCTGAGATAAGCTGGCACACAACTGGTTACCTGGGCAGACAACTGGACATAGGCGCCATCAGCCATATTAATGTCCTTGATGTCGTCGTTCCAGCCATCCAGCTCGTCGGTATATTCGATGCAGGCATCCTCAGCAAAGGCGATAGGCGAATCGATGCTGTAGGATGGAGCCACCTCGTAGTCATGATAGCCCAACTTAAAGGTACCCGTCTTCTGATTGTTGGCTCTGGCGTTTGCCTGGAAGGTAATCTCATCAGGCATAGTTCTTACGAGCTCTGAAAGTTCAGGCACCTCCACGGCGCTCAATTCGCTGTTCACTTCCGTTTTATCAGCCTTGCGGCAGATAACCACGCGGGTAGTGCCGTTTGCCTTGATGCCGAACTCAGGCACCTCTACGCTGGCGATGACCTTGCCATTCTTGATGCTCTTCAGCGTACCGCCCACAAAACCTTCGATATCGAGGTTGCTGTTGATGGTGAGATAGATAAGCGGATTATAGAGATCCACCACCACGTTGCCACCCTTCAGGAAGTCTGGGATACCCGAGATGTGCACACTGCCCAGGGTGTTGAGGTCGATGGTTGGGTTAAATTTACCCGTGGCACTGGTAATCTTGATATCGCTCATCGAGAGGTCGTTCTTGATAGAAGCCGAAGAAACGCCAGTTCCTGGAGTAAAATTGCTGGTCTCCACCGCCATGTGCACCTTACCGGTGAGCTGAATTTTCTCGCCCAGTGAAGTCTTCACGATTTTCAGTTCGCCCAGCTCATCCTTCTTGGTAAAGTCGAGCCCCACGATTTCAATCTTCTCCTGCAGTTCCTTTGCAGTAGATATATTATATAATGTGATGGCGTTGCCCTCAATCGGCTTTCCATCCACGGCAAGTTTCATGTAAGATGGGAAGGTAAGGGTAATCTTATCAAACTTTGACACCCAGCTAGAGAGGTTCTGGAAGGAAACTTTCAGGTTAATCGCACTGCTTACCTCGGCAGCAGTCAGTTCTTCCACCTCCTGAGGCTTAGTGCCCTCGTAAGAGAATTCAAACACGTCGCCCTCGCCATGCAGCGTGGCAGATGCTCTAGATGCAGCTCTTGATGCAGTTCTTGATGCATTTGCAGAACATGCTCTTGAATTGCGTGCCGCAGAAGCCAGCGAAAGCGTGATATTGCTGGAGCTTGACTGCCGGCGTGACACCATGATGCTGTTGATATATGGATGCGCAGGATTCACGGTGTTTCCCTGCTGGCGGAAAACATAGTTAAAAGCGGTAGAGGCATCAGCCACCACGGAGCCGTTTTCCTCCAGGTCGAGAACTTCGGATAGTTTGATGTTATCGGTATTGCTCACCGGCAATTCCAATCCATCTCCCCCGATTCCAATCGTAGCGTCTATGTTGTTGAAATCATAGTCGCTGTCAGAACAACCAGTTACCAGGAAGCCGCTCATCACCAATAGCGATGCAAACAGCCTAATTTTCAAGTGTTTTGTTTTCATTGTCCCTAAATATTATTAAATTAAAATTCGTGTTCTTAAAAAACAGTACAAATATAAGGAAAAAAGACAAGAAAAGCAAAGAAAGTATAAAAAATTTAAGGTATTTTAAACATGTGGTACGAAAAAGCGATACATGAATTTTGGATCTCATGCCCGTCAGGCGTCCCGGCGGATTTGAAATCCGCCGTAAAAAAATGTCCTAACCTTTTTAGGATCTGCGGATTTGAAATCCGCAGCAAGCAAACTTGAAGCAAGGTGTGGGGGATTACAAATCCCCCGGTTTTAATAGGTCAAACATTTTTTGACGGCGGATTTCAAATCCGCCGGGACGCCTAGCGGGGTTCCGACTTTTCAGGGCGTGTGGGTATCTATCCGATAATCGTATATTTTGCAAACTTCAGCAGAAGCTTCTTGGTGCCAGCGTGAGTAAATGCCACCGTTGCCTTGGCATTCTCGCCAGAGCCTTCAAGTTTCAATACTTCACCAATGCCGAAACGCTGATGCTCTATCTTGCATCCTTCTCGAAGAGAAGAAGAGGATGAAGATGCAGGCTTCGGTAAAGAAGAAGCAACTGACGCAGATGGCTTCGGCTTCGGCGATGTATATGATGGTTTTGCATCTGCCTTAAACTGCGATGACACAGACTTCGAATCCCATGGCATTCTTCCGCCATAACCGCCTTCTGAACCATAAGAACCTCTGCCGGAACTTCTATCTGAACCATAGGAACTTCTTCTCCCAAAACCACCAAATGATGATCTTGATGGCATTCCCTCGCCCTCAATCAACTCAGGATCAATCTCTTCGATGAAGCGGCTCGGATTGTCAAACTCCATTTTACCATATCTGAATCGGTTTTGCGCATTCGTCAAGATGCAATGCGTCTCGGCACGGGTTATCGCCACATATAACAAACGGCGTTCCTCCTCCAACTCCCTCACCGTGGTAGCCGCAATCGGACTCGGAAAAATGTTCTCCTCCAAACCCACCACGAAAACCGTGGCAAATTCCAGCCCCTTCGCAGCATGAACCGTCATCAGCGATACCCTCGGCTCATCCTTCTCGCCATCACTGTCGGCATCCGTCAGCAACGCCACATCCTGCAGGAAATCCGTCAGGAATGTCTCATCCATCCTGCCCTCCTCCTGGCGCTCAGCCACAAAGGTCTGCATACCGCTCAGGAACTCCTCCAGGTTCTCCTGTCTTGCCAGGTCGTCGGCATCCTTGCCCTGCATGATATCCTCGCTGATTCTCGCCTCCTTGATGATGGCATCGCCCAGGGCATACACATCAAGCGTATGCGAACGGTCGATGAACGAACTGATCAGCAGTCGGAAATTCTCCAACTTTGTCAAGGTACCCTTGTTCACGTTCAGCCCGTAATGCGCCGCCTCGCCTATCACCTCCCAGATGCTCACCTGGTTCTCGTGGGCGCAGGCAGCCACCTTTGCCACCGTGGTAGCACCGATGCCGCGCGCCGGATAATTGATGATTCGCTTAATCGCCTCCTCATCGTCCGGGTTCGCCACCAGTCGGAAATAAGCGATGATATCCTTGATTTCCTTGCGCTGGTAGAAGCTCAGTCCGCCGTAGATGCGGTAAGGAATGCCCTGCTTTCTGAACTCCTCCTCGAAGCTTCGGCTCTGGGCATTGGTGCGGTAGAGAATGGCGAAATCATCATAGCCGCAATCGTCCTCGCGCTTGATGCGCTTGATGTCCTTCGCCACAATCAGCGCCTCCTCCTTGTCGCTGTAGGCTGGCTTATACTGTATCTTCTCGCCCTCGGCATTCCGGCTGAACACCTCCTTGGGAATCTGGTTGCGGTTGCGGCGAATCAGACTGTTTGCCGCCTCCACGATGGTCTGCGTACTGCGGTAGTTCTGCTCCAGCTTGAAGAGTCGGGTGCCCGGCAACTGGCGCTGATAATTCAGAATATTGTCAATGTTGGCACCACGGAAACTGTAGATGCTCTGCGAGTCATCGCCCACGGCACACACACGCAGCTTTTCCCTGCACAGCTGCATCACAATTGACATCTGCACATGGTTGGTATCCTGATACTCATCCACCAGGATATAGTCAAACCTCTCGGCATACTTGCGTCTCACCTCCTCATGGTCTCTGAAAAGCTGGAAGGTAAGCACCAGCAGGTCGTCGAAATCCATGGCGTTCGCCTGCTTGCACCGCTGCACATACTCCCTGTACACCTCGCCCATTTTCTCCATATTGCTGCGCTTGTTCTGCATAAAGATGTCGGCATCGGCATCGTATGCCTCTGCACTCAGCAGGTTGTTCTTCGCCTTCGAAATCTTGGCGTGCACGGCAGCCGGCTTGTAGGTTTTCTCGTCCAGCCCCTTCTCCTTCACTATCGCCTTGATGAGCGAACGGGAGTCGGATTCATCATAGATGGTAAAATTGCTGTTGAATCCGATATGCTCCGCCTCGGCACGCAGGATGCGAGAGAAGATGCTGTGGAAGGTGCCCATGTAGAGATGCTGAGCCAGGTCGTTGCCCACCAGCTTTCCGATACGCTCCTTCATCTCGCGGGCCGCCTTGTTGGTAAAGGTGAGTGCCATGATGCTCCAGGGCTTCATACCCTGCTGCAGCAGATAGGCAATCTTATAAGTAAGCACACGCGTCTTTCCGGAACCTGCGCCGGCTATCACCAGCGAAGGTCCATCTATATAACTCACAGCCTGTTGCTGCGCTTCGTTCAAGTCTTTCAGTAAATCCATGAATCAATATTTGAGGCAAAAAACTATTTTAAGGTCACCCCTATCAATTATAAATTATTAATTATTAATTATCAATCACTTCCCTCTATATCCTCCCACAGCGGTGCTTGGGTCGTAATCCTCGCCCTCACGAGGGAATGAAGGGATGAACTTCATCTGATGTTCTATCTGTCGCTGGCGTCGCTTCATATAGGCACCGGGATGCAGCGAACTGAACTTGCGGGGATTAGGCAGCGTAGCAGCTATCAGGGCACATTCGCCACGAAACAGATCCTGCGCCTTCTTGTTGAAATGATACTCTGCCACGGCATCCACACCATAGATACCAGGTCCCATCTCAATGCTGTTGAGATACACCTCCATGATGCGCTGCTTGCTCCACATCATTTCGATGAGAAAGGTAAAATACACCTCAAAGCCTTTACGGGTCCACGAACGGCCCGGCCAGAGAAACACATTCTTTGCCGTCTGCTGACTGATGGTACTGGCACCATGCACCTTGCCGCCACGGGCGTTGTTCTTCGCCGCATGCTCAATGGCATCAAAGTCGAAACCATGATGCTTCAGAAAACGGGCATCCTCACTCGCCATCACCGCCACAGGCATGTGGGGCGAGATTTTCTCCATCGAAACCCAATGATGATGCAGTGTAATACTCTCTCCATCAGCCACTTGCTGAAAGCAGCGGATAATCATCAGCGGAGTGAGATACACCGGGATGAAACGGTAGGCTACTACAGCAAGAATGGTGGTGCTGAAAAACAGCACCACCACCCATTTGATAATATTTCTAACTTTTTTCAATACCATAGATTGAAAAACAAAAAATTTAAAGTCGATTTATTACTTCTTTCCTAACTTCAAAACAAAGAAAGATTCTTACTTCAAAGTACCGTTGTTGGCAGCGTTAACCATTGCCTGGCTAGCATAGAGATAAACCTCTACACGGCGGTTCTGGGCACATGCAGCCTTGGTATCAACCACTGGGTTAGAAGAACCCAGACCCTGTACGCTCTTTACCTGACTTGCAGATACGCCGCAAGAAGAAAGATAGTTGTATACCGCCTTGGCACGGTTCTCACTCAGAGGAACGTTTACGGCGTCAGAACCTGTAGCATCAGTATAACCCTGGATAGCAACCTCGCAGTCGCTGTTGTTCTTCAACACCTGAGCAAACTTAGCCAAATCGTTCTTGGCATTGGCGTTGAGAGTAGAACCGTTCAATGGGAAGAGGATACCAGAATCGAAGGTCACCTTTACGGCAGTCAGTCCGTTGGCATCAGTCACTGTGGATACCTGTGCATTCTTCACAGCCGCAGCCTCTGCCTTTACCTTATCCATGTGCTTTCCAATCAAGTTACCCGCAGTACCACCCACGGCAGCGCCGATGGCAGCACCTACTGCAGCACCAGTACCACGATGGCTATTGTTCAGCAAACCACCAACGAGTGCACCCAAAGCAGCACCAGAACCAGCACCTACGGCAGTACCTGTCTGCTGATTGGTTCCACAACTACCAAGAACGAGCAGCATAGAGAGTGCTGCTGCAGTTAAATTCATCTTTTTCATTTTCAAATTCTCCTATAATTATGTTATAATTCTTCAATATTTCTATAATTTGGGTGCAAAGATACTTCTTTTTTCCCCAAAATGGATAGATTTCTAATATTTTTTTGTAATTTTGCATGCAAATTTACATGTATTTGCTGAATTGAGGCAGGGAAAACGCCTATTTCCACGTAGGAAATCCCCTAAAACCCCCTTTCAGGAGGCTAAGACTAGCCTTTTTCTCAAGGCTGCCCCATCTCCGCCCCACGGCGCTATACATTATTATATATACAAGAGAAAATATAAAATAAAAAATATAATTAGGAATATGGCTAAAGAACTTAAGAATTTGACCAAGCGCGCTGATAACTACAGCCAGTGGTACAACGACTTGGTAGTGAAGGCTGACCTCGCTGAGCTCTCGCCAGTTCGTGGATGTATGATCATCAAACCATACGGCTACGCTATCTGGGAGAAGATGCAGCAGCAGCTCGACAAGATGTTTAAGCAGACAGGTGTACAGAACGCATACTTCCCTCTCCTCATCCCGAAGAGTTTCTTCTCTCGTGAGGCAGAGCACGTGGCAGGTTTCGCCAAGGAGTGTGCAGTAGTTACCCACTATCGCCTCCGTTCTACAGAGGATGGCACAGAAGTTGAGGTAGATCCTAACGCAAAGCTCGATGAGGAGCTCATCATCCGCCCTACTTCAGAGACCATCATCTGGAACACCTACAAGAACTGGATTCATTCTTGGCGCGACCTCCCTATCCTCTGCAACCAGTGGTGCAACGTGATGCGTTGGGAGATGCGTACCCGTCCATTCCTCCGTACTTCTGAGTTCCTCTGGCAGGAGGGTCATACTGCTCATGCTACCAAGGAAGAGGCTGAAGCAAAGGCTCAGGAGATGCTGAAGGTATATGCTGAATTCGCAGAGAAGTATATGGGTGTGCCTGTATTGCAGGGTGTGAAGAGCGAGACCGAACGCTTCGCCGGTGCCTTGAACACTTACACCATCGAGGCGATGATGCAGGATGGCAAGGCGCTGCAGAGTGGTACATCCCACTTCCTGGGTCAGAACTTCGCCAAGAGCTTCGACGTAACATATTTGAACAAGGAGAACAAGCCTGAGTACGTTTGGGCTACTTCATGGGGTGTTTCTACCCGATTGATGGGTGCCCTCATCATGGTTCACAGCGATGACAACGGACTGGTATTGCCTCCAAAGCTGGCTCCTATCCAGGTGGTTATCATTCCTATCAACAAGGGCGACGAGCAGTTGGCTCAGATCACAGCCAAGTTGCAGCCGGTTATCGACCAGCTCCGCGAGTTGGGCATCAGCGTGAAGTATGATGACAACACAGCTAAGCGTCCTGGCTTCAAGTTTGCTGACTACGAGTTGAAGGGTGTACCTGTTCGTCTCGCCATGGGTGGCCGTGACCTGGAGAACAACACCATCGAGATTATGCGTCGTGATACATTGGAGAAGGAGAACGTCAGCTTCGATGGCATCGTAGAGCGCGTAAAGGATATGCTGGAAGACATCCAGAAGAACATCTTCGAAAAAGCCCGTGCTTATCGTGATGCTCACGTATATGAGTGCGACAACTACGAGGAGTTCAAGGAGCGTGTAAAGAATGGCGGTTTCTTCCTCTGCCACTGGGACGGTACAGCCGAGACCGAGGCAAAGATCAAGGAGGAGACACAGGCAACTATCCGTTGCGTGCCATTCGCTTACGAGCAGACTCCTGGTGTAGATATGGTTAGCGGCAAGCCAGCCGTGGCCCGTGTCATCATCGCAAGGAGTTATTAATAATAAGAGAATTTTTAAGTAGTAATAAAAGGTTTTTTACCGGAAACCTACCGGTTATTTGAAGAAATGAAGCAGCTGGTGCGATACATATTATTAATTGTATCCATGGTCTTGATAGGTCATGGCGATGTATCGGCTGCTTCTAATTTTACTGATTTTACAGATTTCACAGTTTTAAAGGATTCTTATACAGCTGCAGATGTTCAGAAAGATGCACAGTACGCTTCCGGAGCCCTTCCTAAAAAGGATGGCTTGGCGAAGATAGAGCATCACGACCAGCAGCAGGAAGCCCAGTTGGAGAATGCTTCCTCTCAGGCCTACCAGGCATGCAGCCAGCGGCCTCAGCGTTTATTGCCTAGTGGCAATATGCATGGTGGCAATCAGGCAGCAAGTAGATTGCTTTTACATAGAATCCGTTTATTATCCACCCTTTTATCCGCCTTTTATGGTGGCATGGAGCCTGTCCGCCAGGAGAGTGCCCCTATCCACTTTGATGTCGCCAGCAAATATTATGTCATTTGCCTGCGGCACCTGCTCTGTTAGTTTCCTTTTTAGTTTTATTAATAATTATATATATCGTATATCCATCTGGTATCTGGTATCTGTTATTTGATATTTGATATCTGCTGATAGATATGCGATAAGGAATCGTACACCCCTACATCAAATCAGCGGGATACTTCCCCCCTGATTATCAAAAAAACAGTTCGATTATATATACAAGATAATTTAAAATTAGAAAAGGAAACATTATTATGGCAAAGATAAATCATTTAGAAATGACAGAGAATTTGATGACCCTTAACGATATCGAGGTAAAGAAGGGTTTCATGGGTTGGAGCATCAAGCTTATTTACAAGCCAACCAACAGTGTGCTGAAGGTAAAGGAGCAGGAATATACCGTAGAGGATGGCAAGAAGTTGGCCAGCATCCTCTCTTCTGCCCCTGAGAACGTAGAGGCAGCCATCAGCAAGTTCCCGGTTTCTGCGGTAGGAATGGGCAACATGAAGCTGGAGGCATGCATCTCGCAGGATGGCCAGTTTGTAGCTGCCCAACTCTTGAGCTTCAAGGATTTCAGCTACCAGCCAGTAACCGAGATGAAGGTATATACCGGCAAGACAGCCGAGGCTTTTGCCAAACTGTTCTAAAGATTGGTAAAATTAATGCACCAGCATCCAAAAAGCAGATAGATTCTCATGGATTGAAGAACAAAAAGATAGGTCTAGTAACGCAGTGTTTCGCTGCATTACTAGACCTTACTTTTTATATTTAAAATCTATAAATCAATGTTTTACATCTATTAAAAGACTTACAACTGATTTCTTCTTAATCTGCATCAGCAAATTCATCCAATGTGTAGGCGCTGCTGCCATCAAAACAATGGGTGCAGACCTGGCACTTTGGCAAACCTATGGCTGCTACAAGCTGCTCGATGGTGTTGAACTTCAATGTGGTTAAGCCCAACTGGCGGGCAATCTCATCCACCATCTTCTGATACTGAGGAGAACCCGTGGTGGCATACTTATCCAAATCCTTGTTGGCATCACCCTCAAACTTCTCGATGATGCGGCGCGTAATCAGCTCCATATCACTCTTGGAAGAAGTGAAGTTGATGAACGGACAGCCATATACCAACGGAGGACACGCAATGCGCATGTGGCACTCCTTGAGGCCAGCCTGGTCGAAAAGCACCTTCACGTTGTCGCGAAGCTGGGTGCCACGCACGATACTGTCGTCGCAGAACAATACTCGCTTGCCCTTCAACATCGCCTTGTTAGGAATCAGCTTCATCTTGGCTACCAGTGAACGCATGCTCTGGTTGCTAGGAGTAAAGCTGCGAGGCCATGTAGGCGTATACTTGGCAATGCAGCGCTGGTAAGGCACACCCTTGCCGGCAGCATAACCCATCGCCATACCCGTGCCTGAATCAGGAATACCGCTGCAGCAATCCACCTCCACATCATCGGTCTTGGCGAGATTGAAGCCGTTGGTGAAACGCGCCTCCTCTACATTCTTGCCCTCGTAGGTAGATGTAGGGAATCCGTAGTAAACCCAGAGGAAAGAGCAAACCTGCATCTTCTTGTTGGCAGGACGAATCTGCTCCATGCCATCAGCAGTAATCTTCACGATTTCGCCCGGTCCCACCTCGTGTACGGTCTCGAAGTCGAGATTAGGGAAGGATGTACTCTCGCTGCTCACGGCGTAGGCATCCGCCTTCTTGCCGATGATGAGAGGGGTACGTCCCCAACTGTCGCGCGCACAGATGATGCCATCCTCGGTGAGGATAGTCATGGTGCAGGAACCCTTGATGTGGTGGAATACGTTCTCGATGCCCTCGCGGAAGGTTTTGCCCTGAATGATGAGCAAAGCCACCAGCTCGGTGGGGTTGGTACTGCCTGAAGACATCTCTGCAAAGTGCATGTTCTTGTCTAGCAGGTGCTGAGTAAGTTCTTCCTTGTTTACAATCTTGGCTACGGTGCAGATGGCGAAACGGCCCAGGTGTGAGTTCATAATCAGTGGCTGCGCATCTGTATCGCTAATCACTCCGATACCCGATGTGGCGCCCTCAAACTTGTTGAGCGTTGGTTCAAACTTCGTTCTGAAATAAGAACTTTCGAGGTTGTGAATAGAGCGCACGAAGCCCTTCTCACGACTGTAGGTTGCCAAACCGCCTCGGCGAGTGCCGAGATGTGAGTTGTAGTCGGTGCCGTAGAAAAGATCTGCGACACAACTTTGCTTGGAAATAGTTCCGAAAATGCCTCCCATAAGAGTATAATCCTTGTTTTATGTTTGAAATATGGGTGCAAAGTTAATATAAATTCAGAAAATATGCAAAACTTTTTGCGTTTTTTCTATAAAAAGATGAAAATGATTAACTCTTGCACCCATATTTTTACACTTCTATTGAGAACTTGCCATTATTATCTATCAACACGCCATATTGATCGTGTTTCTAAAACTGATATCGAAAAGTTTCTAGAACTGATATTGCAGGCCCAGGCTCAGGTCGAATGTCTTGCTCCGCACGTCGTCGTGATAGGAGTAATACGTATCGCGCCAATAGTTCGACACGTTGAAATCGAGCTTCAAACGGCTAGACAAGGCCATGCCGAAGCGGGCATTCACCACCAGCAGCGAGGCATTTCCCTTGTCGCCCTGGGCGTTGAGATACAGCGGATCGGTGGTAGCAAGGTCCTTGCCCTCGTAGCCCTTCCAGGTGAAGATGCGGTAGTAGTCGGCTCCTA